>Ga0209254_10001199_pt1 | contig 23006 bp, 20 predicted proteins | sample FrelakmetDIP11DI_FD_187148 | JGI IMG/M metagenome (GOLD analysis project Ga0209254, IMG submission 187148) | Freshwater lake sediment microbial communities from the University of Notre Dame, USA, for methane emissions studies - DIP11 DI (SPAdes)... | ecosystem: Environmental > Aquatic >...
CGAGCGAGCGGGCGAGGTCGATCACCTCGCGCACCTCCTCCTCGGACCTGTAGCGCCGGCGCAGCTCCTCCTCCTTCGCGAGCGCATCGTCGAGCGTGATGCCGAGCTCGAACGGGATCAGCTTGGCGATGCCGTCGGCGAAGCCGTAGCTGCGACCGAGCACGCGCGCCACGTCGCGAACGACCGCCTTCGCGGCCATCGTCCCGTAGGTGATGATCTGCGACACCCGGTCGCGGCCGTAGCGCTCGGCCACGTACTCGATCACCCGGTCGCGGCCCTCCATGCAGAAGTCCACGTCGAAGTCGGGCATCGAGACGCGCTCGGGGTTCAGGAACCGCTCGAACAGCAGGTCGTGGCGCAGCGGGTCGAGGTCGGTGATGGCGAGCGCAAAGGCCACGAGCGAGCCCGCGCCCGAACCGCGGCCGGGGCCGACGGGCACCCCGTTGGCGCGCGCCCAGCGGATGAAGTCGGCGACGATCAGGAAGTAGCCGGCGAATCCCATCTGGCAGATCACGCCGAGTTCCTCGGCGAGGCGTTCGTCGTAGACGGTCCGGGCAGGCGGGGCCTCCCCGCCCGGCGCCGGTGTCGCAAGCCGCGCCTCGAGCCCGGCCTGCGCCTCCTCGCGCAGGTGAGCCTCGGTCGTGCTCCCGGCCGGCACCGGGTACGCCGGCAGCGACGGCTGGCCCAGGCGGATCTCGAGGTTCAGCCGCCGGGCGAGTTCGAAGGAGTTCTCGAGCGCCTCGGGCAGGTCGTCGAACAGCGCCGCCATCTCCGCCGGCCCGCGCAGGTACTGCTGCTCGCTGTAGCGGCGCGGACGGGCCGGATCGGCGAGCAGAGTCCCCTGGTGGATGCAGACCCGGGCCTCGTGCGCCTCGAAATCGTCGCGCGACAGGAAGCGCACGTCGTTGGTCGCGACCACGGGCACGCCTCGGGCCACGGCGAGCCCGAGCGAGCCGGCGATGCAGTCCTCCTCGCCGGGGCGGCCCGTCCGCGTGAGCTCGAGGTAGTAGCGGTCGCCGAACACCGCGAGCCAGGCTTCGAGCGCACGGCGCGCCTCGTCCTCGCGGCCTGCGAGCAGCGCGCGGCCGACGTCGCCGTCGCGCCCGCCGGAGAGGGCCACGAGCCCGGCCGTGCCGGCGGCGTCGAGCCAGGCTCGCTCGACCGTCGGGCCGTGCCGGCCCTGCCCCTCGAGGTAGGAGCGCGTGATGAGTCGTGTCAGGTTGCGATAGCCGCGCTCGTCCTGGCACAGCAGCACGAGGCGGCTCGGCTCGGCGCGCTCGCCCTCTTCGCGCAGCTGTACGTCCACGCCCACCAGCGGCTTCACGCCGCGCGCCAGCGCGGCGCGGTAGAACTTCACCAGCGCGAACAGGTTGGCATGGTCGGTGACGGCCACGGCCGGCATGCCCATGCGCACGCAGGCATCCACCAGTCCCTCGCGCACCACCGACCCGTCGTCGCGCCGCTCGCTGTCGATGCGCAGCGCGCCGTCGACCAGCGAGTACTCGGTGTGCGCGTGCAGGTGGACGAAGCGGGACATCGCGACCAGGCTCAGCGGGATGCCAGGGATTGTACCGGGGCGAAGCTCCGCCGGTGCACGGGCGACGGCCCGAGGCGCCGCAGCGCCGCGACGTGCGCCGCCGTCGGGTAGCCCTTGTGCACGGCGAACCCGTAGCCCGGATAACGGGCGTCGAGTTCGCGCATGAAGTCGTCGCGCGCGACCTTCGCCAGGATCGACGCCGCGCTCACTGCCGGCACGGTCGCATCGCCACGGACCACCGCCTCGACGGTGCACTCCACCGCCATGCCGCGCACGTCGGGACAGCGGTTGCCGTCCACGATCACGTGCGACGGCGGCACGCTCAGCGCGAGCAGTGCCCGGCGCATGGCGAGCAGGGAGGCCTGCAGCACGTTGATCGCATCCACCTCGGCCGCGTCCGCCCACCCCAGTCCCCAGGCGAGGCAGCGGGCGCGGATCTCGACCGACAGTGCGGCGCGGCGCGCCGGAGCAAGCGCCTTGGAGTCGGCGAGCCCGTGGATCGGTCGCGCCGGATCGAGGATCACCGCGACCGCGACCACCGGGCCGGCGAGCGGGCCACGCCCGGCCTCGTCCACGCCGGCCACGAGTCCCGGCCGGCGCCAGTCGAAGGCCACCTGGCCCGGCGCGCGGCCCTTCATCCGGTGGCCCGCCGGGACGCGAGGAGCTCGAGCACCGCTTCCGCGGCGCTGCGGCTGGCGTCGCGGCGCAGGCTCAGGTGCATGCTCGAGAAGGCCTCGATCAGCCCGGCGCGGTCGGGTCGATCGAGCTGCCCGAGCACCGCCGGGCCAAGCACCTCGGGGCGCACCTGCTCCTGGAAAAACTCCGGCACCAGCGCCCGACCGGCCAGCAGGTTGGGCTGGGAGAAGTACGCCGTCTTGACGAGCTTGAGGTCACGCAGCAGCCAGCCCGTGAGCGGTGCGACGCGGTAGGCGACGACCATGGGCCGCTTCACGAGCGCGGCCTCGAGCGTGGCCGTCCCGGATGCGACCAGTACCGCTTCGCTGGCGGCCATCGCCTGCTGCGCGCGGCCATCCACGAGGTGCACCGGCACGCCCGGGGCGTGCGCGCCGAGCGCCGCCTCGAATGCCCGCCGCGCCGCCGCGCCGGCCATCGGCGCAACGAACTGGAGTCCCGGCCGACGTTCGTGCAGCCAGGCGACCGTCGCAGCGAACGGCGGACCGAGCCTGGCCACCTCGCCACCGCGGCTGCCGGGCAGGACCGCAAGCGTCGGCGCGCTACCGGGCAGACCGAGGGCCGCGCGCGCCGCTGCTGCGTCGGACACCAGCGGTATGCGATCGGCGAGCGGGTGCCCGACGAACACCGCACGCACGTCGTGCGCCGCGTAGAAATCCGTCTCGAACGGCAGCACGCACAGGACGAGGTCCACGGCCTCGCCGATGGTGCGCACCCGACCCTGGCGCCACGCCCACACCTGCGGGCTCACGTACTGCACGGTCGGTACGCCGCGGCGCTTGAGGTCCGCCGCCACGCGCAGGTTGAACTCCGGCGAGTCGATGCCGATGAAGACGTCGGGCGCCGCAGCGGCGAGCCGCCGGAGCAGGTCGCGCCGCAGGCGCAGCAGCCGGGGCAGGTGGCGCACGATCTCCGCCAGCCCCATCACCGCCAGCGCGTCCGCCGGGTACCAGGGCTCGCAACCGGCATCCGCCATGCGCGGCCCGGCGACGCCGAAGAACCGCGCTCCGGGCACGCGCTCGGCGAGCGCACGGATCAGCGGTCCGCCGAGGTTGTCGCCCGAGGCCTCTCCGGCCACGAGGCCGAACGCCGGCCGGCCCACGACGGCTGCCACGCGCCCGTCCCCGGCGGTCAACGCACGATGCTGCGCGTGGAGCGGGGCAGGAACTCGACGATGGCGCCCACCTCCGGCTGTTCCGCAACGAGCGCCGCGAGCTGCTCCGTCGCGTCCGCCAGCCTGAGTCCCGACCGGTACAGCAGGCGGAAGGCGTTGCGCAGGTTGCGGATCTGCTCGGGCGTGAAACCCCGCCGCTTGAGTCCCTCGGAGTTGATGCTGTGCGCCACGGCCGGCTGGCCCACCGCCATGACGTACGGCGGCACGTCGCGGGTCACCGCCGCGTTGTTGGCGATGAAGGCGTGCGCCCCCACCTTGCAGAACTGGTGGATGCCGGAGAAGCCGCCCATGATGACCCAGTCGCCCAGGTGCACGTGACCGCCGAGCGTCGCGTTGTTGGCGAGCACGCAGCGGCTCCCCACCCGGCTGTCGTGTGCCACGTGCGAGTAGGCCATGAAGAGGTTGTCGTCGCCGATGCGCGTGACGCCCTCGTCCTTCGTGGTACCGCGGTTCAGGGTCACGAATTCGCGGATGACGTTGCGATCGCCGATCTCGAGGCGCGTCGGCTCGCCCACGTACTTCTTGTCCTGCGGCGCCGAGCCCACGGAGGCGAACGGGAACACCTGGTTGTCCGCGCCGAGGCGCGTCGGTCCCTCGATGACCGCGTGCGCGCCGATCACGGTGTTCGCGCCGATCACGACGTCCGGCCCGATCAGCGCAAAGGCGCCGACCGCGACGCCTTCGCCGAGCTCGGACTGCGGCGCGATGACGGCCGTGGGATGAATGTTCCCTGCCATGCCTGTCTCCCGTTCGTCGGAGCGCCGGGCCGTTCAGCCCGGCATCACCATCATCCCGGCGGAGGCCGCCTCCTCGCCCGCGACCTCCGCGACCGTCGCGTATTTCCAGATCGTGCGGATGCGGCGTTCGAGCGTTGCCTTCAGCACGAGCTGGTCGCCAGGCACGATGGGCCGGCGGAAGCGCGCCTTGTCGATCCCCGCGAAGTAGAAGCGGACGTTCTCGTCCGGGTAGATTCCGGCCGTGACAAACGTCAGGATCCCGGCCGTCTGCGCCAGCGCCTCGAGGATCATGACGCCGGGCATGACCGGCCGGCCCGGGAAGTGACCCGCGAAGAACTCCTCGTTCGCCGTGACGTTCTTGAGCGCGACGATGCGCTCGCCGGGCACGCACTCGAGCACGCGGTCCACCAGCAGCATCGGGTAGCGGTGCGGGAGTCGCCGCATCACCTCGTCGATGCCGAAGCCGCCCTTGTCAGTCATGCTTCTTCCCCTTCCTGCGCCGGCTCGCCGCCCGTCGCGGCTCCGCCCGCCGCACCCTCGAGGCGCCGCACGCGGCGCGCGAGCTCGTCGAGCTTCTGGAACCGTGCCACGTTGCGCCGGAACCGTGGCGCCTCGTCCGCCGGCAGTCCGCTCGAGTACACGCCGGGACGGTGGATCGAGCTCGAGACCATCGTACGCCCGGTGATCGCGACGTCGTCGCAGATCTCGAGGTGGCCGACCACGCCCACCATGCCGCCGAGCATGCAGTGCCGCCCGATCACGGTGCTGCCGGAAATGCCCGTGCACGCGGCCACCACCGTGTGCGCGCCGATGCGCACGTTGTGGCCGACCTGCACGAGGTTGTCGATCTTCACGCCCTCGGCGATCACCGTGTCGCCGAGCGCGCCCCGGTCGATCGTCGTGTTGGCGCCCACGTCCACGTCGTCGCCGATCGTCACCGACCCGACCTGCGGCACCGTGATGTAGGCGCCGTCGTCCGGGGCGAACCCGAAGCCGTCGGCGCCGATCACCGCACCTGGTTGCACGACGCAGCGCCGGCCCAGCCGCACGCCCTCGCACACGGTCACCCGCGCCACCAGCCGGCTGTCCGCCCCGATCGTGGCGCCCGCCAGCACCACCGAGCCCGGCCCGACGAACGCGCGCGGTCCGATCGCCGCGCCGGCAGCCACGAAGGCCTGTGCGCCGATCCAGGCCGTAGGTTCGACGGCTGCGCCGGCCTCGACCACGGCGCTCGGGTGGCAGCCCGCTGCGAAGCCGGGCGCCGGGTGCAGCAGCGTGGCGATTCGAGCGTAGGTGGCATACGGGTTGGGGGCCACGAGCGCGGCGACCGGACAGCCGGGCGCGGAGGCGGCATCGAGCACCACGACGGTCGCCCGGGTGCCGGCGAGATGCCGCCGGTAGCGCGGATTCGCGAGGAACGCGAGCGATCCCGGCGCGGCGTCCTGCAGGGGCGCAACGCGGTCGACGGTCGCGTCGGGGTCGCCCCGGAGCTCGCAGCCGAAGCGTACGGCCAATTCGGCGAGCCGGAGGCGCATGGCAGCCGGGTGGCTCCGCGGCGCCTCAGGGCTTGGCGGGAGCCGCGCCCTTGCGCGACTGCAGGGCCGCCAGCACCTGGCTCGTGATGTCGACCGCCGGGCTCGCGTAGAGCGCGTCGGCCACGACCACGTCGAGGCCGGCGCCCTTCGCATAGGTCTGCACCTCCTGCAGCACGGTGCGCTGCAGCTGGCCGAGGGCCTCGTTGCGGCGCACGTTGAGATCCTCGAGGAACTCGTTCTGCTTGCGCGCGAGTTCGCGCTGCCCGTCGCGCAGCGCCTTCTCCGCGTTGCGTCGCTCCGGCTCGGCCATGATTGCGCCGTCCTTCTTCAGCTTGTCCTCCCGCGCCTTGAGGTCCTTCTGCTGGTTCTCGAGGTCGCGCCGGCGCCCGGCAAACTCGCTCTCGAGGGACTGCGAGGCCGCCTGCGCCTGCGGCGCCTCCTGCAGCAGCCGGGCGACGTTGACGACGCCGATCCTGGCCTGCGCGTGCGCCGCGCCGACGGGCAGCGCCGCGGCGAGGGCCAGCAGGGTCACGGTCACGGTCATGATGCGCATGGAGCGGGATACCTCAGAATGCCTGTCCGATGGAGAACTGGAAGTTTTCCGTCTCGTCCTCGTAGGTGATGCCGTCGCTCTTCTCCGCGTTGAGCGGGAAGGCGTAGCTGAAGCGGAATACGCCGAGCGGTGCCAGCCACTGCACGGCCAGGCCTGTCGAGTACTTCAGCTTGTCGAAGCTGAAATCGTACTCCACCGGCGTCACGCCGTCCCGGCCGACGTAGGTGACGCTGTCGGTCGAGAACACGTTGCCGATGTCGAAGAACGCGCTGAACCGGGCGCTGTTGCGCCACTTCTCCGGCATCGGCAGCAGCAGCTCGACCTGGCTCGCGACCTTGAAGTTGCCGCCGTAGGGATTGCCGAAGGAGTCCCTGGGCCCGAGCCGGCTCGCCTGGTAGCCCCGCACGCTCTCGGGGCCACCCGCGAAGAAGCGCCGGTACGGAGGGATCGACGTCGTGTCGCCGATATCGAAGCCGTAGCCGAGTTCGGTGTTCACCAGCAGCGTGATCCAGCGCGAGATCGGCAGGAACTGCAGGAAGTCGTAGTTGAGTGTGTAGAACTCGACGTCGCTGAACGGCAGCGTGTAGCTCAGGTTCAGGCGGTGCCGGGCGCCGCGGTCGGCAAAGATGCCGCGGTTGCGGGAGTCGTAGCCCCAGCCGACCATCAGCGAGTAGGTGTCGAACTGCGTGCCGTAGTAGTCGTAGGACAACGGTGGCACGCCGTAGCTGGAACTCTGTGTGTAGGTGTTGCCGTTGTTCTGCACCCACTCCACCGCCTCGTCCGCGCTGCCGTTCGGGTCGGTGAGCAGGTCGGAGCGCTGCGCCGCGAGCCCGAGCCGCAGCGACTGGAACTCCGAGATCGGCCAGCCGTAGTCCACCGCCAGGGTGCCGGTGTCGGTTTCGAAGTCCGACGAGGCCTGCGTGAACTGGTCGATGCGCCGCCACGTGGCGCTCAGCGTGCGCGACACGCCGTCGATGGTCGTGTACGGGTCGGTGTGCGACAGGCTGAACACCTTGCTGTACTGCCCGGCGTTGATCTCCGCAGCGACGCGGTTGCCCGTGCCCATGAAGTTGCTGTGCACGAAGGTGCCGTTCAGCAGCACGGACTGCGACTCCGAGTAGCCGATGCCGCCGCTGAACTGGCCGGGCAGGCCTTCCTTGATCTTGTAGTCCACGTCCACGAGGTCGGGCGAGCCGGGCACCGGCGTGGTCTCCACGTCGACCTTCTCGATGTACGGCAGCCGCTGCAGGCGCAACTTGGAGCGTTCCACGGCGGCGTTCGACAGGTAGCCGCCCTCCATCTGCCGCATCTCCCGCCGCAGCACGTCGTCGTTGATGCTGGTCGTGCCGGTGAAGTTGATGTTCCGGACGTAGGCGCGGTTGCCCGGCTCCACGAGGAAGGTGATCGCGATCTCCTTCTTTTCGGCGTCCTCCTGCGACACGGGATCGATCTTCGCGAACGCATAGCCGTCGGCGCCCAGGCGCAGCGCCATCAGCTCGGTCGTGGCCGTCAGCATGCGCCGGGAGAACACGTCGCCGGGGCGCACCTGCACCAGCCCGCGCAGCTGCTCCTCCGGCACGACGAGGTTGCCGGCGATCTTCACGTCCGCGATACGGTACACCTCGCCCTCGGCGACGTTGACCGTGATGAACATGTCGTCGCGCTCCGGCGAGATCGCCACCTGCGTCGAGGTGACGTCGAAGTTGGCGTAGCCGCGGTCGAGGTAGAACGAACGCAGCTTCTCGAGGTCGCCCGACAGCTCCTCGCGCGAGTAACGGTCGTCCTGCCGGTACCACGACAGCCAGTTCGGCGTGCTCAGCTTGAGCTGGTCGAGCAGCTCCTCGTCGTCGAACGCCTCGTTGCCGACGACGTTGATCTGGCGGATCTTGGAGCGCTTGCCCTCGGCGATGTCGATCGCGATCTTGACCCGGTTGTCGGGCAGCTCCTCGACCTTGGTGTCCACGCGCACGCCGTACTTGCCGCGCGAGAAGTACTGGTCGGTCAGGAAGCGCTTGACCTCGTCGAGCGTCGACTCGTTGTAGGTCTTGCCGCGCGCGAGCCCGACGTTGCGCAGCGATTTCTCGAGGTCCTCGGTCTTGATGTCCTTGTTGCCGGTGATCGTGAAGCTCTCGATCGACGGCCGCTCGCGCACGGCGACGATCAGCGTGCCGCCGTCGCGGCGCAGCTCGACGTCGCTGAAGAAGCCGGTGCCGTACAGCGCGCGCAACGCCTCCTCCACCCGCCGCTGGTCGAGCCGGTCACCGATGTTCACGGGCAGGTAGTTGTAGACCGTGCCCTCGCTGATGCGCTGCAGCCCCTCGATGCGGATGTCGCCGACGGTGAACGACGGCGCGCCGCTCTGCGCGAGCACGGCGGGTACGGCGAACAGGGCCGGCAGGACGGCCAGGAACTTGCGTCGCATCGGGCGTCTCAGCTGAACAACCGCGACAGGTCGTTGTAGAAGGCGAAGCTCATGAGCACGAGCAGCAGCAGCAGGCCCACCTGCTGGCCGACGGCCTGGGCGCGTTCCGAGAGCGGGCTGCCCTTGGCGAGCTCCGCGAGCTGGAAGACGATCTGGCCCCCGTCGAGGATCGGAATCGGCAGGAGGTTCAGCACGAACAGGCTGACGCTGACGATGGCGAGGAACGACAGGAACGACAGCACGCCCTGCCGCGCCGAGAAGCCCGCGTACTCGGCGATATTGATCGGGCCGCTCAGGTTCTTGGCCGACACGTCGCCGGTGGCGACGTTCCACAGCATGCGCACCGTGAGCGCCGACATGTCCCAGGTCTTCTGCACCGCGTGCGGCAGCGCGGCGAGCGGGCCGTGACGCTCCAGCGTCCGCATGCCCTCCGGCAGCGCGGCCGGCGGAGCGGGCTGCAGCCCGATGCGGCCGACGAGGCGCTCGCCCTCGCGCTGCGTCTGGACGTCGACGGGCACGGCGAGCGTCCCGCCGCCGCGCTCCACCGTGAGCTCGAGCCGCGCCCCGGGCCGCGGCTCCACCCGGGCGACGAGCGCGGCGAAATCGTCGACCGGCGCGCCGTCCACCGCGACGATCCGGTCGCCGGCGACCAGGCCCGCCCGCTCCGCCGGGCTGCCGGGCAGGACCCTGCCGACCACGGACGGGACCTCCGGGTACCAGAAGTCGAACCCGATCCCCGGCAGCAGCGCGCCGGGCTCGGTGAGCGACCGTCGGTCGTCGGGGACGCGCAGTTCGACGCTGCGCGGGTTCCCGTCGGCGTCGCGCAGGCGCAGTTCGATGTCCTGCTGCTCCTCCATCAGCTCCGCGAGGAGCGAGAGCACCGCGCCCTCGCGGGTGCCGGTCGGCCGGCCGCCGACGGCGACGATCTCGTCGCCAGGGTGCAGGCCGGCGCTGGCCGCGGCCGAGTCGGGAGTGACCTCGCCGACCGTGGGTTTCAGGGTCGGCACGCCGGCCACGAACAGCACCCAGTAGGCCGCGACGGCGAACAGGAAGTTGGCGACCGGTCCGGCCAGCAGCACCAGGATCCGCGCCCAGACCGGCTTGCGGCTGTAGGCCTGGTTGAGCAGCGCAGGGTCCACTGGCCCTTCCCGCTCGTCGAGCAGCTTCACGTAACCGCCGAGCGGGATCGCGGCGATCGCGTATTCGGTGCCGTCCGCCCCGCGCTTCGACCAGAGCGCACGGCCGAAGCCGATCGAGAAGCGCAGCACGCGGATACCCAGGCGGCGGGCCATCCAGAAATGACCGTACTCGTGGACGGCGACGAGGACGCCGATCGCCAGGATGAACGCGAGAACGTAGCCCAGGATCGTCATGTGCCTGCCACGGCCGCTCCGGCCAGCATCGATTCCGCCGACTCACGTGCCCAGCGGTCGGCTTCGAGCACCGCCGCGAGACCCTCCGCCGGAACGTTGCAGTGACGCCCGAGCACGTCCTCGATCAGCCGAGGAATGCCCAGGAAACCGAGCCGCCCGTCGAGAAACGCCGCCACCGCCACCTCGTTTGCCGCATTGAGCACCGCCGGCGCAGTGCCGCCCGCTTCCGCCACCGCACGGGCGAGCCGCAGGGCCGGGAAGCGCTCCACGTCCGGCGCCTCGAAATCGAGCCGCGCCACGGCCGCCAAATCGAGCGATTGTACACCGGAGACGATCCGTTCCGGCCAGCCGAGGGCGTGCGCGATCGGGGTGCGCATGTCCGGGTTGCCGAGCTGGGCGAGGATCGAGCCGTCCACGTACTCCACGAGCGAGTGCACGATGCTCTGCGGGTGTACGACCACCCCGACCCGGCCGGGTTCCATTCCGAACAGCAGGCAGGCCTCGATCAGCTCGAGGCCCTTGTTCATGAGGGTGGCAGAGTCGACCGAGATCTTGCGACCCATGCTCCAGCGGGGGTGGGCGCAGGCTTCGTCGGGCGTCGCCTCCGCCATCCGTTCGCGGGTCGCGCGCAGGAACGGACCGCCCGACGCAGTCAGCAGGATGCGACGGACGCCGCGGCCCGGGCGGCCGGTCTCGATCCCCGATGGCAGGCACTGGAAGATCGCGTTGTGCTCGCTGTCGATGGGGATCAGGGTCGCCCCGCCGGCCTGCGCGGACTCGATCAGCAGCGGCCCGGCCAATACCAGCGATTCCTTGTTCGCGAGCAGCACGCGCTTGCCGGCGCGCGCCGCGGCCAGCGTCGAGGGCAGGCCCGCCGCTCCGACGATGGCCGCCATGACCGCATCCACGTCCGGGGCCGCGGCGCACTCGAGCAGCGCCCCGGGACCGCAGCGCACCGCGACGGGGGCGCCCGCCGCACGCAGGGCCGACTCGAGGCGGTCGGCCGCCTCCGGCGACTGCAGCACCGCCACCCGCGGGCGATGCGCGAGGCACTGCTCGAAGAGCCGCCCGTCGTTGCTGGCCGCCGCCAGCGCGGTGACCTCGAAGCGATCCGGGTGCCGGCCGAGCACGTCGAGCGTGCTCACGCCGATGCTGCCGGTGCTGCCGAGCACGGCGACGCGCATCATGCCGCCACCCCGAGCAGGTGCAGGCCGAGCAGGAACACCGGGCCCGCTGCCGTGAGGCTGTCGACGCGGTCGAGCACGCCGCCGTGGCCCGGCAGCAGCGCACTGCTGTCCTTCAGCCCCACGCGTCGCTTGAACATGCTCTCGGCGAGGTCACCGACCACGGAGACCAGCGCGACCAGCAGGCAGACAGCCAGCCACGGCAGCGTCGGGAATCCGAACACCCGGGCCCCGGCGACGGCCACGACGCCCGCGCCCAGCAGGCCGGCAACGAATCCTTCCCAGGTCTTGCCTGGGCTTACGCGGGGCGCCAGCTTGTGCCGGCCGAAGCGCCGTCCGCCGAAGTACGCCCCGATGTCGGCGGCGGCGATCAGCAGCAGCAGGAAAAAGAGCAGCGTCCGGCCGTCGGGCTCCAGCGCCACCAGTCGGCCCAGCGCGACGGCCGCCGGCACCAGGACGAGCACACCCGCGACGGCCGCGCCCCGCGCGCCGCCCCGGCCCGGGATCGCGACGACCCAGGCAAACGCCGCGAGCCACCAGGCGGTCGCCGCCGCGAGGAACGCCACGCGCGGCCCGGCTGCAGCGGTGAACCACCAGGCTGCAGCGGTCGCGAGCCCGATGACCAGCGTGTAGGCGGCCCGCGCACCGCGCCCGCCGAGGCCGGCCAGCCCGGCCCACTCCCAGGCCCCGGCCGCCATCACGACCATGACGGCCGCCACGGCCACGCCGGCCGGCAGCCAGAACAGGATGGCGAGGACCGTGGCCGCGAGCAGCAGACCCGTCGCCACCCGCTGGCGCAGGCCGCTATGCACCCGCCACCTGGTCGTTGGTCAGGCCGAAGCGCCGCTGCCGGCTGGCGAAGAACTGGAACGCCCGCTCGAGCTCGGCGTCGCCGAAGTCGGGCCAAAGCACGTCGCAGAAATAAAGCTCCGTGTAGGCGAGGTCCCAGAGCAGGAAGTTGCTGAGGCGCTGCTCGCCGCCAGTGCGGATGAAGAGGTCGGGCTCGGGCGCGCCGGCGAGCTCGAGCCCGCGGCCGAGCTCCACTTCGTCGATGTCCGCCGGCCGCAGTTCGCCCGCCGCGACTCGCCCGGCCACGCGGCGGGCCGCCTCGACGATGTCCCGGCGGCCGCCGTAGGACAGCGCCACGAACAGCGTCATGCGGGCGTTGCCCGCCGTGCGCGCCTCGGCGGCGCGGATGCGCTCGACGAGATGGGGCTTGAGCATCGCCCGGTCGCCGATGAACCGCAGGCGGATGCCGTTGCGGTCGAGTTCGTCAACCTCGCGGTCCATGGCCTCGACGAACAGTTCCATGAGCCGCGCCACCTCGTCGGTCGGCCGGCCCCAGTTCTCGCTCGAGAACGCGAACAGCGTGAGCGCCTCGACCCCGCGCCCGGCGCAACCCTCGACGATGGCCCGCACCGAGCGCACCCCGGCGCGGTGCCCGAGGTGCCGCGGCATCGCCCGCCTGGACGCCCAGCGCCCGTTGCCGTCCATGATGATGGCGACGTGGCGCGGCGTGCCGGGCCGGCGCGTTTGCGGTGGGGCCACGGGCTCAGACCTGCAGCAGTTCCTTTTCCTTCTCGGCGACCACGTGGTCCACCTCGGCCACGTACTTGTCCGTGAGCTTCTGGACCTCGTCATGAGCGCGGCGGTCGTCGTCCTCGGAGATCATCTTTTCCCTGAGCATCTCCTTGAGTTCGTGCATCACGTCGCGGCGCACGTTGCGGATCGCGACCCGGGCGTTCTCGCCCTCGTGGCGCACGACCTTGCCGAGGTCGCGGCGGCGTTCCTCGGTGAGCGTCGGCAGCGGCACGCGGATCACGGTGCCGGCCGTGGCCGGCATCAGCCCGAGGTCGGACTTCATGATCGCCTTCTCGATGACCGGGACCATCTGCTTCTCCCACGGCACCACGGTGAGCGTGCGCGCGTCCTCGACCGCGACGTTCGCGACCTGCTGCAGCGGCACCTCGTTGCCGTAGTAGTCGACCCGCACGTGCTCGAGCAGGGCCGTGTTGGCGCGCCCGGTGCGCAGTTTCTTGAGCTCGTTGCGAAGCGCCGCGACGCATTTCGCCATACGCTCGGCCGCGTCCTTCTTCACGTCCTCGATCATCGGCGGTCTCCGTGGGCGGCCATGCGCCGCGTCAGTTCGTCACCAGCGTGCCGACGTCCTCCCCGAGCGCGGCGCGCAGCATCGCGCCGGGCTCGTTGAGATCGACGACACGGAGGGGGATGTCGTGGTCGCGGCACAGCACGATGGCCGTCGCGTCCATCACGTTCAGCCGCCGGTCGAGCACCTCGTCGTAGGTGAGTCGCTCGTAGCGGCGCGCGGCCGGGTTCTTCATCGGATCGGAATCGTACACGCCGTCCACCTTGGTGGCCTTCACGAGCAGGTCGGCCTCGATCTCGATCGCGCGCAGGCTCGCGGCCGAGTCGGTCGTGAAGAACGGGCTGCCGGTGCCGGCCGCGAAGATGGTCACCCGCCCCTTCTCGAGGTGGCGGACGGCGCGGCGGCGGATGTAGTCCTCGCAGACTTCGTTGATGCGGATGGCCGACATCACGCGAACGTACACGCCGAGCGACTCGAGCGAGTCCTGCAGCGCGAGGGAGTTCATGACCGTGGCGAGCATGCCCATCTGGTCGGCCGTCACGCGATCCATGCCGGAGCGGGCGAGCCCCGCCCCGCGGAACAGGTTACCGCCGCCGATGACCAGTGCCACCTCGATGCCTTCCTCCCGCATGGCCCGGATCTCGCCCGCGAGCCGCTTGAGGAACGCCGGGTCGATGCCGTAGTCGGCGTCGCCCATCAGGGCCTCGCCGGACAGCTTGACGAGGACGCGTCGGCGGGACGGTTTGGCTTCGTCGGTGGGTGCCATCGGGTCGGTCGCCTCCAGACGGGGTGGCCATTATAAGGAACCCCGCCTGCGCGGGGTTCCGGGAAGCGTCGGTCAGGGTCCGGCCGGGCCTCAGGCGCCCCGCACCTGCGCCATGACTTCAGCGGCGAAGTTCTCCTGCTTCTTCGCGATGCCGGCCCCCACCTCGTAGCGCACGAAGCGCAGCACGCGGGCGTTGGCCTGCTTGAGCACCTGCGCCACCGCCTGCTTGTCGTCCTTGACGAACGGCTGGCCGAGCAGCGTGATCTCGCCGAGGAACTTGCGGAGCTTGCCCTCGGTGGCCTTCACGAGCACGTCCTTCGGCTTGCCCTGCAGCTTCGGGTCGCCGGCGGCCTGCGCGATGAAGATCTCCCGCTCCTTCTCGACCTGGTCGGCCGGGACGTCCTCGGCGGCGAGGTACTGCGGGTTGATCGCGGCCACGTGCATCGCGAGGTCGTGGCCGAGCGCGGCGTCGCCGCCCTCGATGACGACGACGGTGGCGATACGACTGCCGTGCAGGTAGGTGGCGAGCGGGGCCGCAGCGGTCACGATCTCGAAGCGGCGCACGCCGATGTTCTCGCCGATGCGGGCGATGAGCGCACGTCGCGCCTCCTCGACGGTCTGGCCGGACGGCAGCTTGGCCGCCAGCAGGCCGTCGAGGTCCGGCGGGCGGGCGGCGAGCGCGAGTCCGGCGATGTCCTGCGCGAAGGCCTGGAAGTCCTTCTCGCGCGCAACGAAGTCGGTCTCGGAGTTCACTTCGACCAGGGCGACCGAGCGGCCGTCGGCGGAGCGCTCGATGACCACCACGCCCTCGGCAGCAATCCGGCCGGCCTTCTTGTCGGCCTTGGCGAGGCCCGCCTTGCGCATGGCCTCGGCGGCGGCTTCGAGGTCGCCGTTCGCCTCCACCAACGCCTTCTTGCACTCCATCATGCCGGCGCCGGTGCGCTCACGCAGCGCCTTTACTGCCTCCGCGGTGACGGACATGGCTACTCTCCTTCCTTCGCAACCGGCCCGGTGGCCGGATCGGCAGCCGGCCCGGCAGTCGGCCCGGCGGCCGGCTCCGCGGCTGGTGCAGCGGCGGCCGGCGCCTTCTTGCGGGCGGCCTCGCGGCGCGCCATGAAAGCCTCCGGGCTCTCCTCCGGGTCGGCCTCGGCGAGTTCGGCGACGGTGTCCGTTGCCGGCTCGACCTCGGCGGCAAGCTTGCGGCGCACGGGAGTCTTCTTCTTGACCGGCGCCGCGCGGCGCCTGGCGGCGCCCTTCGGGCGCGGCTTGCCTTCCTCGTCGAGTTCGACGAACTCGTCCTCGCCTACCGGCACTTCCGGCAGCGTCGCCCGGCCCTCGAGCACCGCGTCGGCGACGCCCGCCGCGTAGAGCTCGATGGCGCGCATGGCGTCGTCGTTGCCCGGGATCACGAAGCTGATGCCGTCCGGCGAGCAGTTGGTGTCGACGATCGCGACCACCGGGATGCCGAGCTTCTGCGCCTCGTGGATCGCGATGCGCTCGTGGCCGACGTCCACGACGAACAGCACGTCGGGCAGGCCCTCCATCTCGCGGATGCCGCCGAGACTGCGCTCGAGCTTCTCGCGCTCGCGGCGCACCATCTGCGCCTCGCGCTTGCTGCGCTGGTCGAGCAGGCCGTTCGCGGCCATCTCGTCGATCTCCGCGAGGCGGCGGATCGACTGCCGGATGGTCTTGAAGTTGGTGAGCATGCCGCCGAGCCAGCGGTGCGTGACCCAAGGCATGCCGCAGCGGGCCGCCTCGCGGGCCACTGCCTCGCGCGCGGAGCGCTTGGTGCCGACGAACAGCACGCGCCCGCCGTCGGAGACGAGCTGCTTCACGAAGTCCGCCGCCTCGAGGTAGAGGGGCAGCGTCTTCTCGAGGTTGATGATGTGGATCCGGTTACGTTCGCCGAAGATGAAGGGGGCCATCTTCGGGTTCCAGAAGCGGGTCTGGTGTCCGAAATGAACACCCGCTTCCAGCATCTGTCGCATGGACACGCTGGCCATCAAAGTCTCCTTGTAGGGTTGAGCCTCCACGCGCCCCATGCGGAAACCCGGCGACCCCCGAGGGTCCGGACCGGGCACCCGACCGCATGTGACGGCGCGTGTGCGGTTTACGTTGTCAAAAACGGGCGCGCTTTATACCATAACTTTTCGTTACTTCATACACTTGCGCTGCCGCAGCCCCGCGGCGGCCTGGACTCCAGCCAACACCATGCAGCAGCCCGAGCCGGCATCCACCCCGTGGCGATCCGACAGCGCCGGCGCCGTGACCCTCAAGTCCGCGGCCGAGCAGGCGGCGATGCGCCTCGCCGGCCGCCTCGCCGGCGAGGCGCTCGACATGATCGGGGCGCACGTGCAGCCGGGCGTTGCCACCGACGAGCTCGACCGCCTCTGCCACGACTACATCGTGAACGTGCAGCGGGCCGTGCCGGCACCACTCGGCTACCGCGGCTTCCCGAAGTCCATCTGCACGTCGGTGAACCACGTCGTGTGCCACGGCATCCCCGGCGACCGGCGCCTCAGGCAGGGCGACATCGTCAACGTGGACGTGACGGTCATCAAGGACGGGTTCCACGGCGACTCGAGCCGCATGTTCGCCGTCGGCAGGATTCCCCCGCACGTGCAGCGGCTGGTGGACGTGACCTACCAGGCGATGTGGCTCGGCATCCGCACCGTGCGCCCCGGCACGCGCCTCGGCGACATCGGGGCCGCGATCCAGCGCTTCGTGGAGGGCAGCCACTATTCGGTGGTTCGCGAGTACTGCGGCCACGGCATCGGCCGCGGCTTCCACGAGGACCCGCAGGTGCTGCACTACGGCACGGCCGGCACCGGCCTCGAGCTCAGGCCCGGGATGACCTTCACCATCGAGCCCATGGTCAACGCGGGCCGGCGGGAGGTGCGGCTGCTGCCCGACGGCTGGACCGTCGTCACCCGCGACCACTCGCTCAGCGCGCAGTGGGAGCACACCGTGCTCGTGACCGACGACGGCCACGAAGTGCTCACGCTGGGCGGCGCCGAGCGCCCGCCGGCCTGAGCGCCCGCACATGTCCAATGCCCCCGCAGACGCGATCGAGTCGTCGGTCGGCCGCGTGACGCTGCCGCCCTGGGCGTTCCTCGAGACGCTGCCCGCCGCGCTCGACGCCGGCGAGGACCGCGTGGGCGCCTTCCGCGGCGCGCTCGCGGCCGGCGACGCGAGCCTGCGCCAGCGCTTCGAGGACGACGAGCCCATCGAGGCGCTGGTCCGCGACCGGGCGCGCATGGTGGACATGGTGCTGCGCCACGCCTGGTCCCTGCACGCCGGGCCGCGCGGGAAGGACGTGGCGCTCGTGGCCGTGGGCGGTTACGGCCGCGGCGAGCTGCACCCCTGCTCCGACATCGACGTGCTGATCCTGCTGCCCAAGAGCGAGGTCGGGCACGACCACGAGGGCATCGAGCGCTTCCTCGCGTTCCTGTGGGACATCGGCCTCGAGATCGGCCACAGCGTGCGAACCATCGACGACTGCCAGCGCGAGAGCGCGGCGGACGTGAGCGTGGCCACCACGCTGATCGAGGCGCGGCTGCTCTGCGGCCCCGAGTTCCTGGTGCAGGCCATGCGGCGCGCGCTCGCCCAGGACAACGTCTGGTCCTCGCAGGCGTTCTTCGAGGCCAAGGTGGCCGAGCAGCACACGCGGCACCACCGCTACCACGATACCGCCTACAACCTCGAGCCGAACGTCAAGGCGAGCCCCGGCGGCCTGCGCGACATCCAGACGATCGGCTGGGTGGCCAAGCGTCACTTCGGCGCCGAGACCTTCGACGAGCTCGTGCAGCACGGCTTCCTCACCGCCGCCGAACTGCGCAGGCTGCGCTCCGCGCAGGCCTTCCTCTGGAAGGTGCGCTTCGGGCTGCACGCGATCACCGGGCGGCGCGAGGACCGCCTGCTGTTCGACCACCAGATCCGCCTCGCGAAGATGTTCGGCTACGAGGACGCGGCCTACACGCTCGCCGTCGAGCAGTTCATGCAGCGCTACTACCGCAACGTCATGGACGTGAGCCTGCTGAACGAGATGCTGCTGCAGCTGTTCCGCGAGGCCATCCTCGGCGACGGCGAGGCGGCCATCGTGCCGCTCAACCCGCGCTTCCAGGTCCGCAGCGACTACCTCGAGGTCACCGCCGACGACGTGTTCGCGCGGCACCCGTCGGCGATCCTCGAGCTGTTCCGGCTGATGCAGGAGCAGCCGGGGCTGCGCGGCGTCCGCGCCACCACCATCCGGACGCTCGGCCGGCACCTCTGGCTGATCGACGAGGAGTTCCGGCAGAACCCGCGCAACCACCGCCTGTTCCTCGATTTCATGCGCGCGCCGCAGGGCGTGACGCACGAGCTGCGGCGCATGAACCTCTACGGCGTGCTCGGCCGCTACATCCCGGCCTTCGGCCGCATCGTCGGGCGCATGCAGTACGACCTGTTCCACGCCTACACCGTGGACGCGCACACGCTGTTCGTGGTGCGCAACCTGCGCCGGCTCGCCCTGCCCCGCTTCGAGCACGAATTCCCGGACCTGTCGCGGCTGATGCGCTCGCTGCCCCGGCCGGAGATCGCGTTGCTCGCGGCGCTGTTCCACGACATCGCCAAGGGGCGCGGCGGCGACCACTCCGAACTCGGCGCCGTGGACGCCGAGGCGTTCTGCCTCGAGCAGGGCCTGTCGCGCTACGACGCGCGCCTGGTCGCCTGGCTGGTCCGCAACCACCTGCTGTTCTCGGTCACGGCGCAGAAGAAGGACATCTCCGACCCCAAGGTGATCCAGGCGTTCGTGCGCGTGGTGGGCGACCAGACACACCTCGACTACCTGTACCTGCTCACGGTCGCCGACGTGCGCGGCACCAACCCGAAGCTGTGGAACTCCTGGAAGTCCTCGCTGTTCCACGACTTCTACGAGCGCGCCAAGCGCGCCCTGCGGCGCGGCCTCGAGTCGCCGGTCGACCAGGAGGAGCTGGTCGCCGAGACGCGCGCGGCCGCCGTCGAGCTGCTCGCGCGCCACGGCGTGGACGGCGCGCAGACCGCGCAGGTCTGGGCGCGCATGAACGACGGCTACTTCCTGCGCCATACGCCGGCGGAAATCGCCTGGCACGCGCGGCTGCTCGCCGAACGCGAGCCCGGCGACGCCTCGCCGCTCGTGGCCGTGCGCGAGGCGACCGAGCGTGGCGGCAACTCCGTGATCACCTACCTGCCGCACCGCCCGCACAACTTCGCGCGCACCACCGCGCTGCTCGACCAGATGGGCCTCAACATCCTCGACGCGCGCATCACCGCGCTCGACGGCGGCCTGAGTCTCGACACCTACCTCGTGCTCGAGGACACCGGCACGTCGATCTCGGACCGGCACCGTGCGCACCAGATCGAGCAGCAGCTGTGGCGGGCGCTGCAGCTGCCGGAGGACGCGACGCCGCCCGTCGTGACCCGGCGCGCGCCGCGCCAGGTGCGCATGTTCTCGACGCCCACGCAGATCACCTTCGCCGAGGACCCGCTCCGGCAGCACACCATCCTCGAGCTGATCGCGGGCGACCGGCCGGGGCTGCTCTCGGAGGTCGGCAAGGTGCTGCTCGCGGAGCGCGTCGACGTGGTCACGGCGCGCATCATGACCATCGGCGAGCGGGCCGAGGACGTGTTCCACGTCACCGACCATCGCGGCCAGCCGCTCGCGGAGGCGGCGCGCTCGCGGCTGCAGCAGCAGCTCAGCGAGGCGCTCGACCGGCGCGAGACGGCCCTACCCGCCTGACCGCCGCCGATGAACCCGCGACTCGCGCTGCTGCGGCCCTACCCGTTCGAACGCCTGCGGACGCTGCTCGCCGGCGCCGCGCCGCCGGCGGGCCTCCCGCACATCGCGCTGTCGATCGGCGAGCCGCGGCACGCGCCGCCGGCGTTCGTGGGCGAGGCGCTGACCCGATCCCTCGACACGCTCGGCAGCTATCCGCTGGCCGCCGGCCTGCCGGAGCTGCGCGCGGCGATCGCCCGCTGGCTCGAGCGGCGCTTCGCGCTGCCGTCGGGCGCGGTGGATGGGGAGTCGATGGTGCTGCCGGTCAACGGCACCCGCGAGGGGCTGTTCGCGTTCGTGCAGGCCGTGGTGGACGCCGCCCGGCCTGCGCCCGCGGTACTGATGCCGAACCCGTTCTACCAGATCTACGAGGGTGCAGCCCTGCTCGCCGGCGCCGAGCCCGAGTACCTCGACTGCACGGCGGCCGGCGGCTACCTGCCCGACCTCGACGCCGTGCCGGCGGCGACCTGGGAGCGCTGCCAGCTGCTGTTCCTCTGCAGCCCGGGCAACCCGACCGGAGCGGTGATGCCGGAGGACTACCTGCGCCGCGCGCTGGCGCTCGCCGACCGCCACGGCTTCGTGATCGCCGCAGACGAGTGCTACGCGGAGATCTTTCTCGACGAGGCGCATCCGCCGCCCGGACTGCTGCAGGCTGCGCACGCCGCGGGCAACACGGCGTTCGAGCGCTGCGTGGTGTTCCACAGCCTGTCGAAGCGCTCGAGCGTGCCCGGGCTGCGCTCGGGCTTCGTGGCGGGCGACGGGCGGATCCTCGCCGCGTTCCGTCGCTACCGCACCTACCACGGCTGTGCGGTGCCGGTGCACACCCAGCTCGCGAGCATCCCGGCGTGGCAGGACGAGGCGCACGTCGTGGAGAACCGGCGCCTGTACCGCGCGAAGTTCGCGGCGGTGCTGCCGATCCTGCGCGAGGCGCTCGCGGTCGAGGCCCCGGCGGGCGCGTTCTACCTCTGGCCAGAGGTCGGCGACGACGAGGCCTTCGCTCGCGGGCTGTTCGATCAGCAGCACGTGACAGTGCTGCCCGGCTCCTACCTCTCGCGCGACTCCGCGGCCGGCAACCCGGGGCGCGGCCGCGTGCGGATCTCGCTGGTCGCAGACCTCGCCGACAGCGTCGAGGCGGCGCGGCGCATCGCGGCGTTCGTGCGGTCGCGGCCGCCGTGAGCCGCACGCCAGCGGCGTTGCGGTATCCTCCTCCACCATGACGACGACCCACGCACGGCTGGCGGCCCTGATCGACGCGGCATTCGAGGAGCGCGCCCAGCTCGCTCCCGGCAATGCGCCGGCGGACGTGATCGCGGCGGTCGACGAGGCGCTCGGGCTGCTCGATTCCGGCGCGGCGCGGGTCGCCGAGAAACGCGACGGCGAGTGGCACGTCAACCAGTGGCTCAAGAAGGCCGTGCTGCTGTCCTTCCGGCTGTTCGACAGCCAGCCGGTCGAGGCGGGCTACACGCGCTTCTACGACAAGGTGCCGCTCAAGTACGCGGGCTACGACGCCGAGCGCTTCCGCAGCGACGGCGTGCGAATCGTGCCGCCGGCGGTCGTGCGCCGCGGTGCGTTCGTCGCCCGCAATGCCGTGCTCATGCCCAGCTACGTCAACATCGGCGCCCACGTCGGCGAGGGAACCATGGTGGACACCTGGGCGACCGTGGGCTCCTGCGCGCAGATCGGGCGGCGCGTGCACCTGTCGGGCGGGGTGGGCATCGGCGGCGTACTCGAGCCCCTGCAGGCGAGCCCGACCATCATCGAGGACGACTGCTTCATCGGCGCCCGCTCGGAGGTCGTCGAAGGCGTGATCGTCGAGGAAGGGGCCGTATTGTCCATGGGCGTGTACGTCGGCCAGAGCACGCGCATCTATGACCGCGAGCGCGACGCCGTGTCCTACGGCCGCATTCCCGCAGGCGCGGTCGTCGTGCCGGGCTCGCTGCCGGCCGCGGACGGCCGCTACAGCCTCTATTGCGCAGTGATCGTGAAGCGCGTCGACGCGCAGACGCGCGCGAAGGTCGGTATCAACGAGCTGCTGCGCAGCACGGACTGACGCCAGCGGACCTCAGGCCGCGGTCGACTGCTTCCTCGGCCGCTCGCCCTCGACCATGTAGAGCACCTGCTCCGCGATGTTCTTGGCGTGGTCGCCGACGCGCTCGAGGCCCTTGAGCGCGAAGATGGTGTCGATGGTGGGCTTGAGGAACTTCTGGTCCTCGATCACGAACGACATCAGCTGGCGGAGCGCGGTCGCGAACTCCTGGTCGAGCTCCTTGTCGAGGGCCAGCACCTCACGTGCAAGTGCCGGGTCCGCCTCATCGAGGGCGCGGACGGCGCCGCGCAGCATCGCGGCCGTGAGCGTGGCCATGTGCCGCAGGTAGCGGCCGACCGCCGACACCGGATCGTGGGCGGCGACGCTGCCGATGCGCGCGGCCGTGCGTGCGATCTTCTTCGACTCGTCCCCCACCCGCTCGAGCTCGAGCCCGGCCCGCGCGATGGCCCGTACCGCGCGCAGGTCGTTGGCCACCGGCTGCTGCAGGGCGATGAAGGTGAGGCTGTCCCGGTCGAGGCGCGATTCGTAGTCGTTGACCAGCGGCTCGCGCGAGAGCACCAGTTCGGCGAGTCGGGCATCCCGGTCGAGCAGGGCCGACACGGCGCTGCTCACCTGGTCGATGACGAGGCCGCCCATCTCCACGGCCTGGTTGCGCAGGTCCGCAAGCGACTGGTCGACGCTGCGGATCGTGTGGCCTTCCACCGGGTCGCCGGCGTGCATCGCGCCTCCGTCAGCCGTACCGTCCGGTGATGTAGTCCTCGGTCGCTTTCTTGGCCGGGTTGGTGAAGATCTTCGAGGTGGCGTCCACCTCGACGAGCTCGCCGAGGTACATGAAGGCGGTGAAATCCGACACGCGCGCGGCCTGCTGCATGTTGTGCGTGACGATCAGCACCGTGACCCGCTGGCGGAGCTCGGTGATCAGCTCCTCGATCTTGGCCGTGGCGATCGGGTCGAGCGCCGAGGTGGGCTCGTCGAACAGCAGGATCTCGGGCTCGGTGGCGAGCGCGCGCGCGATGCACACCCGCTGCATCTGGCCGCCCGACAGCGCCAGCGCCGAGTCGTTCATGCGGTCCTTGACCTCGTCCCA
>Ga0209254_10001200_pt1 | contig 23004 bp, 17 predicted proteins | sample FrelakmetDIP11DI_FD_187148 | JGI IMG/M metagenome (GOLD analysis project Ga0209254, IMG submission 187148) | Freshwater lake sediment microbial communities from the University of Notre Dame, USA, for methane emissions studies - DIP11 DI (SPAdes)... | ecosystem: Environmental > Aquatic >...
GCGTTGATCAGGCCGATCACCGTGCCGAGCAGGCCCATCAGCATGCCGATGTTGGCCAGCGTGGCGAGGTAGTGCGTGCGCTTCTCGAGGCGCGGGATCACCTCGATCAGGCTCTCCTCCATCGCCTTCTCGATGTCGTCCCGGCGCCTGGCCGTGGCGATGCGCGACATGCCGTAGCGCATGATCGTCGAGAGCGCCGAGTCGGTCCGCTCCGCGATCTCCATGGCCTTGCGGAAGTTGCCGGCCTTGATGTGCGGGGCCAGTTCGGCCCACAGTTTGCGGTTGCCCCGCGCGACGCGATGCAGGTAGATGAAGCGCTCGACGGCGAAGCCGAGGCCCACCGCGAACACGGCGGCAATCGGGTAGAGGAACACTCCACCCTGCTTGAAGAAGTTCACGATCAGGTCGATGGCGTTCATGGTTGCTGGGCTCCGGGGGACGGACGGTTCGGACCCGGCGACGCCAGGTCGTTGAAATAGGTGACCTCGCGGCGGAATTCGTCGCGATCCAGCGGCGAGAGCACTTCCTCGATCAGGCTGCCCATCGGCCGGTCCGGTCCGGCCGGCGGCTCGGCGGCCTTCCACGGCACGATGCTCATGACCTTGGGCAGCTCGCGGTTGCCGGTGATGGCGCTGGCATCGAGCTGCAGGCGATCCACCGCGCGCTCCATCGCCTTGGGCGCGGGCGGCGCATCGGTGGCGTGCGCGACCGGGCCGGCAGCGACGGCGACGAGCAACGCCAGCAGGGTGCGGCACATCATGGCTGGACCTCCGCCGTGCGTCGCACCAGCCCGAGGCGCGTGCGCAGTTCCGCGAGCCAGGCAGCGACCCGCTGGTCGGTCTCGCCGGTGAGCGCCTGGTAGCGCTCGAAGTGCGGGAGGGCGGCCTCGGGGTCGTCGAGGTAGAGATCGAACAGGATGGCGAGGTTGCACTCGGCATCCGCCAGGGCGGGGTCCGCGGCGATCGCCTGCCCGTAGGCCGCGCGGGCATCGGCGAATCGGCCTGCCTGTCGATAGGCGATCCCGAGCCGGTTGAAGTGGCCGGCGCCGGGCGGGTCGGCCACGGGACCGGACTCCAATGCCCCGAGGTCGAGCGCGGCCGATTCGACGCCCGCGTCCCGCTCCACGCGCGCGTAGCGGCCGGGCTTGAGCACCGCCAGCGCCGCATAGCTCTTGCGGACCCATTCGTCGTACAACCTCTCCGCGGCACGACGCGTGTTGCGCTCGTGGATCGCGATCGCTTTTTCCTCGAACGGAAAGGCCTGCTCCTCGAGCAGCAGGTCGTACTGCTCGAGTTCCTCGGTGCTCAGGTTGTGCGGCCGTTCCGACTCGAGCAGCGCGCGGCCGAAGTCGCGGTAGAGATCCGCCATCGCGAAGTCGGCGGCCGTCGTCACGGGAGCAACCAGGTAGTCAGCGGCCCTGGTGTAGGCGGCGAGCGCGGCCTCCAGCGCCTGCTTGCGCACGAGCAGCGACCGATCGAGGGGCACCACGAGACGCGCCGCGCGGGCGGTCGCGTCCAGCGGACGTGCCAGTTCGAGCGCGGCCTGTGCGGCGAGCAGGCGGCTGCGGTCCGTACGCAGGGCGCCCGCGCCGGCATCGGACTTGATCAACTCACCGAGCCAACGCTCGCGGTCACGCGCGTCGCCCGCGGCGGCCGCGAGATCGGCGAGTTCCTGGCGCGCTTCGATCGCGGGCGCCAGCGGCGCCGGAAAATCCCCGACGTAGTCGGCGTAGGCGCGACGCGCCGCGGCGACGTCGCCCGACGCCGCATACAGTTCGGCTGCCTGCCAGCGCGACGCGCGACGTACGTCCTCGGGCTCGCCGGCGGTCGTCGCGATGCGCTCGAACTCGACCGCCGCGTCGCGCGGGCGGCCGCCGTCGAGGTACGCGACGGCGAGCTTGCGCGTTGCCTCGCTCTGCAGGGCGTGGCCGGGATGATCGCGCCGGAAGCGCTCCAGCACCACGACTGCGTCCGACTGGGCGCCGGACGCGATCAGCAGCGTGGCCGCGTCGAACTCGGCGGCCGCCCGCGTCGGCGATGCGGGTGCGACGGTCGCCACGCGCAGGAAGTCGTCGACGGCCCCCTGCACGTCGCCGGCGGCCTGCCTGGCCTCTGCCTGCCGGTACACGGACGCGGCAAGCCGCTCCGTCGCCTCGGTACGCAGCGGGTCCGTGGCCGGCAACCGACGTACCAGTTCCGCGTAGGCCCGCTCCGCTTCCGCGTAGTGCCCGGCGTCGAAGGACGTGTGCGCGAGCACCGTCCACGCGACGAGCTGCTGGCCGGCGCCGGCCGGCGGCTGCAGTGACAGCACGCGCTGCGCGACTGCCGTGGCGCGCTCGCGGTCGTTCGCATCGAACAGCGCCTTGCACGTGCGCGTCAGCACGCCCGGTGTCTCGGCATGCCCGGGGAACGCGTCGGCAAAGCGCAGCGACGACTCGACGGCGCGTCCGGCCAGTGCGGCGCGCTGCGACTGTGGCGCCCGCGACTCCGCCTCGGCGTAGGCAACCAACGCCGCATAACCGGCGCGACCGGCATCCGGGTTCGTGGCGTAGTCGTACGCCGCACGCTCGTACTCGGCCGCGGCCTCTTCGAAGCGACGTCCCTCGAACAGCAGGTCGGCGAGCAACAGGCGCGTGCCGGGGGCCTGTGGCGTGTGGTCGAAGCCGGCGAGGTAGGCGCGATACCAGCGCACCGCGGCGTCGCGCTCGGCATCTGCGCCACCCTTCTGGGCCAGCGCGTGGTGGTGCCGGGCGAGATCGAGCAGGCCGGCCTGCACGGCCGCCGCGACGGCCGGGTCGATCGCGGCGCCTTGCGCCGCCCAGTAGGCGCTGCCGGGGCCGTACTCGGCGACCAGTTGCCGCTTGCCGTCGAGCACCAGCGACGCAAAGCCCCCCTTCGCATATGCTTCGGTGGCGCGCACCAGTAGCAGCGGCGCCTGCGGATCCATCGGCCGGTGGCTCGCGAACGCCCGGTACGCCCCGGCACCGTCCTGGTAGCGCTCCTTCTCGACGTAAAGGTCGCCGAGCGCCGCATACAGCCGCCACTCGTAGGTCGCCGGCCCGTGACGCCCGAGCGCATCCTGCAGCGTCCCGGGACCGTCCGAGGCGGCAAACGTGATGGCGAGCGCCCGCAGGGCGTCGTCCGCAAGCTCCTGCTCCGCGCGACTGAGCGCTGCGTCCGGCCGCGGCTGCCCCTCCTCCGTGAGCAGCGTATCGAGCAGCGCCAGGAACGCGGCACTGCTCGCCTCGTCCTGTCCCTGCTTGAACTGCGACCAGCCGAGCTTGTACTGCGCCTGCTGCCGGAACTCCGAGCGCGACTGCCCGGCGAGCACGGCCGCATACGCCCGCTCGGCATCGGCATAGCGCTGCGCGCTGAAGAACGCTTCGCCACGCCGGAACTGGGCCTCGGCGTAGTACCCGCTGGCCGGATGCAGGGCGACCAGCCGGTCAAGCACCTGGAGTGCGCCGGCCGCATCCCCGGTGTGCTCGAGCGCGCGGGCCAGCTGGTAGAGCACGGCGTCCGCCGCCGCGTAGTCCGGCTGCTCCACGAGCAGCTGCCGGTACGCGGCCACCGCCTGTTCCGCGGTGGTCGACGCCGCACCGACGTCCGCACCGTCCTGCGCCACGAGCATCTCGGCTTCACGGAGCCGCAGATCGCCCAGTCGACGCAGGGCCTGCGCGCGCAGACCGGCATCGGCGCCATCGATGCCGAGGAACTCCTCGTAACTGCGTGCCGCTTGCGCAGCGTCGGCGGCAACGGTCACGCCCGCGTGCACCGGCGCGCTGCGTTGGGCCAGGTCGCCGAGCGTTGCCGGCGGCCGGGACTTGCGTCCCGCGCCGGCCGCTGGTGTCGCCCAGGCGACGGCGGCGGCCGCGGCCACGCAGGCAAGCAGGACGGACACGGGTCGCGGCGTCACGGGACGCTCCCCGACGCCGCGCCGTCGTACAGCGAGGCAAGCGCAAACTGCGCCTGGGTGGCATAACTCCCGAGCCGCGCCTTCTGCGCCTCGAGTTCCCGGACCGCGATGCTCGCCAGCAGTCGTTCCTGTGCGCCTGCCGCCGCCTCGACGCGCGGCTGCAGCATCGTCATGCGCTGCTCGAGTTCCCGCACACGCGATGCGAAACCGGCGGTATTGCGCGGTGCGAGCTCGCCTGCCTGCTCGACGCGCGCCAGGCGCTGCCGGGCCTCGCGCAAGGCGTCATCCGTATCGTGCATGCTCGCGCCCAGCCGCGACCAGCGCAGCTTGTAGGCCGCATCGAGCTGCCAGGCCAGCGTGCCTTGCAGCAGTCGCACACGCTCTGCCAGCGCGTTGCGCTCTTCGCCGGCAGGCAGGCCATCGATGTGCGCACCGAGTTCCTCGAGCTGCCGCCATTGCGCCGCCTCTGCCGGAGTCGCGAGTGCGACGATGTCGCGCGCCGCCGCCGTATCGTCCATCCGAGCCGCGATTGCGTCGCGACGCCGCTCGAGTCCGTCGAGATCGGTGCCGGCCAGCAGCTCGGCCTTGCGTGGCCCGCGTACCGCGGACGCCGCCTGCCGCGCCGCTATCATCTCGTCGAAAGCTTCGAGTGAACCGCTCCAGCGCTCCAGGTTGCGCCGCATGATGCGCAGGTCGCGATAGTTCTTCAGGCCTTCCTGGAACTCGTGCGACGCGAGCAACGGATACAGGTACCGCGTGTGGGGCGCGTCCGGCGCATGCTGCAGTTGCCAGAACCATCCGGCCCGGTCGGGGCTGCCCGCTGCCGCGGGCGCTGCATCGAGCACGGCATCCAGGAACCCGCCGCGGCGGATCGCCGCAATGGATTCGTCGAGGCGCGTCGCCTCTGCCGCATAGGCCGAGACGGCGTACCGGTATTGCTCGGCGGCCTGGCCGTTGGCCGCCAGCTTCGCATACGCGAACGGCACCGCGAGCAGTGACTCCTGCACGGCTGCATCCACGATCGACCGCTCGCGCAACTCCAGCCACGGCACCAGTGCCCGCTGCGGCCGCGCGGCGGCGGCCTCCGCCCAGCCGAGGCCCAGCAGGGCGCGGTTGGTGAAGGGTCCGTCGAGTCGCACCCGGTTGAGTGCCGCCACCGCCGGTTCCGGCTGCTGCTCCTGCAACAGCGCGAAGCCCAGGGCGAGGTTGGCGCGATCCCGCAGGGCCTGTTGCTCCTCGCCGCGCACGGCGAGCGTTCCCACCTTGTCGAGCAACTGCCGGCCGCGCGCCGGGTCGCCGGAGCGCACCAGCGCGACGCCGAGGTTGAAGCGCGCGTAGTCGGCCCAGTCGCCGGCGTCGGTCCATGCCTCGAGGGAGTCGGCAGCCTCGTCAAACCGACCCTGCGCCATCAGCACGTTGGCCGCGAGCAGCCGCCGTTCGGGCTCGAGTTCGCCGGGCAACGGGCCACGAATGCTCTCCAGGCTGCGCCAGGCCCGGTCGAGATAGCCGCGCTGGAAGCCGATGCGGGCCAGGTAGAAGTGCGCGCGGTCGTTGACCGACTGCGGCAGTGAACCCGCCAGCAACCGCTCGAACCTCCCGGTTGCCTCGGCATGCATGCCCAGCGACAGGTACAACCCGGCGGCCAGCAGGTCCGCCTCGGATGCATGATCGGGCATCCGCTCGAGTTGCCGCGCAACCTCGAGTCGCACCAGCGCCTCGAAGTAGTCGTCCTGGAAGAAGTGGAACAGCACGTCGCCGTAGTCGAGGTCACGTATCTTCACCGGCGGCGGCAGATCCGTGGCGGTCGCATCAGGCGGGTCGGCCGCGGTTGCGCCGCCGCCACACAGGGCCAGCGATGCACCTGCGAGCAGCGACCAGCAGCGACGGCGGCACGACGCGTTCATGCGGGGTGCCTGCGCCTCATTCCCACTGGCGCACGGCGAACTCGGGCTGCAGCGAGGCGTCGCGATCCGTGATCCGCAGCTCGACGTACTTGGCGCCCACCGCCTTCTCGAAGCGCAGGGCCGTGCCGCGCCGATAATCGCGCTCGTGGGGCCCCTTGCCCGTGAACACGGCAACGAGTTCGTGCTCGCCGGCCTTCAGGTTGCCGAGATACAGCTTCTGCACGCCGCCGCGATGCAGGGCCGCAACCTCGCGCTCGGTGTAGAGGTAGTTCGCGACCTCCTTGCCGTCGAGCTTGAGCTGCACCGAATCGAGCGCGAAGAACGTGCCGACGTTGACCGCCAGGAATACCGCCACCTGCGTGCTCGCCGGATAGAGCAGTTCCTCTTCGAGCCGGAACAGGTCGCGGTTGAGGTCGACCAGTTCCTTCTTCAGCGCCTGGACGTCCTGGTCCACGGTGAGCGCCTCGGGTGCCGCTTCCGCCGCCTCAGCGCGTGCCACCAGCGCTGCCGCGACGGTGATCAGCAGCGCGCTCGCAACGATAAGCTGCAGTCCGCGGTTCGGGAGTCGGCGCAGGCCTGTCGATTTCAAGGCTATAGCTCCATGATGTACTGGACGAGCGCGTCGGGCGGCACGGCATCGCGTTCCCATGACCCGCGGACGACACCCTCGCGGTCGATCAGCAGCGTCAGCGGCAGGTGCTGCACGTCGTACAGGCGACCGACCGTCTGCTCGCCATCGAGCATCGAGGGGAATCGAAGGCCGAGCGCTGCTACGACCGACGCGGCACGCGTCGCGTCGCGGTCCAGACTGACGCCGAGCGCAACCGGGGCGCCGTCCGCCGCCGCCACCGCCTCGCTCACGGACTGCAGTGCGCCACGGCACTGCCCGCACCAACTGGCCCAGAATGCGAGCACGACCACGTCGCCGCGGAACTCGGACAGCCGCTGGTTGCGGCCCGCGAGGTCCTTGAGGGCGAAATCGGGTGCCGTGGCTCCGCTCGGTGGCGCGGCAGACGCGATCAGCGGCAGAAAGAACACGCCGGCCAGCGCGGCCACAGCCAGCGCGGTCGTGTGAATGCGCGCCGTCAACCGGGCGCGCGCGGCGTGATCGCTCCAACGCATGCTGGTAACCCCGCTGTCATGGGTGACACCCGAAGACCGGAAGCTTTGCGTCCCCGCCTTTCGACGGGTTTGCCCTTGTCAGTCGCTGGGATCCTTGTCTGTGGCTCACGGACTGTCAACGAATGCGCCGGCAATAATCACGCAGCTCGAACTGCGTCACAGATTGCAGGACCGATCCGCGCGCAACCGCTACTGTGGCGGCGCCAGCCCATCCGAGTAGTAGACCCGGCCCTCTGCGTCCACGATCACCGCCTCGACGCCGGGCAGGCGGGCGATGAGCTGCATGCCGCGTTCGACGCCGAGCACGAACACCGAGGTGGATAGCCCGTCCGTCAGGGTCGCGTTCGGTCCGAGTACCGTCGCGCTGCGCACTGCACGGGCCGCCTTACCCGTGCCCGGCACCAGGATGTGGTGGTAGCGGACTCCGTCCTCCTCGAAATACCGCTCGTAGTCGCCCGAGGTCGAGATGGCTTCGTCGGCGAGCGGCAGGCGCGTCACCATCCGCCCTTCGTTGCGCGGGTCGCGAATGCCGACGACCCACGGCTTGCCACGGCGGTCGCCGAGCAGCCGCGTGTCGCCGCCCGCCGTGACCATCGCGTGGTTGATGCCCAGGTCGCGCAGGCGCTCGATCGAGCGGTCCACCGCGTAGCCCTTGGCGATGCCGCCGACGTCGATGCGCACGCCCTGGCGCAGGAACCGGATCGTGCCCGCGGCCCGATCCACCTGCACCTGCCGGTAGTCGACCCCGGGCAGCGCCGCTTCGATCTGCCGCTCGGTCGGGCGCTGGTGCGCGCGGTAGTCGTACAGGTAACCGACGCTCGCATAGGTGAGATCGAACGCGCCGCCACTCAGCCGGGACATCTCCAGCCCCCGCTCGACGACCTCGATGATGTCGGCGTCCACCTGCACCGGCCGCTCGAAGGCGTGCGCATTTACCTGTGACAGCTGGCTCTCGGGCTTGTAGGTGCTCATGAGCTCGTCCGTGCGACGCATCTCGGCGATCACGGCGTCCATGGCCCGCTGCGCTAGCGCGGGATCCTCCGACCAGAGCTCGACCGCGATGCGCGTGCCCATGATGGCCGCCTCGCGCTGGAACCACTCGGCGCGAACCACCGTGGGCAGGAGCAGCATCAGTGCGAGCAGCAGTGCGCGCGGCGCGACGTTCACGACGACGGCACCATCGTTGCACGCGAGCGGGCTTCCTCGCGCAGTCGTGCGAGAAAGGCGCGGACCGTGGGCTCCGCCTCGTCGGCCGTCATCAGGCGCTGCTCGACCAGCACCCGGGCGACGTCGCGGATCGACCGGCGCCCATCCACCAGCGACGCGACGTAGGCGAGCACGCGGAGTTCGAGCTGCCGGGCCTGCAACTCGGGCAGCAGGGGCACGGGGCGGTCCGCAAGCTCGAGCCACTCCGGCACGCGGCGCGGCACGCCTGGCAACGGCACCTCGGCGCACTTGCGCGCCGTGAACGTCACGACGGTCTCGACGCGGCCATGGCGACTCGCCGGGGAGCACAGATACGGGATCGCCGCCTCGCACGGCTCGATGCCGTCGAAGCCCGCCCCCGCGACGATCTCGACTACCTCTTCGAGCGCGTAGCGGCCGGCGGGATCATCTGCCGAGAACGACAGGGAGCCGGTGTTGACCCAGCGACCGCCGGGACGCAGCCAGCCGTTGACGCGCGCTGCGAACGTCGCCAGGTCCTCGTCGAGTATGTCGATCAGCCAGGGCGTGACGATCGTGTCGAACGCGCCGGGCGCGAACGGGCCGTGCGAGGCGTCGGCGAACACGAAGTGCCAGCCCGGCGGGGCCGCTGCCGGCGCCTGCAGCCTGCGCAGGATCGCGTGACTGTCGATGTCGCGGGGCGCAACGGGGAACTCGTAGAGATCCACCCGCTCGCCGGCGAACAGACGCTGCGCGGCGCAGAGCAGCAGCGGATTGACGTCGACGGCGACCAGGGGTTGCGGCAGGCGCCGCACGAGCAGGTCGTAGGCGAGCCGCCCCGCCCCAGCGCCGAGCAGCAGCGTCTTGCCAGGGGCGGCGGTGCCGAGCGCGGCATCGAGAATGGCGAACGAGGCCTCGTTCTCCGACTCACCCCAGTTCCAGTCGCGATGCAGGTTGGCGTAGTAGCTGGTGAGCCCCTGTCCCGCCGGCAGCGTCATGCCGAGCGCCCGGTACAGCTCGGGCGCGGCGGCCTGCGCAGCCACGCCCAGGGGCGACAGCAGGGTGCGCACACGGCGCGCATGGTCGGCGCAGGCTGCCGACAGCAGCTTCAGGCGGGTGCGCGTGCTCGCGCGGGAGGCGCTGCCGTCGAGCGCCGCGCGATAACGATTCGCCTGCGCATCGAGGCCCGCCAGGAAGCCGTGCACGCGGGCGCGCCACTCGCCCAGGGCGGCAGCGGGCTCGGCGAACAGCCAGGGCATGCCGCCGACCGCGGGGTACTCGACGGAGCAGTTCGAACAGGACAGCGTACCGCTGCACGCCAGCGGGCCACGGCAGCGCGGACAGCACAACAGGTCGAGCGGCGGTGACTGGCCCGGAATCGCCATGCGTGTCCCGAGACTAGCACGGTCGACTCAGCCGATGCGTCCGCTGGCGATCGGGTTGAACGCGATCAGGCCGTCCTGCAGCGCTGCCGACCCGAGCCCGTGGCGCGGGAACCTCTGCACGAACTGCCCCTGCTCGCCATGCAGCGCCATGTAGTTCAGCACGACCGTCTCGACCAGCAGGTTGACGTTGTTGGCCGCCGGGCTCGAGGCCCGCTCGACGGACGCATCCGGGCGGAAATAGCCGATCTGCTGGTGGCGCGCCGCGCCCGCTGGCCCGGTGTCGAGCAGGCGCGGCCGGCCGCGCGGGTTGTAGACGAGGAAGAACGAGGCCGCGGTGGACTGGTTGTCGCTGGTCCACATGAACTTGCCCCGGCCGTCTGGCGAGTTGTCCACCTGGCCGCTGGCCGACAGCGAGCCGTCGGAGAACACGTACAGCATCAGCGGCACGCCGCGCCGCGCCGCGTACTCGAGGCAGGCGCCCATGCAACGGCCGGCACGCAGGTCGCGCACCTCGCCGGTCGCACGGCCCTGGCCGTGGTAGTCGTAGCCTCCCATCGTGATGGTGCCCGCGCCGGCATAGCCGGATAACACCATCTTCATCACGGCCGCGGTCTTGCGGAACTCCGCATCGGCGTCGTATTCAGCCCGCGTGAAGATGCCCGTCCCACCCACGATGTCGGGATCGAGTTCCGGATTCAGGCTCGCGGGATCGCCGAAGCGGTCGACGACGTCGGCCGCCTTGACGTAGCCGCAGTTGACGAGTTCGCGGACCACCTCGTTGCGGGTGACGGTGTTTCGCTTGGGGTCGGGCCAATTCTGCTTCGGATCGATCACCTGCAGCTTGCGGTGGCTGATGCGCTGGATGGCCTCCATGACGGCCACCGTATCGTCGACGCTGAGCAGGTTGGCCAGCTGGCCGGTGTCGACCAGGCCGGTAACGTCGCTGGCCCGATCGACCTTGGTCGGACGAACCGACAAGTCGATCAGCCCGGCCGGGGCCATGGAGTTACCGCCCGAGTCCGAGGCACGCGAGCCGATCAGCGTCGCGAGCGAGCCGTCGGCGCCGGCCCGGTAGATCCCGTACATCGGGTTATGCGGGTTGTTGCCGGTGTCGTTCTCGGACTGCGCGGCAATCACGGCGCCGTTGACGCTCGCGGCGGTGGCCGGCGACACGCGATCGAGGATGCCGCGCAGGAAAGCGCTGTCGGAGTGGAACGCCAGGCCTAGCGAGGTGTCGGTGAAGCTCGTGCCCGTCGCCGGGTTGACCAGGCCGGGCACCATGTCGCCCGGCAGGCCCAGCTTGCCGTAGCCCGCGGTCGTCAGGAAGTCGAGTTGCCCGCCCGGGCCGCCGACCAGCACGTTCGACCCGACCATGTTCGCCCCGCCGGCGAGGTCGATGCAGATGAAAGGGATCTTGCCGGCGCCGAGCACCTCGATGCCGCAGCTCGCCCGCAACGCCTGGAGATCGGGCGACAACGCCGCCATTGCCTGCCGCGGGTTGGCGAACAGCCCGAAGACTGTCGGCGCGACGACGGTGCCAAGCCCGGTGGCGAGTCCCTGCGCGAGGAAGTCCCGACGCGTGACAGGCCGCTTGTGCGTGCTCTCGTGCCGGATCGGCTGGTCGAGCCCCAGCTGCCGCGGGGGTGCCTTGCGAATGATCATGTTGCCTACCTCGGGTCGTGGCTCGCCGCCGCCGTCAGTGCACCAGGGTCGTCGCGCTGCCGAGCAGCGCTGCGCAGCTCGCCTTGGCGATCGTCTTCGTCCGGTCCGCCGGGCAGCTGCCACCGCAGGCTGCCAGGCGGGTGATGAGCGCGTCGAGGTCGCCGCGTACCTGGGCCGTGTCCGGCTCGGTCGCGACGCCCTGCGCCACCATCCGGCCGACCAACGCGTCGAGCACGATCGCGCGGCCTGCCGTGCCGAATGCCTGCGCCGGCGCTGCGGCGAAATCGAAGCCCGGGAAGTAGGTCGCGCGGGCGCCGGGGTCTTCCACGAGCGCGTCGCAGTACTGGATCGCGAGTTGCGCGATCGCGACCGGGTGCGCCGAGACGAAGGTGTCGATGCTCTCGACGGTCGGCAGCGCCTGCTTCACCTGCTCGTAGGTCGCCTTCACCTGCGGCCGCGCCGGGCTCACGCCCGTGAGTCCCGCCATGGTCGCGTTGATCTCGTCGAAGATCCGCAGCCCCACGTCCGGGGTGCGCCGCACATCGGGCGGCGGCGCCGGTGCGAGCGGCACCGGCTCGGTGCGCACGTTGCGGCGTCCGCCGAGTACGTCGAAAGTCAGGAAGAACTCGTCGGACTCCGGTCCCTTCTGGAGCCCGATGACGGTGCCGATGTTCGACAGCGGCTGGCCGAGCGGCCCGTACTGCGAATCGGTGATCGCGGTATCGAGCGAGCGGTAGGCCTGGCCGACCTCGACTTCGCTGCCGTTGACGCCGATGCGCATGCCGGCCAGCGGAATGTTGCCGGGTCGCGCCGCCGGATCGAGGCTGATGAACGCCGGCTTGTTGAAGAGATAGCCGTAGCTGTCGAACTGGCTCACCTCGAACAGGATGTAGGCCTGCGGCACGCCGACGAGGTGGCTCACCGAGAACAGCAGGTAGTACTTCTCGCCCACGCCCGCCTCGAAGTTCTTGCGCACCTGGTCCGGCGCGAGTGCCCGGCTGTGCACTGCCACCAGCCGGAAGACGCCCTCGAACTGGCGGTCCCCCGAGACTTCGTTGCCGAGCACGAAGGCGAAGGTGTCGTCCCAGTCCGCCAGTGTCCCGCCGCGCGTCGGGTCCGCGTCGCCCGTGTACTCGCCGTTCACGTAGATGCGCCGTCCGTTGACCGGGTCGTAGGTCGCGACGACGTGCTGCAGGGTCGCCTGCAGGTCCTCGTCGTCGTCGGACGTCGTGAGCTTCGGGTCGCCGGCGACGTTGGTGCTGCTCGACCGGTTGTAGAAGTCGTAGCTGTAGAGGGTCTGGCCGAGCATGAAGTTGCGGGTCGTAGTGCCACCCGAGTACGACACGATCCGCGCGTCCTCCTGCGCGACGTTGCCGGGAGACACCCAGGCCTCGATCGAGTATTCGCCGGTGCCCTTGATGAGGTCATGGAGCTTGCGGCTCGCGGCCGTGGAGCCCTGCGCCTTGCCGCGCTTGACGTTGATGCCCCAGCCGCCGACCCAGGTCACGTCGCCCGAGAGGTTCAGGTTGAGCGCCGGCTCGACGCCGCTCGTGTCATAGGCCACCTTGCCGTTGCCGGTCTTGAACTCCCAGAGCCCGATGACGTTGCTGTTGTAGCGGTTGCCGCCGCTCGCGACGGTCCCGTCGTAGAGTCCGAGCGCCTTCGACAGCACCAGCGACGGATCGACCGGCGTCGGCACGATCGAGCCGGCGAAGGCACGGATCGCCGCCTCCATCGCGGCCGAGTTCGCTGCGCAGTCGCTCCAGCAGTTGTGGAGTTCGCTGCGCAGGCGCACCACCAGCCGTGACGACTCGGGCTGGTCGAGGTTGATCTTGACGCGGGCCGCCGCGTACGCGTCGTTCACGTCGTGCGACGCGAAGAACGGTGACTGCCCGTTCGGCGCGGATGGCGCATGGCAGCGCGAGCAGTATTCCACGAGCACCGGGTGCACCGTGGTGGCGAACAGGCCCGGCGCCGCCGGGAAACTCTTGCTGGCACCCGGATCACGCAGCGCGGGCGGCTTCAGTTCGACGCCGGCGGGCCCGCCAGCCGTGGCGCCGGCCCAGTTCTTGATCCAGGTGGTGATGATGTCGCCGCAGGCGGCGGCACTCGCCAGCCAGCAATTGTGCCCGCCGGCCACCTTGGTGACCATGCGCGAGTCGCGCGGCGAGCCGAGCGTCACGATACCGTTCGCGGCGGCGTAGGCCAGGTTGACGTCGTCCTGGCGCACGAACTGCGGAGCCTGCCCGCCCTGCGCGTGGCACTTCCCGCAGCGGTTGTCCGCCTTGAGGTTGTCCCACACGTTCACCTTGAACGACTGCACGTCGGCCGTCGCCGGCGGCGGGCCGCCGTAGGCCGGCGGCGCGCCGCCGGACGTGACCGGGTTCTCGACCGTCTTGGCGCCGCCGCCGCAACCGGCAAGCAGTGCCAGCAGTCCGCAGGTGGCGAGGATCCGGGTCACCGGCGTTGGCGAAGCGGCTCTGGGCATGACGTTCTCCTAGTCGCCGCTGCAGTAGGTGGCCGCCTCGGCGAACACCCGCTTCAGCCGGTACCCGTTCGACTTGAACGACGCCGTCATCGCATCCACGCGCGCCCGGTCCGTGGCGTCGCTCGGCGGACGGAAGCAGACGTTGCGGAACACTTTCTCGACCTGGCAGCGCGCGAAGCGCTCGGTATGCGCGAGCTCCCTGCCCATCGATTTGGCTCCCTGCCCGCGGCCGGGCAACGAGCCATCCCAGCCCAGCAGCGAATTGCGACCCTTGCGCCAGTAGTTCTCCCAGCTGTCGTCCGGCGTCACGAAGCCCGGCGGAAAGGTGTCGTCGTTGTTGAAGTACTTCGGCCGAACCTGCCCGGCCGTATGCACGAGTCGGCCGGCGGTTTCGTCGTAGTCGTAGTACGCGAACGCCTGCGCCAGCGGATCCATGCCGGCGTGGCAGGCGACGCAGTTGTTGAGAAACACGCGACTGTCGCCACCCGGGCTGCGGCTCACGTCCTGGCGGACGCGATCGGGCGGGCGCGTCGGGTCCTGCACCTGCTCGAGGTCGACGCAGAGGTGGTTGAGGAGCGTGTAGCGGAACATCGCACGGTTGGTTCCGGCGACGAAGAACGCCTGGGCTGCCGCGCGGCTGGTCATCACGCCGGCCGTGGCGTCCGGGGCGAGGCCCGTGGCGGAGGACTGCGTGGTGCGGACCAGTGCGGACTTCAGACTGGCGCCGCTCGACTCGAGCGCCTCGTAGTGAGCGTTGCTCGAGGCCGAGAACGCCGGCACGCCGGCTACGCCGCTGCCGACGTAGAGGATGTCCTCCGACAGCACGCCGTCGAACGACACGTCGTCGCGCACCATGCCGATGACGGTCGCCACGTAGTCGTTGAGCGGCGCGAACATCGTCTGGTCGCGGTTGGTCCAGGGCATCGCGAAGTTCTTCAGCGTGACGTCGTAGAACGCCCGGTTCTCCATGGCGGCGTACGCAGCATCGATGGTGCGGCCTGCAGCGATGTCCGCCGCCATGTCGTTCAGCACCGCTGCGGAGGGTGGCACGCCGGCCAGCCGATCGTGCATGCGCTTGGCCTGCGAGCGCGGGTCTGCCGCTGCCGCCGCAGGCAGCAGCGCCGCAAGGACGACGAGGCCGGGCAGCAGCGCGCGGCGGAGTCGCGCACCGAAGCGACCGGGCTCCGTTCGCGTCGCACCGCGATACTCACCACCGATGTTCGAGTACATGCGCATTTGCCGATCTCCCGCCCTGCTGTCCGAGCCGGCGCCCGCTGCGCCCAGGATCCCTTCCCCGCCCGTTCATCGCGCCGTCGCGGCGCTCGTCACGCACGACCGCAAGGTCGAACGCATGGGTCGCAATGTGGATTGCCGCGGACGCTTGTCCAACAGTGATTTCCAGTTCTGCGATTCGGCTCACAGAAGTCGAGGTTCTGAGAGGCTGCTCACACATCGCAGCGCGGCGCGTGGAGTGACGTTTGGCATGTGAGAGAAAGGGCCACTCGCCAGCGTGCAGCACGCCGCGGCGCGGCCAGACATCGAGGATCGTCGGATGCGCGGACCTGCTCGAGACATCGCCGGCATGGCACCACCGCTGGGAGCGTTCCTGGCCACCGTGTGCCTGCTGGGGCTGGCCGCCGGATGCAGCAGCGGCGACGGCGGCGACAGCTTGTCCCCGGGCAGCGGCCAGAGCCCCGACCCGGTCGTGCTCGACTTCCCGATCGCCTACGTCAAGCGCGCGTTGCCGGCCGCGAACGCTCCCGTGCGGGACGCGCGCCAGCTGCTCGGATTCGAGCCGGGCGCGGACCTGTACGTGCGCGACCGCGCCTCGCCGTCGGCCATGGATCGCAACGTGACCGGCGAGATCACGCGCGGCGCAGGCGACGTTCGTGACGTCGAGCCGTCGTACGACGGCCGCAAGCTGATCTTCTCGCTGCACAAGCCCCTGATCGACGGCGCCGCCGAGGAGGATCAGCCGACCTGGGGCATCTGGGAATACGACGTGCCGACGCAGCAACTGCGCCGCGTGATCCAGTCCGACATCGTCGTGCAGGATGGTCACGATGTCGCGCCGCATTACCTGCCCGACGGGCGCATCGTGTTCAGCTCGACCCGCCAGCGCCAGTCGCGCGCGATCCTGCTCGATGAGGGCAAGCCGCAGTTCGCCGCGCAGGACGAGGATCGCCGCGAGCCTGCCTTCGTGCTGCACGTGATGAACGCCGACGGCACCGCCCTGCGCCAGATCTCCTTCAACCAGAGCCACGACCTCGATCCGGCCGTGCTCGACGACGGCCGCATCGTGTTCAGCCGCTGGGACAACGCCGGGCCGAACAACGAGATCAACCTGTACACCGTGCGGCCGGACGGCTCGGACCTCCAGCTCCTGTACGGCGCCCAGAGCCACGCGACCGGCACCGGCGGCAGCAACGTGCACTTCCTCGATCCGCGCGCGACCGGCACCGGCCGCCTGCTGGTCCGCGCGCAGCCGTTCCGGGCGCCGGATCTCGGCGGCGAGTTGCTCGAGATCGACGTCGGCAATTACGTGGAAATCACGCAACCGACCCTGCCGAACCGCGGCGTGCTCAGCGGTCCGGCACAGGTGCCGGCCACGATCAACGCAGTTTCAACCGTCGCAGGACCTTCGAGCGGAGGCCGGTACAGCTCCGCCTATCCGTTGCGCGACGGCACGAGCCGGCTGCTGACAACCTGGACGCAGTGCCGCCTGGTCGAGGCCGGACGCATCGTGCCGTGCACCGAGGACCGCCTGGTCGCCGGCGGCGCGGTCACCGCCGCCCCGCTCTACGGCGTGTGGATGTACGACCCGGCGAAGCGCACCCAGTTGCCGGTCGTTGCGCCTGCCGAGGGCTTCGCCTACCTGGAGGTCGTCGCCCTGCAGCCGCAGGCGCTGCCACCGGTCCTGCTCGACGCGGTCGCGGGCGTGGACTTCGACGCCGATCTCGAGGCCGAGGGCGTCGGCATCCTGGACATCCGCAGCGTCTATGACGTCGACGGTGTGGACGTCGCCCCGGGCGGCATTGCCGCGCTGGCCGATCCGCGCCGGACCGCGGCCGTGCAGCGGCCTGCGCGCTTCCTGCGCGTCGAGAAGGCGGTCAGCCTGCCCGACGACGAGGTACGCGACTTCGACAACGGCGCCTTCGGCGTGACCGCAGCATTCGGCATGCGCGAGATCCTCGGCTACGCCGTGGTCGAGCCGGACGGCTCGGTGCGCGTGAAGGTGCCGGCCAACGTGCCCTTCGCGATCACCGTGCTCGATGCCGACGGCCGGCGCGTCAGCCGGCGTCACGAGAACTGGCTGCAGGTCCGGGCCGGCGAGCAACTGCGCTGCAACGGTTGTCACGACACTGCCGGCGGGCAGTCGCACGGTCGCTCGAACCTGTTCGCCGCGGCGCATGCGGGCGCCAGCGCCACCGGTCAGCCGTTCCCGAACACGAATCCGGCGCTGTTCGCTGATTTCGGCGAGACGATGGCGCAGGCGCGCGCACGCATCAGCTGCCAGACGGACTGCGCAGCACTGCAGCTCACGCCGGACATTGTCTATGAAGACGTCTGGACCGACCCCGTGGCCGCGGGACGGCCGCCCGACACCAGCTTCGCCTACCGCTACAGGGACCTCGGTACGCCGGCTCCCACCAGCGTCGACTGCCTGGCGTCATGGCGATCGGGCTGCCGCGGCACCATTCACTACGAGGCGCACATCCATCCGCTGTGGAGCAAGCCGCGCATCACGCTGGCCGCCGACGGCGTCACCGTACTGGCGGACGACACCTGCACGCGCTGCCATGCCGACCGCGATGCCGCCGGCGCGTTGCGCGTCCCGCCCGGGCAGCTCGAACTGACGGATGGTCCTTCGAACGACCAACCGCTGCAGAAGCACGCCTATCGCGAGCTGCTCGCGGGCGACAACGAACAGGAACTGGTCGGCGCCAACCTGCAGGACCGGCTCGTGCAGGTCGGCGTCGATCCGGTCACGGGCGAGCCGCAGCTGGCGCCGGTGCCGGTGCCGGCCTCGGCGACCGCGGGCAGCGCGCGCGGTTCTGTGCGCTTCTTCTCATTGTTCGCCCCTGGCGGCAGCCATCGAGGCCGCCTTACGTCGGCGGAGTTGAAGCTCGTCTCGGAATGGCTGGACATCGGGGCGCAATACTTCAACGACCCGTTCGCCGCGCCGCTCGACTGACGACATGATCCGACGCCTGCTGACCACCGTCCTGCTGCTCTGGTCGCTGCATCCGGCCGCCTTGCTGGCCGCGAGCGGCGGCGGACGCGTCGTCGTCGAGGATCCGTACATCGAGTTCCGCAGCGGGCCCGGGCGCGGGTTCCCCGTCTTCCACGTCGTCGATCGCGGCGAAGCCGTGGTGCTGCTGCGCCGGCGCACGGACTGGATCAAGGTGCGCGGCAATGACGGCACGGAAGGCTGGGTCAATCGCGGCCAGCTCGAACGCACGCTGACTCCGGACGGCGAGCCCGTCACGCTCCCGGGAGCATCGCCGGAGAGTCGCACTGCGCATCGCTGGGAAGCGGGCCTCATGACCGGCGACTTCGACGGCGCCAACATGGTCGCCGCGCAGGCGGCCTGGGTCGTGACACCGAAGCTGCACGTCCGGGCCGACGTATCGCATCTGCTCGGCGACTATTCGAACGGCTGGCTGGCCGCGGCCGGAATCGCGCACGTGTTCATGCCGCACCGGCGGATCTCCCCGCTGGTGGGCATCGGCGGTGGCGTGCTCCACATCGAACCCAAGGCGACCCTGGTCATGCCCGAGGATCGCACGGACACCGCGGCCTATGCGGGCATCGGCCTGCGGGGTTACCTGACCACTCGGTTCCTGCTGCAGGCCGAGTACCGACAGTTCGTGGTCTTCACCAGCCGTGACGACAACGAGGAGATCGACGCATGGACCGTGAGCTTCGCATACTACTTCTGAGTGGCGTCGGGTTCGCCGCCCTGGCGGCGCCGGCCCCAGCTCCAGCGCAGGCCGACGCAGGCGCCGGACCGGCGACGCCGCAGGTCGTCGAGCCGCGCGTCAGGCGTCGCGAAGTGAACCCGCCGGGCCTCGACACCGAGAACTTCGAGGCAGGCCTGTTCGTCGGCACGATCAGCATCGAGGACTTCGGCGCGAGCGTCTCGTACGGCGGCCGGTTCGCCTACCACTTCACCGAGGACGTATTCGCCGAGGCCACGCTCGGCACTGCCAAGGCCGGCAGGACCAGCTACGAGGACCTGAGCGGCTCGGCCGAGCTGCTGACCGACAGCGAGCGGCAGTTCACTCACTACGACCTGGCCATCGGCTGGAACGCCCTGCCGGGAGAGGTGTTTCTCGGCAGCGGCCGCGCGATGCCGAGCGCCGTGTACTTCACGCTCGGCGCGGGCAGCACGCGTTTCGCCGGCGACGACCACTTCACGGTGGCGCTGGGCGCAGGATTACGCGTGCTGGCCACCGACTGGGTCGCCGCGCATCTCTACGTGCGCGACCTCGCCTTCGAGAGCGACCTGCTCGGCAAGAACAAGCTCACCCACAACCTGCAGGTCACCTTCGGCGTGACCGCCTTCTTCTGAGCCCGGAGCACGCCCATGCGCCTGAGATCACTGCCTGCCCTGCTGCTGCTCGCTGCCGGACTGACCGCCGGGGCGACGGCACCGGCCCCTTCGCCGGCGCCCGACTTCAGCCTGCCCGCGCGCGACGGCGGCGAGGTGCGCCTGAGCTCGCTCAAGGGGCAGGTCGTGATGATCAATTTCTGGGCCACCTGGTGCGGCCCCTGCCGCAAGGAGATGCCGCTGCTGGAGCAACTGCAGGCGAAGTACGGGCCGCTCGGCTTCACGCTGCTCGGCGTGAACGTGGAGCCCGACAGCGCCGCGGCGACCGCGTGGCTGAAAAGCGTGCCGGTGAGCTTCCCGATCCTGTTCGACACGCGCAACGCCGTCGCCGAGTCGTTCGGCGTGCAGGGCATGCCCAGTTCGGTGTTCGTGGACCGCGCGGGCCGGGTCCGATACGTGCATCGTGGCTACCAGCCGGGCGACGAGTCGCAGTACGCGGACCTGATCCGCTCGCTGGCGAAGGAGTGATGGTCGTGCGCACGCGCCTCGCCATCGCTGCCTGCGCCCTGCTCGGCGCGGCCGGTTGCAGCGGCGTCGAGCCGTGGGTCAAGCCGTACGAGCGCCAGAACTTCGCCGACCCGATCATGGCCGCGGACCGCAATCCGGTCGCAGCCAGTTACCTGAACCACGTGTTCGAAGCGCGCGAGGGTGCGCGCGGCGCGCTCGGCGCACACGGCGGCGGCTGCGGCTGCAACTGAACCGCCATGCGTCACGCGTTCGTCGCCGCCGTAGTCCTGCTCGCATCCCTGGCCGCACTGCCGTCCCGCGCCGGGGTGCTGCCCGACGACCGGGGCGACGTGCTCTATCACCGCTACCAGGGTGGTGGCGTCACCATCGACGGCCCGTCGCTGCTGGTGCGCAAGAAGTTCGCGGAAAAGTATTCCGTCTCCGCCAGCTACTACGTGGACATGGTGTCGAGCGCGTCGATCGACGTGGTGACCACGGCCAGCCCATATCGCGAGCAGCGCGATCAGGCCGGACTCAGCCTCGACGTGCTCGACGACAAGACCCAATACACGGTGAGCGTCGTCAGCAGCGAGGAGAGCGACTACAGCGCCCGCACCGCGAGCTTCGACGTCAGCCAGGACCTGTTCGGCGACCTGACCACGGTGTCGTTCGGCTTCAGCCGCGGCTGGGACGAGGTGCGCAAGAACGGCGATCCGCAGTTCGACGAACCGGTGGACCGGCGCAGCTACCGGTTCGGCCTGTCGCAGATCGTCACCCCGACGCTGATGCTGGGGCTCGCCTACGAGACCATCACCGACGAGGGTTTCCTCAACAACCCCTACCGCTCGGTGCGTTACCTGGAGCCCGACGCTGCCTCGGGCTTCGCGTTCCAGCCCGAGGTCTACCCGCGCACCCGCACCAGCAACGCGGCGGCGCTGAACGCCCGCTACTTCCTGCCGTACCGAGCCGCGTTGGTCGGTGAGTACCGCGGGTTCACGGACACCTGGGGCATCACTGCGCACACGCTGCGTGCGGGATACACGCACCCGCTCGGGCAGCGGTGGGTGCTCGAAGGTGGCTATCGCTGGTACCAGCAGTCGGCCGCGGACTTCTACGCCGACCTGTTTCCGCGTGCGGATTACCAGAACTTCATGGCCCGCGACAAGGAACTCAGCAGCTTCACCAGCCAGATGCTGAGCGTCGGCGCGACCTTCGAGCTGCCGGCTTTCGCCGACCGGTTCCTGCAGCGCTCCACGGTCAGCGTCTTCTACGACCGCATGCGTTTCAGCTATGACGACTTCCGCGACATCACCGCGGGAGGCGCGCCGGGCTCCGAACCCCTGTACGGTTTCGATGCCGACGTGGTCCGGGTGCTCTTCTCCGGCTGGTTCTGACGGCGCAACCCGTCCGGCCGCGCGGGCCTGGTCAGGATGATGCGGCTGGCGCGGAAAGCGTCAATCGACCGAGGCCTCGATTCGATCGCACAGCGCCGTGAGCACTGCGAGCCGCGCCTGGCGCTTGTCGTCCGCGGGCACGATGGTCCACGGCGCGTGACGCGTGCTGGTCAAGGCGATCATGTCGCGCGCAGCCGCCTGGTACGCCCGCCACTGCTTGCGGTTGCGCCAGTCCTCGGGGTCGACCTTGAAGCGCTTCAGCGGGTTGCGGTCGCGCTCCTTGAAGCGTGCCAGCTGCTCGCCCTCGCCCACCGCCATCCAGAACTTGGCGACCACGATCTGGTGCTCGGTCAGTTCCAGCTCGAACTCGTTGATCTCCCCGTAGGCGCGCTGCCAATCGGCCTTCGCCGCGAGCGCGTGCACGCGCTCGACGAGCACCCGCCCGTACCAGGAGCGGTCGAAGATCGTGTAGTTGCCGCGCGGTGGCAACTGGAACCAGAAGCGCCACAGGTAGGGACGGACCAGTTCCTCGGGCGCCGGCGCGGAGATCGGCACCACGCGGTACTGCCGCGCGTCGAGCGCCGCCGTGATGCGCCGGATGGCGCCACCCTTGCCCGCCGCGTCCATGCCCTCGAACACCGCGACGACGGAGTGCTTCGCGAATTGCCGGCGGCGGGACAGCAGCGCAAGCCGCCCCTGCAGCTTCTCGAGCCGGCGGTCGTAGTCCTCTTCGGCGACCCGGTTAGCCGACCTGCGCGTGGGCAGCTGCACGCGCGCCGCGCGCCGGCGCAGCTCGGTCGCCACCGGGAACGGTGCCTTGCCATCCCGGCGGCCGATGCGCCCCTCGAGCCCCGCAAGAACCACGCGCCCCGCCTCGAGCGCCCGGTGCTGGCGGTCGGTACCGTCGATGATGTGCCACGGGGCGAACGGCTGTTCGGTCAACGCCAGGCAGTGCTCGAACACCCGTTCGACCCGCCCGTAATGACGGGCATACCAGCGATCTTCGGTGGTGACGCGCCAGCGCGTGGTCTTGTCCTTCGCCAGCCGATCCAGGCGACGGCGCTGCACCTCGGGGCCGACGTGCAGGTGGATCTTCACGACCGTGACGCCGTCCGCGACCAGCATGCGCTCGAGGCGTCGCAGGCGTTCCACGTCGCGACGCACCACCGCAGCCGCGGGCCTCGGCTCCCGGACCGAATCTGCGAGGAAGTCGCCGTACCAGCCGGCGTGCAGGATGGCGAGTCGGCCTTTCGGCGGCATCACCCGCCAGTAGCGCCACAGCGGCGGACGCTCGCGCTCGACGTCGTTCGGATCGCGGAAGCCATAGACGGTGACGAATTTCGGGTCGAGCCAGCCGAGCAACTCGTTGACGACCTCGCTGCGCCCCGCCGCCGGGATGCCCGTGACGATCATCGCCACGCCGCGTGCATTCGACTTGCGCAGCTCGAACTGCGCGTCGAGCAACTGGTCCTGCAGCTTCGGCAACTCGTGCTCGTATTCGAGCTTGGTCAGCCGCCGTCCGCTCAGCGCCTCGTGCAGCACCCGCCGTTTCTTGATCCGACTATCCCCCATCCCCTATCCCCTATGCCCTCGCCTTGGGCACTTGCTGCGTGATGCAGTGCACGTTACCGCCACCAAGCAGGATCTCGCGGCCCGGCACGCCCACCACTTCGCGCCCCGGGAACAAGGCCTTGAGCTTGCGCAGCGCAGCGCCGTCGCGCTTCGGGTCGAGCAGCGGCACGACCACGCGACGCGTGCCGAGGTAGAAATTGACGTACGAGCCGGCCAGGCGGGCACCCGCCTCGCGCGGCTGCGTCCCCTCGGCGGTATCCACGCCCTGAGCCTCCGCGGCAGTCATGCGCAGCGGACCCGGCTGCATCAGCTTGTGCACCTTGAAGCGCCGGCCACG
>Ga0209254_10001201_pt1 | contig 22994 bp, 17 predicted proteins | sample FrelakmetDIP11DI_FD_187148 | JGI IMG/M metagenome (GOLD analysis project Ga0209254, IMG submission 187148) | Freshwater lake sediment microbial communities from the University of Notre Dame, USA, for methane emissions studies - DIP11 DI (SPAdes)... | ecosystem: Environmental > Aquatic >...
CTGCGCGTTGACCGGCTAACAGAGCCGCCACCAACCGATCGGCCAGCTCCCCTTGAGCCGCCTCGAATTTTGTAGCGATCGCCTCCACCACTTTGGCGCGCGCCAGGATGTTGCCTTGCACCGCGAAATGCCGACCCACCAGGCCGCCTGCCCACGCATGACAACCCGATCCGGTGAACGTGGCTGCATTGCCCTCACGATCGACAATGCCCACTTGCCGCTGCTCACGGCCCTTATCGGCCGCCAACAGCCGATCGAGCGTTTCCTGCGCGCTCAAACCCTTCGCCATCAGGCGCAGCCCCTTTGGACCGAAGGCGGTATTGGCGTACGACTGGGTCGCAACTGCGCCGGCGTTCGCCTGCGCCCACGGCACCACTGCCCCCACGGCCAAGAACTTGCTTTGCGTCGCAACGCCCCACTCTGTGGCAACCGCATCAAAAGCGACGATAGAAAAGGTCATATCACTCCTTGCCCATTACTTACGCGTTACACATCACCTATGGTATGATCCGCAGCATGTCAGGCCGAATCATACCATCATTCTTTCTGGGCATCACTCTGCTGCTGGCCGCCTGCGGACCGGGCCGTTTGCCGGAGCAAGTTATCGTCTCACTGACATCCGACGCTGAAACACAGGAACTCACTCTGCCGCAGGGCAGTACCGTGCGCGACGCGCTGCGCGAGGCCAGCATCACGCTGGCCGAACTCGATCGAGTGCGCCCGCCGGAAACTTCACTGCTGATCAGCGGCATGCCCATCACGGTGACGCGTGTGATCGAGACCAGTGAAGTGATTACCAAGACTAAATCATATCCAACGCAATCTTTTACAGACAACGCACTCAAGCCCGGCGAAAATCAAATCATCCAGTCGGGACGTAACGGCGAAATAACGGTTCGTTACCGCGTCCGCTACGAAGACGGTCGCCTGGTGAGCCGCGTTGAAGTGGCCCAGGACGAGACGGCCACGCCCGTGCCAGAAATCATTCGCAATGGGCCCAGTGAAGACTATGATAAGGTGCCGCTGTCTGGCACACTGGTCTATCTATCAAACAACAACGCCTACGTCATGCGCAATTCTGTCGGCAATCGGCGCGCTCTGACCACCGAAGGTGATCTGGACGCGCACGTTTTTTCGCTGTCGCCCGATAGCCGCTGGTTGTTGTACACGCGCGGCAACACCAGCACCCTCAACAGTCTGTGGATCGTCGATACCACACTGGCCGTGCCTGAGCCGCAAGCGTTGAAGATCAACGGCGTCCTGTGGGCCGACTTCTCACCGGACGGTAAGTCTATCGCCTATTCGCGCGCCGAACCGTCGCCCGGCCTGCCCGGCTGGAAAGCGCTGAACGGTCTATCGATCCTGCCTTTCACGAACGGCAAGCCCGGTAAGAGCAAGGAGATCATCAAAGCCTCGGCGTCGGCTCCCTATGCGTGGTGGGGCGCCAACTACGCCTGGGCGCCTGACAGCAACCGGCTGGCCTATGCCAACACTGCTGAAATTGGCCTGATCAGTCCCACTGCCCGGATCACACGCACCCTGCCGATCACGAACTTTGCGGCCTACAACACCCGATCGACCTGGGCCTGGACTCCCACGCTTAGCTGGTCGCCGGACGGCCAATTCCTCGCCACGCAGCTCCATTCACCCTCGCCCACCGGCGAAGCAGATGAAGATTCACCGGCCTTCGACGTTGCTGCGCTGCAAGTCAGCGGCACGTTGCAAACACCGCTGGCTGTCGGTGCCGGTATGTGGGCAACACCGCAGTGGCTGGGCACAACTCCCGCCAACAGCCAGATCGTGTTTGGCATGGCCGAAACGTCGTACGCCAGTGATACCAGCCGTTACCAACTCGTCCTCATGGATCGCGACGGCAGCAATCGCACTGTGCTCTTCCCGCCACAAGGTCAGACCGGCATCCGCGGCCTTCCCGAATTCGACGTCTCGCCTGACGGACGCAGTGTCATCGTCGCCTATCAGGGCGATCTACATTGGATCAACCTCAATACCGGCGTCACGCGCCCGCTTACCGCCGATGGATCGATCTCACTTCCACGCTGGGGGCAATAGGCATCCTGCTCGCAGAGATCGATTAAGCGGGCCGCCAGTTCATATCTTCATCTTGTCATCTCCTTGATCAAACGATTGTGAAAACCAAACGCGCGCTTCTCATTACAATCCTATGCCTCAGCGGACTTGCGATCGTCGTCGGCGCGGCGCTGGCCGTCACACAACAACACGATCAAGCCTCACGCGGTATCTTCTTCGGTTTTCCCGCACCGCTCGCCCCGCCTCAACGTGAAGTGGGAGTGAACGTCGCGTTGGAACAGTACGGCGAAACACAGCTCACAGCCGAAGTCACGCAGATCAAACAATCGGGGTTCAGCTGGATCCGCCAGACCTTTCCGTGGGCGCAGATCGAACCGGAGCAGGGTCAGTTCGATTGGGCGCAGTGGGATCGCATCGTGCAGAACAGCGGCGATCTAGACCTCATCGCCGTGCTCGACACAGCGCCCCTCTGGGCTGCGTCGTCCAACTCCAATCCTCCAACCTCCACAGCGCAATTCGCCAACTTCGCTCGATCGCTCGCGCTGCGTTATGGCGATCGCATCGACTATTATCAGATTTGGGATGAGCCTAACCTGGGCGACCGCTGGCGAGGCGAAGTCAATCCGATCGAGTACGCCGAGCTATTGCGGCAAGCGGGTGATGCGATCAAGCAAGTCGATCCCACGGCCACAATCATCCTGGCAGGACTCGCGCCTACTGTCGAAACAAGCAAAGCCAATCTGGCCGATTGGTTATTCTTGCGCCGCTTGTACGAAGCGGGCGCGCGCGATCTCTTCGAGGTCGTCGCGGGCAAGCCGTATGGCTTTGACACGTCGCTTGACGATCAGCGCATCGATCCCAATATCTTGAACTTCCAGCATCTCGTCTTGCTGCGCGACGAGATGGAACAACACGGCGATGCGGGCAAAGCCTTGTGGGCCACGCAGTTTGGCTGGAACACGGCGGAGAATTCCGTGTGGGGACGCGTGACACCGGAGCAACAGCGCGCTTACACGCAAGGCGCGATCGAGTTTGCGCGCGAGAAGTGGCCGTGGTTGGGCGTCATGACGATCGAGAACTGGGAACCCAACGCGCCGTCAGACGATCCGCGCTGGGGCTTTTCGATCAAGAAAAACCTCCCGGAAGCTTTGGAGCCTCCGGGAGGCGCGACGGGCTTAGGCTACTACCCTGCCGCACTGCAAGCGCGCCCCGGCAGCCCAACGTATCAACCGAATCCAGTGGCGACCTTCACCGGCGAGTGGCGCTTCAGCGAATTGGGCGCTGATTGGAGCGCGACCGGCGATAAAGTGACGATTCCTTTTCACGGCACCGATCTGGCCTTGCGTGTGCGCCGCGCGGCCGATCGCGCGAACTTCTACATCACGATCGATGGTGAGCCGGCCAACGCCCTGCCCCGCGATGAACGCGGCGCGTATCTGCAACTCATTCCACCCGATAGGCGTTTCACCGATATTCAGACCATGCCTGTTGCCACCGGCTTAGCGGACACTGATCATGTGGCCGAAATCGTCGCCGAGCGCGGCTGGAGCCAGTGGTCATTCATCGGCTGGAGTGTGGGCCGCAGCGATGATCGCAGCAGGTTGAACGCCGCGTCCGGCTTGTTCATCGTGAGCGGCTTGCTGTTGGCAATTGGCGCGGTGTATTTTGGGCGTAAAGCCAATTGGGACGGCTTTGGACGACAAGTATCCACGCTCTGGTCGCGCTTGAGTGGCAGCAAACAAGCGATCGCTGCCGTCATTACGGCGCTCATCGTTTATGCCACGGCGTGGATGACATGGGGCGTAGACCTTGCGGCTGCGTATCGTCGCGCTGGTGATACGACGAACATCATCGCCACGTTGGCCGCGGCTGCGATCTTCTACATTTCCCCGTGGCTGATCCTGACTATCGTCAGCGGGCTGGTGCTGTTAGTGCTGATCATCTTGCGGCTCGATCTGGGCCTGGCGCTTGTCGCATTGTTTGCACCTTTCTTCTTCCTGCCGCGCCAGTTGTTCGAGTCGGCGTTTTCGATGAGCGAGTTGATCCTGCTCATGTGCGTGCTGTCAGCCGTGTTGCGTGGTGCGTGGTCTGTGCGACGCACGCATAAGTTGTCGTTTTCCGTTTCACGTTATGCGCCCCTCGATTGGAGCGTCCTCGCACTCCTCGTTGTGTCAGCGGTAGCGGTTCTGCTGGCCGACTACCGGACCTTCGCACTGCGCGAATTCCGCGTGATCATCTTGGAACCGATCGTCTATTACGCGCTGATTCGCGTCGCCAAACTCGATCGGCAGGCTGTGTGGCGCATCGTCGATTTCCTGTTGCTGGCCGGTGTATTGGTATCCGTCATCGGTCTAGTGCAATACGTCTTCAACCTCAATATCATCACCGCCGAAGAAGGCGTGCGGCGACTGCGCAGCGTATACGGATCGCCCAACAACGTGGGGCTTTTTTTGGGCCGCGTCTTTCCGATCGGATTGGCACTGCTCCTGCTGGGACGCGGCACACGACGCGTACTCTACGGCCTGGCGCTGATCCCCATCGCTGCGGCAATCTTGCTCAGCCAATCGCGCGGAGCGATCTTCATCGGAGTTCCGTTGTCCATCTTAGCCATCGGCATCCTGGCGGGCGGGCGGTGGTTGTGGGTGTCACTGGGCGTGATCGCCGTCGGAGCGATTGCGGCAATTCCGCTGTTGAATTCGCCGCGTGTGCAAGCCATCTTCAGCGGCGTAGGCGGCACCTCGTTCTTTCGCCTTGCGCTGTGGCGAAGTTCTCTCGAGATGATCCGCGATCGTCCCTTATTCGGCGTGGGGCCCGATAATTTTCTGTACGCCTATCGCGGGCGTTACCTGCTGCCGGAAGCGTGGCAGGAATCGTCGCTGTCGCATCCCCACAACGTGATCCTGGATTTCGCGGCGCGCCTGGGCTTGATCGGTCTGGGCGTCTTTCTCTGGATACAGATCGCGTTTTGGTCAACCGCGTTTCGCGCCATGCGTCGCGCTAAGGCCGCATTGAAAATTGATCATGGGGCACAGGGTCCCCGCAGCGCCAGCGAAGTGGGATTGTTAATTGGTCTAATGGCTTCGATGATCGACTTTCTCACCCACGGGCTGGTCGATGCGTCGTACTTCGTCGTCGATCTGGCTTTTGTCTTCATGCTCACACTCGCGCTCGTGCAGACAGTCGACGCCTCCGCAACAGAAGTGCCGTCAGCAGATTCGGGCGACCTGCGTTACAATTGATGTCGAGAACTTAATCCACCGGGAGGTATTCCAATGGCCAAAGCGCCTGAAGCCGTGTTATTGATTGACAAGACCGCGACCCGCTATCAAACCGAGATTGCCGAGATTGACAAACAACTGCAAGAGCTAGCCGACCTGGCCCTGCAAGACTGGCTATTGCTGGAAGCCTGCAAAGACTACGACACGATCGAGTTGGGCGACGAAGTCGTCGGTAAGGCGCGCCGCAAGCAGTGGAAAGCACTGCGCGACAAGAAACGCAACCTTGAGAAGATGATCGCCGCGCTGCAGGATTTGCGCCAGGTGGCTGCAGCGCCCGAAGGCGAGAAACTGCGCAAGAAGTTTGAGCAGGAGATGGAGAAGTATCAGTAAATAGGAATCACCGATCGGGGATCAGGAATCAAGAACAAGAGACCGGGCTCTGCCGTGACAGAAACCGGTCTCATTTCTTGGGCCATGTCATCGCGCCGCGATCGTTCCATCCGCGTGAGAGTTTGTCGGGTTGGTGAAGAACGGGTTAGCGCTGCAGCACGTCGACGTCGCCGATCAAGAAGGCGGTGCTCACGCGTAATTTGCGCTCGGCCGTGGCGTAGTTGGGCGAAGCTTCGTCAACGGGGGAAAGAAACCGATCGACTTTGGCGCTCGGCGTGCGCAAATCGATGATGAGCCCGCTGGCTGAGACCAGCATGCCAATATCGGCCGGCACGATCACGTCGACATCGCCGATGAGTCCCATGATGCGCAGGTGCGTCTCACCCGGCGGCAGCTGCGCCTGCGTGAAATCCAGCTTCACGTCGCCAAAGAGCTGCCAGATTTCTTCATCCGCAGGCGTCCATACGCCGTCGCGCCTGACCGTGCCGAACAGATACCAACTGCTGGCCGATGTGCCAAACACTCTGGGGCGCAGCAGCAGCAACGCGCCGATCACGATCAACCCCATGGGAAAGCAGATGGCCCAGAAGTTGATCTTCAACAGGTTGGCGAGCAGAAATCCCACGCCCAGCAAAACGAGGAAAGCCCCTGCGATCAGTTGACCACGATTCTGCATGATAGCCTCCTTGTCGCTTCATTTCACTTGGCGCGTAATGAAGATCGTTTGCTCTTCGCCGTCGGCGTCATACACCACCCAGATGCTCAGATCCCAGAGGCCCTTGCGCCAGTTGCCGCTGACGCGCAGCTCGCCGCTGCGCGTGGGGCCGAAGATCGGCGCGCTGAATCGCGTCGAGGACGACGAGCCGCTGCTGCTGATGCTGCCGGTGACGAAGGCGCCCAGTGTCAGCGGTTTGCCAAAGGCGCGCGTCACCGCCGGATCGGAGTTGACGATCTGCATGGCTTGCTCCAGCGGCCCAAAGGCGCGAAACATGATCTGGCTGGACAGCATGATGAAGGCCGCGCAGACGCCCATGAACAGCAGTATCGGCAGACAACCCAGCAGACAGCCCAGGGTCGACGCGCTCTGACGCGGCGCGGTCTTGCCCGGCGAAGCCGGCAACGGCGGCTGGCCGGTCGCCGCGATCGCTTCAACGGCGTCCTTCGCTTCTTTCAATCCCAGATCGGTCTGCACGCGGTATAGTTTGATCGCCTCGATCTTTTTGTTCTGCAGCAACAGTTCGGCGATTTCGTCGAGATCGACGTCGGAGACGCCGGGCGTTGTGGCTGCGCCGCGCGTGACCGGGCGATCCCCCAACAGATCGTTCAACGCGCTCTCTGCTTTCACTTCACCGTCGGTCAGATACAATTGCGATCGGCAGTAAGAACACGTTGTGCGCGATCCGCCGGCAAAATCGACCGGTGCGCCGCAATTGGGGCAATCCATATCGTCGATCGGCACCATCAGCCTCGTGGTGTGAGAGTCGCATCACATTGTAGTACAGGATTGGCCGCCGTCAAAATCGACTTTGCCGGACGCAAGTTTTGTTGTATAGTCAAGCCAGCCAAATGACGGTGTGCACGCAGACGCTGCGCGTGTCAGCGGGTCGGGCCTCCCACACCGCACTGCACGCAGTGGGTGCAAGTGTGCCCGACTCCAAGCGGCGTGTCCGCTCGCGACGCTCGGGATGCTGCGCGAGGAGCCGCTTCTGCTAATCGCCTGACACCTTTTGCGTGCACACAAATGACGAGGGAACTCATGTCCACGCTTACCTGGGAAGCACGCGTTGAACTTGCCCAACGATACGCGCCGCGACTGGTGCTGTTTCCTGAAGACAAGTTGCTGGGCAAACCCAAAATCGAAGGCGGCGCCGGTTCCTATCATCCTCGCAGCCTGGAACTCCTGTTGGACCGCGGCCGCCTGTATCCGGGCACGCTGCGCGCCCTGGCACACATCCAACTCACCTGGCTGTTCAGCCACACCAGTCGCATCCCGGCTACGCTGGACAATCTCGCTAAAAGCCGACAGAGCTTCGATCAAATTCGCTTGCTGGGCGGACCAATCCCCGATCCCCAGCACGCGTGGGAGACTTACTTCGATATTTTGAATCAGCCGGATGCCACGGGACGCACCGGCCGCGAGCGATTCCCCTTGACAACCTACGTGCACGTCCTCACGCGCGAAGAAGCGATAAACGCCTGTCGAGCCAATGCGAAGATCAAACCGGAGGATTACGATAAAATAGTAGGGCAGCCATTTTACCAACCCGACGGGCGCGCACAGCCCGACGATCTGGCACTGCAATACTGGTTTTGCTATTACTTCGACGATTGGGCCAACATCCACGAGGGCGACTGGGAAAGCATCACGATCTTTCTGCGCCGGCAGGAAAACGCGTGGACACCGCTCGGCGCAACCTATTCCGCGCATGAGAACGGAACGCGCCGCCACTGGAGAGATATTGAACGTCTTGAGGACACGCATCCCGTTGTGTACGTGGCGTCCGGCTCACACGCCTCGTATTTCCAACACGCCGCTGAGGGGCACAGCACGGAATTGGCAGGCATCTTCCTCGGAAAATTGAAGTTTAAAATCGGATTCAGCACCAGCGCTCGCGACTTCGTGCCGCCGCTCACTTCCCAGCATCCGCTACGTACGCTGCAGGTGGAGGTGCTGCCCGATCCGATTGACATGGTCAGCGCAGATAATCCGGCGCGGCGCCACCTGAAATGGATGAGTTTCAAAGGATCGTGGGGGGCGCGCGAGTTAGGACGCCTCATCGCGGGCGGACCGATCGGTCCTGCCCACAAGGGCTTGAAGTGGCTCAACCCCTTCGCCTGGTCCGAGGCAGAATGTTGGCCGGATTACCTGATCTACTGACGAGTGATCTGTAGTGAGTGAACGACCAACGATGACTGCGAGCTGGTCACTCGTCACTTGTCACTCTGATTCTCGCGTCGATCGCCAGCGCGCCGTCACTCGTCACTCTCAGCGGATTGATCTCGACCTCGGCCACCTGCGGAAAGTCGGATATAAACTGCGCCAACCTCAAGACCCGATCGATCACGGCCTCCCGATCGGCCGGTGGTAATCCCCGAAAGCCGCGCAGCCGCCTTCCAGCAAAAGTCGCCTCGATCATCTTCTCGGCTTCAACGCGCGATAGCGGCGCCAGGCCAAAGGCCACATCGCGCTGACCTTCCACTTCCACGCCGCCCGCTCCAAACATGATCAACGGGCCGAACTGCTCATCGCGCACCGCGCCGATGATCACTTCTTGCCCCGTGCGCAGCATGGGCTGGATCGTCACGCCGTTAACCCGCGCGCCAGGAACCGCGCGGCGCGCATTCGTCACGATCTGCTCAAAGGCCGTGCGGACTGTCCCGGCGTCATGCAGATCAAGCGCCACCCCGCCGATGTCCGATTTGTGCGGAATGTCCGGCGAAGCAATCTTCAACGCAACCGGATAACCGAATTGCTCGGCCCACTGCACGGCCTCCTCCGCGGAAATCACCAGCGCTTCACGCGGTCCCGCAATGCGATACGCCTGCAACACCTTAGCAGCCAAGGGACCTGTCAGCCATTCAGCTTGCACTGAAGCAAGTTGCTGCCCGGCCGTTGTGCGATCAACATCTGGCAGAATCTCAGGTTGATCAGCAGGCCGTGTCTGCCACAGTGCATGTCGCCACAACGCGCCCAGGGCCGAAGCAGCCCGTTCGGGAAAACGATAGTCGGTCAATCGAAAAGCGCGCAGTACCTTCAAAGCCAATCCGACCGTCGCTTCACCCATCACCGCCACGACCACGGGCTTCGGCGCGTCTTGCGCCGCCACCGCAATCGCTTCGGCCACCGGCGTGGGATCTTCAATCGGCGGCGGCACACTGATCACCAGCACGGCGTCGACCTGGTCGTCGGCCAGCAGCGTGCGCAGCGCTGCTGCATACTCCTTCGGTCCGGCAGAGGCCAGCATATCGATCGGGTTGTGGAGGGCCGCATGAGGCAGCAAGAACGATCGCAAAGTCGACACCGTTTGATCGGATAACGTCGCCAAGCGCAAGCCGTTCGCCTCGATTGCATCTACGGCCAAAATGCCCGGGCCACCGGCGTTGGTCAACACCGCCACGCGATCGCCTTTCAACGGCGGGCACCACGCTAAGGCGCGCGCCCAATCGAATAGCTCTTCTGTGCTGCTCGCGCGCAGCACGCCGTAACGATCGAAGACCACATCATATGCAGTTTCCTGCCCGGCCAGTGCGCCCGTGTGCGACGAAACGGCGCGCTTGCCCGCCGCCGTGCGCCCCACCTTCAACGCCACAAGCGATTTCTCACGCGCCGCTTCACTGACGGCCCGCTTAAACTGCGCGCCGTCTTTCACCCCTTCCAGGTACATCGTGATCACGCGCGTATTCGGATCAGCTGACAGCGCCGTGATCACTTCTGCTTCAGACAGATCGGCTTGATTGCCCAGTGAGACGATGCGCGAAAAGCCAAAACCCATGCCGGTGCCCCAGTCAATGACGGCCTGGCAGATCGCGCCCGATTGCGACACAAAGGCGATCTCGCCGGGGTTGGGTACACTCTTGATGAAAGTCGTATTGAACGGTACGTGGGTATCGATCAAGCCAATGCAGTTCGGCCCGATGATGCGCATGCCGTGGCGATGCGCGATGGCGACGACCTGCTCTTCGAGTTCCGCCCCTGCCCGATCGGCTTCCCGAAATCCGCCGGACACCACGATGGCCCAGCGAATGCCGCGCTGCCCGCAGGCGTCGATGGTCTGCGGCACCAGCGCCGCAGGCACGATCACCACGACCAGATCGATCGGATCGGGCGCGTCTTCAATCGAAGAGTAGCAGCGCAGGCCCAGAATGCGATCGGCTTTGGGATTGATGAAATGGATCGCGCCGGGATAGTTGGAGGCGACCAGATTGCGGGCGACCCCATAACCCAATTTGGTTCGATCGCGGCTGGCGCCGATCACGGCAATGCCGCGCGGAGCAAAGAGGGACGTCAGCATCATATGCCTCCTCGAATCAATCAGGTATAATCGCAGGCATGACTCAATTATTCATGTACACCCGCGAACGAACCTGCGGCGATCAACAACTGGCGCGCCTGTGTCTGCAGGAATTTAGCGTGCCGTATACCGAGGTCAACATCTCACGCGAGCCGGACGCTGCGCAAGAATTGGAGGAGCTCATCGGTTGTCAGGCTGTGCCGACGTTAATCGTTGCCGACGACAGTCGCCGCCCGATTGCGCCGCCTCAGCCAATCGGACCGTATCAATCGGTGCGCAACGTCGATCGCGGATCAGTGATCAGCGAGCCTTCGCGCGACGGTCTGTGCCAGTTCCTCATCAAGCATGGGCTGCTGCTGCCGCCGCCGAAGTAACCCGGCGATGAATGGCGTCGGTCAAAACGGGCGACACGCAGTAATTCCAGACTCGCTAGCCACCTCTGCTTGAGACTGAGCATACACTGAACCGTGCAAAAGGCAAGATCGGCTGTGGTATGATCACGTGGCAGAGCACGATCGAAATCCATCCGACATAGCTGAGGTTGAGACCCGATGGCGATGATCAGCCACCAAACGATTGCTCTCGAAGGACGTCAAGCCAAATACTGGATCGGGGGGAGCGGCCGGCCGCTGGTCCTGATTCACGGCGGACTGGGTGATGCGCAGCAACACTGGGCGCCGGTCTTTGAGGTCTTTTCGGAGCACTTTCAGATCCTGGCACCCGACCTGCCCGGCTTTGGTGTCAGCGCGCCGCTGCCCATGCCCAGTTATCAGAATTATCTGAACTGGCTGCAACAGCTGCTGGACATGCTGAACATCGGCGGGCCGTTGTTTCTGATGGGCAACTCATTCGGCGCCGTATTGAGTCGTTTCTTCGCCGCCGAGAATACCAGTTACGTCTCGCGGCTGGTATTGATCGATGGCGGAGCCGTCATCGATGCGCCGGGCTGTGCGCGGCCGTTCATCCGTCTGCCGGGCATCAGTAGTCTTGTCTTCAACCTCATTCGCAAGCGCGCCTATTCGATCGCCGGCTTGAAACGCGCGATCGACGATGAGAAACTGCTTACGCCGGAGTTCGTGGCGAATGCCGAGGCGGCCTCGTTCGGGTTTGTGGCGGCCCAGCGGCAGATCGTCCTGTCGGCGCCGCCCTCGCTGCGCACACCCACGTGCCCCACATTGGTGATCTGGGGTGAGCGTGATCGGTTGAGCCCGGTGGACAACGGGCGGCGCATCGCCGCCGAGATCAACGGCGCAAAGTTCACCGTCATTCCCCAGGCCGCGCACATGCCCCAGATCGAACAGCCGGCGGCCTTCCAACAACTCGTGCAGCCGTTTCTGCAGGGTGCCACTAGCTGATCGGGTGTATGCCCGCCTCAAACATCATCACGTTAAACCCCCATCCTGTTCACGGATCCATCCGTGGTAAAATGTCGTGCCAATATTCAGGACAAAGGAGAAGTATGAGACGTTCAATCGTTTTGCTTGTGGCGCTGCTGGGTCTGCTGCTAGCAGCCTGCGCGCCGGCGAGCACACCCGCGCCAACAGTTGCACCACAAGCTACTGATGAAAAACCGCAACCGACTACGCCCCCCCAGCCAACTCAGCCCGCGGCAAATACTCCAAAGCCGGCTGGGCCTGTAGCCACACCGGATATGGAGAAAGTGTTGAATCCGCAGCCCGATGATAACAAGCTGGGGCCGGATGGCGCGCCGGTTACTATCATCGAGTGGAGCGACTTTCAGTGCCCGTATTGCGCCGTGGCGACGCCGTTGCTCAAACGCCTGGCGGAGGCCTATCCCAAAGATGTGCAGGTCGTTTACCGTCATTTCCCGCTGCCCTCGCACCCTCTGGCTTTCCTGGCTTCCGAAGCCACCGAAGCCGCGGGCGCGCAAGGCAAGTTCTGGGAGATGGCAGAGCTGCTGATGGCCCAACAAGAAGGCTGGGGCAGCCAAGCCGAGGCCGAGTTCCGCAAAACTCTCAGCCAGTATGCGCAACAGATTGAACTAGACGTGACAAGGTTTGACCAGGAACTGGACGGCGGGAAATACAAGGCGAAAGTCCAAACCGCGCAAGATCTGGCGCTGCAGCTGCAAATTCCGGGCACACCCTTTTTGCTGCTGAACGGCAGCCAGTTTCCGCAGGATGTCAATTACCTGGCCTATCCTGATCTTGAAGGCGTGGTGAAGTATATCGTGGAGCTGCCCAAGAAGCAGTATAAAGAAGCACCCGCGATGCAGATTGACAAGAGCAAGGAGTACCAGGCGACCATCAAGACCGATCAGGGCGATATCGTCGTGAAGCTGTTTGCCGACAAAGCGCCGTTGGCCGTAAATAACTTCGTCTTCCTGGCGAAGAACGGCTGGTATGATGGCGTGACCTTTCATCGGGTGCTGTCCGATTTTATGGCACAAGGCGGCGACCCGTCCGGGCTGGGGCTGGGCGATCCGGGTTATTCATTCCCGAATGAAGTCACCGGCCTGAAGTTCGATAAAGAGGGCTTGCTTGCCATGGCGAATGCCGGGCCGGACACCAACGGCAGCCAGTTCTTCATTACCTACGGGCCGGCCGCCCAGCTCGACGCGGCAGATCCAGCCAAGGAAGCCAATTACACGATCTTTGGCGAGGTGATTAGCGGCATGGATGTGGCTAGAAAACTGACACCACGCGATCCGCAACAGCGCCCGGACTTCACCGGCAGCGTGATCAAAACAATAGCCATTGAAGAGAAGTAGGCCGGCGCCACCAGCAACGCCTTGCCAATTAACTTACGCGAACCAACATGATGCGTGATTCGTGAGGGGCGACTTCACGGATCACGCATCACGTATCGCGCGACGCGGGACTTCAGCATGACCATTCTGCAAGCACTCATTCTCGGCATCATCCAGGGACTCACCGAATATATTCCGGTCAGCAGCACGGCCCACTTGATACTGGTGCCGTGGCTGCTGGGTTGGTCCATTCCACCCGAAACCGCTTTCGTGTTCGACGTGTTGATCCAATGGGGCACGCTGGTCGGCGTGGTCATCTATTTCTGGCGCGACATCTGGGCCATCGTGCGAGCCGTCCTCCAAGGACTATGGCAGCGGAAGCCGGTCGGCACGCTGGAAGCCCGCCTGGGCTGGTTCGTGGTCGTCGCAACAATTCCGGCCGTCATTGCGGGATTGCTCCTCAAGCCGTACATCACCCAGATCTACACGATGTACATCTTGATCTCCATCGTGCTGATGCTGGGCGGCATTCTGATGCTGACCGCCGAACACTTCGGCCGGCGCACGCGCGATCTTAAGCAGCTGAGCTGGCTTGATTCGATCATCGTAGGTACATGGCAAGTGCTGGCGCTCATTCCGGGCGTCAGCCGCTCCAGCGCCACCATCAGCGGCGCGATGCTGCGCAACTTCACCCGTGAGGACGCGGCACGTTTTAGTTTTCTCATGTCCATTCCCGCGTTGCTGGGCGCAGGCGTGGTCGCTTCCAAAGACTTATTCGAAGTGCCAGGGCTGCTCGCGTCGATCGCCGGGCCGTTGGTGGTTGGATTTTTGGCTGCGGCGATCAGCGGTTATCTCAGCATTCGCTGGCTGCTCGGTTATCTCAAGACCCGATCGCTTAGAGTGTTCATCGTCTATCGCTTCGTCTTCGGCGGGTTCTGCCTCGCCGTCGGATTGTTCCGACTCTTCGCTCAATAATCCATGATCGCGCGGCTGATCCAGTTCGGTTTTCTGTTGGCGCTCGTGGTCATGCTGGCCGCGTGTGCCGAGACGCCGCAGGTCACCCGCACGCCGGTGAATCTTCGTTTGGCCGAAGCGGCCGATCAATCCGCCGTGCTCGATCGATTGGTCAAAGATTACACGCAAGATCGCGCCTGGGTTTCAGCCAGCACCTTATCGACATCACCGCAGGATGCCGTGGCGCGTGTTCGTGCCGGACAGCTGGATGCAGCGCTTCTCCACAACGCGCCGGAGCAAGACGATGCAGTCTGGATCAGCGGCCTGGCGCATGACCCGATCGCGATCATCGTGCATCCCACCAACCCGATCGGCGATGCCACGCTCGCCCAGCTGAGCGATCTCTTCCAGGGACGCACGTTTGATTGGACGCCCTTCGGCGGATCCGGCGAAGTGATTCCCGTCAGCCGCGAGGCAGAAGCTCAGTCGCGTCAGATTTTTGAGGAGCGCGTCATGCAAGCCCGCGCCGTCACACGCAATGCGGTGTTGCAGGCCTCGGCCAAAGATGTGTTGGACTTTGTAGCAACCACGCCCGGCGCAATCGGATACGTGCCGTTGAGTCACCTTGACGAGCGGGTGAAAGCGATTGCCATCGAGGGGGTGTCCCCCACCCCGGAAACGGCAGCGAATGGCAAGTACGTCCTTTCCTCGCCGATCTACGTGATTGCCGGAAGTGAACCGCGGGGAGATTTGCGTGAATTTATGGCGTGGTTATTGAGCGACCCAGGCCAGACTCGCTTAAGCCAGTCTGGATTGGGAAGAGTACGCTGAAAGTCAAACCGGGCTCTGATCCACAGAACCCGGTTTTCGTTTGGATCAGGAGTTCTTCAAGATCACCGGCAGCCGCAGCGTGTACAGATCGATCACGAGGGCACACTGCAGCCCATCGATATCGTCAGCGGCCTGCAAGCCCAGCGCGCTGGCGCGATAGCGGAACAGGTTGCGCGGCGTCAACAGATCAGCCGCACTGGCCTGCCAGGCTGTCAGCGACGGCGATCCGGCAGCCAGCGAGAACATGATCAGATCGCCGCTGCCGTAACTACCATCGCCGTTCTCCCGAACGCACAGGGCATCGATCACGTCGCTCGCCTGCAAGCCGAGATCGGCTGTACCATTCGCAAAGATGCTTGGCTCGATCTCGCTGCCCGTCATCAAGACGTCAGACGGCGTAGCGTTGATAGCACTCAGTGTCGGCGACCCGGAAGCTAGCGTGACAAAGATCGGATCTTCAGGATCGCCGTTGCAGTCCGCATCGACAAACAGACACGGATCACGCGCGATCTCATCGAGGTTGTCGCCACTAACGCCTTCGCCCAGAGCCAGTCCAAACCCGCTGTTACTGCTACAGGCCGCACCGTCGCCATCCAGATCTTGGTAGTTCTGCCCGTCCAAGGCCGCCTCAAACACATCGGCCTGCGGTTCAGAAGGAGAACAATCGGCTTCGGCGCGCACCGCCGTGCCAGTCAGGCCGCGTGAGCCAGCGGCAACTGAGAACTGGATCGGCGGTGAGCCACCTGCCGCGAAGTCGTAGCCATACGACAACCCGCGAATATCGTCCAGCGCGCCCGTAACCGGATCGATGCACAGCAAGCCCAAATTTTCGCAAATGATCAGCGGATACACGCCTGCGCCCAGTACATCAGATGGATGGACGCTTGATGCCGTGACGGCACTGCCGCTGGAGATTGAGAAAGACTGAGCTTGTACTTCCGGCGGAGGCGCAAAGGTGGTGGGGTGCAGCTGTCGGGCTAACGTGATGGTCACGCCGAAGAGCACGGCCAACGCCAGCACCGTCCACAATATCAGTTTTAAGTGGCGCATGTCACACCTCCGTTATTGAGGTGGCCAGACGTTCACATAGACTCGTGTTGGCGTCACCTGCTCCACATCCAGACTTTCACCTGCGCCGACGGCGATGTCGGTGCAGTCATTCGAGTTGCCCCACCACCACCAGTAATTCCAGCCGCACCAGTACGGGAACCAGTAGACCATCGCGGCGTTCACCGTTGCGGCATTGGCTCCGGCGGTAATCCAGCGCTGCGTGTGCCACTGGCGGAAGTACTGGTCGATGTCGGTGCTGACGTTCTGCGGCTGTACCACGGGTAGATCGTACCAGCGGCCAGGCCACCACGGATAAACAACCGGGGTCACTAAACTAGATCCGCATTGTCCAGGGACGGCCGGCGTGCGTGGGTCGGCGTCAGTGCACGTCTTGTTGCTCATCAGTACGTAATCGATGTCCAGATTGAGCGCCGTGCCGTTCATGATCTTTCGGCAACCGCCAAGCATCGCCACCAACGCCGGCGGAGTCTGTTCCGTGAGCTGACCAACGCTGGTGGGATCGAGCAATTTGCCAACATCGAGGGCCGCCAAGGTTGAAGTGCGCTGCTGCGTATCTGGGATGGCTTGCGCATCTTGCCGCAACGTCTCATACAGCAGGCCGCGACAATCGATATTGGCGGTCGGAGCCAGCACCGGGATCACACGTTCGTAGGCATAGCCCAGCCGCCACGGCAGTCCCCACCACCACCAGGTCCACCACGGCTGATAGTGGATATCCTTCTTCATCACCTCTGAACTGCGTACGTATTCCGCGGTAACATCCAACGGTCCATAGCGCAGCGGCGTCCCGGCCGCGTTGACCTGCGGCCCGATGGCTACCACGACATAGCCCTCCACTTCGACGCCAATGCCAAAGGTGCCGATGAACGTCGCCTGCGGATTGCCGGTCAACAACTTGGCGATGTCATCGCAGTCGATGCGAAAGGCGTAATCGGGGGCCAGCGTCGCGGTCACCCATTTGCCCGGCGCGACGCCTTGAGCTGTGGTGTTGGGATTCTCAACCGGGGCGCGCACCGCTTTCTTGTACAGCGTCACGCTAAAGCTATTGGGATTGTGTATCACCACGCCGGTTGCCTCCTTCACCAATGGTGCGGCTGCACCATAGTAATAGGCGCCCGGCTGCAACGGCTCCATGCACACGAACTTTGCGGCATATTGCAGAATCATGGGCGTGGCTGCTGTTTGGGCTGCCGGCCGATCGGATACTGAAGCTGCCGGAGCCGCCTCCACCCGATCGACCCCGCGCGCTTCCGATGCCTGCCGCGGCAGAACCAGTAACAGCACTGCCAGCAAAGCCAGACTCAGCGTGCCGACGGCGACGAATTTGCGCGTAATCATGATCTTCCCCCTTTCTAAGTTAGGAACACAAGCACACCGCAGAAAACGAAGCAGCGCAAGCACACAAGGGAGGAGGCCGCGCCAGCACGCCAGTCTGGTGTGCTGCGCTAGGCCAGCCGATCGAAACGATGAGGCACACGGTCATCACGCCACCTCCCATGGGAAGTACGCGACCTCTCAACGCGCCACAACAATTCAATCGGGTTTCGACAACGACGAGGTTAGACGCTTTTCACGACGCAGAACAACGGGAGAACCAAACGGTAGCTGGCGATTTGGCTTTTTCGCCAGGCAATTTCATTATAAGGCCGAAAACGGGGATGTCAACTTGGTAAATAAAGAAGGGCACCGTCAGCACAGATGGGGAAAGTGCTATGGCAATACCACCACTTCAACGTAACCGACCAGGATGTCTCCGGGGCCATAGGTATCCAGTTGCCCATCGCCGTTTTCATCTAGGCCGTCGGCCAGTTTCTGGTCCGACCGTACGCCATACTCGATCAAGTGCGCGCCCGGTTCCAGCGGGGGCAGCCGATAACTCCAAAACGTCTCGGCTTCATCGGCGACTGCTGTGGCCGGCGTCCAGTATTGCTGCGGATTTTCTATGGGCACACCGTCAACCGTCACGGTCAACATGGTGCCAGCCTTGAATTCATCCAGATAGGTGGGTGTCTTGGCGCCCCAGCGCCAGCGCACTTCCAACGGTTGATCTCCATAAGCGGTGCGGCGGCAATTGCAGAACGGATAGATGATTAACAGGCCGGGAGACGGCGTACCAGTCGCTTGCAGATCGTCAAAGGCGCATCGGGTACGATCGGGCTGATAGGCCCCGCACCATAGTCCGATAAATCCCGGCGTGTAATCGATGACGGCCTGCAGCACCGCCCGATCGTTTACGGCCACCGACAGCGTCTTGCTGATGACCGACAGATAGACCTGATTACGCGCCAGGTCGGTGTGAATGAAGGGCGTAGTGCCTTCCGTCACCAGGGATGATTGGCCGTCCTGCCGCCGGTACAGATGATACCGTCCATCGTTGCCAATATCGAACCAGAAATAATTGTCGAAATCCTGCAGGGCAAACAGCACGCCGGCTCGGCTCGAGCGTGTCCCGGTTACGACCCGCGCATCGACTCGCAGATCGAGCGTGTCAAAAGCGAAGTTGGGGTTCCAGTTCAAAACGACGTAGGGCGTGCCGGTGTAGATCGACTCAAAGGTGAATTGCCCATTCTCGATGGCGCTGCCTCCTAAAGCGGTGAACTGCCGGGGCGCCCAGCCGTTGCGATTGTCATCGAAGGCATCCAACAACGTCACCTGTCGCGCCGCAAAGTCATCGGGCGGCGGACACACGCGCAGATTGTCGAAGCGCGCGTCGGTGCCGGTGCCAAATGAGGCCGCCGTCAAACCAATCGAGCGTTTGACATCCAGATCACCTTCATCCTGAACGATTTTTAGCAGCAGGTCGTTGGCATAGAACGCGATTTCACTTCCGCGTTGCACCACGCGCAGACGATTGACCGCCTGCCCTTCATTCAGCGTGGGCAAGAAGGTCCAATCGCGAATCGCCCGCGCACCTTGCGGCGTGCGGCGCGTGATGGCGTAGCGTTGATCACCGTCGACCGTCAGCGCATAATAATCGCTGGGACCACGCGCGGCGGCAACCAGTCCATAGCTGCCCAGCTTGTCCGACGCGAAGTGCGCTTCAATGGTGACGTCGTAATCGGTCAGTGGCGGGCCGATCAAACGGGTCTGCATCCTGTTAGCCACACTAATAAACATCTGATAGGCGCCATCGGCATAGCCCCAACGAGTGTCATCTCGTTCACCGCGTGGCAAGCCGCTGTCGGGATCATCGAAGGTGTCGGCCAGCAGAGGGGGTGTGCACCGATTGGCATTGACCGTGACGGTTTCCGTGAATGGGCTCGTACCCGTTGGCGTCACGCCGGGCGTGGGCGTTTGAACGATCACGTTCGCGCCCAGCCCGATCGTGGCCGCGGGCCGATCGGGTTGAGGTTGATTCGCAGACAGGATCAGTACACCGCCGATGCCCAGTACCAACACCGCCACTAGCGCAGCGACAATCCCGATCGGGCGAAATCGGCGCGGCGTTTTGGCCGGTTCATGCCGGGTGATGTGCACATCTTCGGTCGGCGCGGCGGACGGCAGCGGCAGCGTCCCACCGATCGGCCCTGCGGCGACGACCGCACTCAGCGCCTGCGCAAATGCTGCCGTGGTCGAATAGCGGTCGTTAGGGTCTTTGCTGAGCGCCCGGCTGATCACGTCACTGACCCCTTGCGGCACGCGCGGATTGATGCTGATGGGCGGCGTCAACGGCTCGGTGATGTGCTTCAACACGATCGCCAGGGGCGTCTCGGCTTCAAACGGCGGCCGCCCGATGATCATCTCGTAGGCCATGACGGCCAGCGAGTACTCGTCGCTGCGCCCGTCGATCTTGAGACCCTGTCCCTGCTCCGGCGACATGTACTGCGGTGTGCCAATGACGCCACTGCCCGTTAAACTGACGGAACCCTCCGACCACTTGGCGATGCCAAAGTCCGCCAAAAAAGCATTGCCCTGCGCGTCGAGCAGGACATTGCTGGGCTTCACGTCACGATGCACCACGCCGCGTTGATGCGCGTAATCCAGCGCCGAGCCGATCTGCTCGATCCATTTGCTGACGTCTTTCAACGGGACGGGGCCCTGCGCGATGCGCGCCGTGAGCGTGCCGTGGCTCATGTAGCGCATGGCGATGAAGACCCAGCCATCCTGATCGCCCATGTCGTAGACCGGCAGGATATGGGCGTGCTCCAACGAGGCGATCATCTGCGCCTCTTGCTTGAAGCGCGCCAGAAAGGTGAGATTAACCGTCATCGGCGCGGAGAGGACTTTCAGCGCCACGATGCGATTCATGGCCGGCTGCCGGGCCTTGTAGACCAGCGCCATGCCGCCCTGCCCGATGGCTTCCAGGATTTCAAATTGGCCGAGGGTTTTGCCGATGAGTGGATCAGACATGATGTGGCAAGTATAAATGATCAATGAACAATGATCAATTTTCGATAAGCCGGTTGCAGGGATGGCTGGTGAAAGGTATAATCTAGCGGCGCAGGGGACGTGTTGGAACTGGCAGACAAGCATGACTTAGGATCATGTGCCGCAAGGCATGAGGGTTCAAATCCCTCCGTCCCCACTACGGATTTTAGATTTCCGATTTTGGATTCTTGATTGCTCCGCTAACAGGCCCAATCTCCAACATCTAACATCCAATCTCAAACATCCAGATCGAGGCAGAAGTGAACGTTACAACCGAAACCCGCGACAATCGTCAATTGCTGCTCACCATCGAGGTGCCGCAGGACCGCGTGGATGCGGCGCTGGCCCAGGCCGCGCGCCGCCTGTCGCAGAAGTACAAGATTCCGGGGTTCCGCCCCGGCAAGGCGCCACGCGATGTGGTCGAGCGCATGGTGGGGAAGCAGGCCTTGCTGGAAGAAGTGGTGGACGACCTAGGCCCCAAGGTCTACAAGGAAGCGCTGGACACGCACAACATCGAGCCGTATGGCATGGGCGAGATGGAAGATTTCTCGCTGGAGCCGATGGTTTTCAAGATGGTCGTGCCTCTCGCGCCGATGGTTGAGCTCGGCGACTACAAGTCGCTGCGCGTGCCTTCTATCGCACCGGCCGTTGACGAGCACGAGGTGGAGCACCAGCTCGAGCACATTCGTGACAACAACGCCATTGTGGGGCCGGTCGGCGACGATGCTGTGGCCGAAGCCAATATGATCGCTACGGTGGATATCGAAGGGACTGTCGACGGCGAGTCGTTCATCTCCAGGCAGGAGAATGCGACGATCAATCTGTACCCGCCGCTTGATCGCGACGAGGAGATGCTGGACTTCAGCGCACCCATTATCGGCATGAAGTCCGGCGAAGATAGGACCTTTACGCTGCCGGTGCCGGACACGGAGCGTTACGAGCAGTTCCGCGGCAAGACCGCCGAGTTCCAGGTTCACCTGCACCGCCTGCAGAAGCGGGAACTACCCGCGTTGGATGATGCGCTGGCGCAGACCGTGGGCGATTACGAAACGATCGATGCGCTGAAGGACGAAATCCGATCGGAATTGCTGAGTGCCGCCACACGCCAGACGGAAGACCAGTATAGCGATGAATGCATCGGCGCGCTGGTCAAGCAGGCGACGATCGAATTTGCGCCGCAAATGATCAAGTCGGAAGTGGAGGAACTGGTCGAGCGCACCGAGCGCCGCATCAAGCAGCAGAAAATGACCATGCAAGATTACCTGGAGGCGCTGGGTAAAACGGACGAGCAGTATCGCGAGGAATTAAAGCCTACCGCCGAAATCCGTCTGAAGCGCGGCCTGGCGCTCAGCGAACTCGTCAAGCGGGAGAACCTCTCAGTCAGCGATGAAGAGGTGGAGCAGCAGATCGATCGGATGGCTGCCGTCTATGGGCCGCAGTCCAAAGAAGCCCGCCAGGCGTTGGCGCAGCCGCAGAATCGTGACGGGATCAAAATCGATTTGTTGACCCAGGCGGGCATGAAGCGTCTAATCGCGATCTGCAAGGGGGAGGCAGTCCAACCCACGGAAGAACCGGCGGCCGCTTAAAACCGATCGGCCTGTAGACACCCTGTAGGTTTGATCAGTGGAAATCGTGCGACGTCAGGTACAATCAGGAGCGAGACTACAAGAGGAGCAAAACATGATTTCACCCCAGGCTGTGACGCCATATGTCATCGAGCAGGACGCGCGCGGCGAGCGCATGTACGACGTATACTCACGCTTGCTGATGGAGCGCATCATCTTCCTCGGCACGCCCATCAGCGATCCAGTAGCCAATGTGATCGTGGCCCAGTTGCTGTTCCTGAACAGCCAGGATCCGGACAGAGACATCAATCTGTATATCAACTCGCCCGGCGGACAGATCACGTCGGGTCTGGCGATCTACGACACGATGCGCATGATTACGGCGCCAGTGTCCACCATCGCTGTAGGCATGGCGGCCAGCATGGGTACCATTCTGCTGACCGCGGGCGCCAGGGGCAAGCGTTTCGCACTGCCGCACGCGACCATTCATCTGCATCAACCGCTGGGCGGCGTGCAGGGCCAGGCTGCCGACATTGAGATCGAAGCGAAAGAGATTCTGCGTATGCGCGATCTGCTGAACGGCATCCTGCGCGATACCACCAAGATGGGTGAAGAGCAAATTGCCAAGTACACCGATCGCAACATGTACTTGACTGCCGCGCAAGCCGTGGAAGTCGGCCTGATCGACGGGGTGATTGAATCGCAAGCGAAGTAATTGTAGAAGCAACAATCGAGTAGAGGGAGCGGGTCGCCCGCTCCCCCTCTCACACCACCGGACATGCGGGTCCGCACGCTTGCGGAGCGGTTCAGCAAACGTCAGGGCGTT
>Ga0209254_10001202_pt1 | contig 22980 bp, 20 predicted proteins | sample FrelakmetDIP11DI_FD_187148 | JGI IMG/M metagenome (GOLD analysis project Ga0209254, IMG submission 187148) | Freshwater lake sediment microbial communities from the University of Notre Dame, USA, for methane emissions studies - DIP11 DI (SPAdes)... | ecosystem: Environmental > Aquatic >...
AGGTCGAACCCTCCTCCATAGAACAGGCCCTTGGAGCTCGAGGCCAAGGTGCCAGTGGCGAATAGCCCAGTGGCGATGGCTCCCCATGTGCCGCCCACGCCATGAACACCGAATACGTCCAGAGCGTCATCGTAGTTGAACCTCTTCTTGAGCAGGATGCCTCCATAGCAGAACACACCGGCACCGATACCGATCAAGATGGCCCCGGTCACGTTGACGTAACCGCAAGCGGGCGTAATGGCCACCAGGCCAGCGATGCCCCCGGAGATCATGCCCAGCACGCCCGGTCTACCCAGGTGCAACCAGCTCACCATTCCCCAAACGAGGCCAGCGGTCGCTCCAGCCACCATGGTCACCACGAAGGCGTTGGCCGCGATACCGTCCGCGGCCAGGGCGCTTCCCCCGTTGAAGCCGAACCAACCTATCCAGAGCAGGGCGCCTCCGAGCACCACGAATGGTATGTTGTGCGGAACGTCCACCCCTCCGTTGCCCAGTGAGGTCCTCTTGCCTAGCACGATGACCGCCGCGAGCACCGAGACGCCGGCGGTGATGTGGACGACCGTTCCTCCCGCAAAGTCGAGGGCGCCCAACTGGGCGATCCAACCGCCGCCCCAGACCCAGTGCGCTACGGGTATGTAGACAAGCAAGGTCCAGATGAAGAGGAAGATGACCAGGGCTTTGAGCTTCATCCTCTCCGCCACACCCCCGATTATCAGGGCCACGGTGATGATGGCGAACATCCCTTGGAACATCATGAACAGGATGCCTGGTATGCTGGTGTAATCGTATGGCGCCAGGGGGTCGATGCCCACCTTGTCGAGCATCAACCAATCGAAATTCCCGATGAGGTCTTGACCATTGCCACTGAAGGCCAGGGTGAAGCCCACCGTCACCCAGATGAGCGTCACCATGCCGACGATGATTATGGTCTGTCCCAGGATGGATAGGACGTTCTTCTTACCTAGCATTCCACCATAGAAGAATCCGACCGCCGGGGTCATTATGAACACCAGAGCAGCGGATATCAGTACCCATGCCGTGTTTCCAGCATCAATTGCCAATCTTACACCTCTGTTCCTTTGACTTTAGAAGGAAGAGCCTTCGCCCAAAGGGGACTTAGGACGACACCCGCTGCCTTCTGATATATCATTAATCATTTGTATGATATATTGAAAAAGTGATAGATAAAAGTATAATAAAAAGCTTTCTAACAAGACAAATGAATAGATTATCCAAATTGAATAGATAAATGATTAAAAGAATCAAAATATGTAAGATGAGAATCAAAAACACTCAAAAGATCGCCTAGAAATTAAAGATCCCCGGCTGACCACGTCAGGGGCAGGGAGGAACTCCGATTCCACCTATTACATTGTAAGATCGGATGGGTCCTATTCGCGATGCAATCCTCGGAAGGTAGGCCATCTTCGCCTTCCCTTCCACGTCCGTTTGCCTGGTGCCCTCGTTGGCCAGCTGGCCTATGTTCGATCCGCACGAGCATGCAAAGATAATCAATGGCCATGACTCCCGATCACCTTTCGGCTCCGTTGCGCTCAATATATCAACCCCTATTGAACAATCCGAGTTCAGGGGGTATTTACTTATTAGATAGACCCTGGAAGCGATTAATACCTAGAAGACGTTCTGTGCCCGGGAGAGGGATGACGTCCAAAGTAAGGGTCAACATGACCGTCTGCGACAAGACCCACCTGATCGAGGTGGAGATGACTCCGGACATGGAATTCGAGGTGCGGGCGGAGACCGATTGTGAGAATGTGCGGGAGTTCATCGATGCGCTGGGCAGGCTTAACTTCACGGACATCTCGGACAAGAAAGCGAGCAAGGTATGGGATATCTTCAGGAACGTGCGCATGAGCGCCAACTGCCTGGTCCCGGCGGCCGTGATGGATGCCGCCTGGATGGAGGCAGGGATGCTCTCCAAGAACCTGGCCCAATCCTGCGGCTCGAAGTGCATCCTCTATCCCAAGGACTGAGCCCTCCACTTCTTATTCTGAATTACCTGGGGAACCCTTAAACCCTCCCACCTCACATATTGCATGGGAGAGTGGCTGGATGAAGGACTACGACCTCATAGTGATCGGGACCGGGGCAGGGATGAACGTCGCCTCGCGAGCCAGGGATCAGGATCTGCGGGTGGCTATCGTGGAGGACGGGCCGCTGGGCGGGACCTGCCTGAACCGCGGGTGCATACCTAGCAAGATTCTGATCGAGCCGGCGAACGTGGCGAGGGAGATAGAGGACGCAGCGCGCATCGGCGTGACCGCCAAGGTCGAGGCCATGGACTTCCAGCTGGTACGAGGGCGCATGTGGGACCTGGTGCTGGGAGACCGAGGGAGCATGGAGAAGGGAGTGGCAGCGGACCAGGGGATCGACATGTACCGTGTCAGGGGAAGCTTCGTTGGGATGAGGACCCTGCAGGTCGGGAACGAGCAGATCACTGCCCCGAAGTTCGTGGTCGCCTGCGGTGTGAGGACGTCTGTGCCTTCCATCAAAGGGCTCGAGGAAACCGGTTACATCACTTCCGAGACGGTCTTCGATGTCCGGAAGATACCATCTAGGTTGGCGATACTGGGCGGCGGTTACAAGGCCGCGGAGTTCGCGCACTTCTTCTCCGCCTTCGGAAGCACGGTGACGATCATCGGTCGTAACCCCGCCCTGCTGCCGCGCGAGGAGCCGGAAATAAGCGAGGTGGTCCTGCGCAAGATCTCCGAGCTTTGCGACGTCCACGTGAACCAGGAGGTATTCGAAGTGTCGAGGTCCTCCTCTGGCAAGGTCATAAAGCATCGCCACCGGGCCACCGGGGAGATCAAGGAGGTGGAGGTGGACGAGATCCTCGTGACCACGGGCGTGAGGTCCAACGCCGACCTTCTCGACGTGGGAAGGACCGGCATCAGCGTGGACGACAGGGGATACATCATCATCAACGAGTTCATGGAGACCAACATCCCTGGCATCTGGGCCATCGGGGATGTTATCGGGCGCACCATGTACCGCCACACTGCCAACTATCATAGTGATGTCGTGTGGAACAACGCCTTCGGGAAGCAGAAGGTCAAGCTGGATGAGCATGCGGTCCCTCACGCCATCTTCGCCTATCCCGAGGTGGCCGGCGTCGGCCTCACCGAGGAGGAGGCGAGGAAGCGCGGGCACAAGTACTTCGTCGGCCGCTCGAACTACATCGATACGGCCAAGGGGTACGCGCTGGGCGAGGAGGACGGGTTCTGCAAGGTCATCGTCGACGGTGAGAGCATGCGCATCCTGGGTGCGCACGCGGTCGGTCCTCATGCCTCTCTGCTCGTGCAACCGATCGTCTACCTCATGAACGCGGGAGATGGCACCTTCAATCCCATAGCGAGGAGCCAGACCATTCATCCCGCCTTGAGCGAGGTCATGGTCCACGCCTTCGCCAACCTCTCCGACCCCGAGCACCACCACGAGCATTGACCTAGAATAGGCCGGGCTTGTTTCCGTTCTGGTCGTGTATCGGCGTGGCGTTGAGGGCGCGCATCCTTCGCTCTCCGAATAGCACCACGATGTAAGAGATCGGGGGCGTGAAGAAGACCAGCGAGGCGAACAGCGCGGCTATCTTCTTGTGGCCTGGCAGATCATTAACCTTCATCATCACCGGGTCCATGGGATCGACCTTATGGTTCGGTCGCAGGACCGAGCGCACTATCTGGCGGTCCGACTCCATGACCACCTCCAAGGTCCATTTAATGGCCTTCTCAATGGGCTGGCGCTGCCCAAAGGCCCGGGTGACCTTGTTGAGCACCGCCTTGCGGAAGTCCTCTTCCCCGCTCCCATCGAACTCCGTGTAGGCGCAACCGAGCGTGTCCAGGGTATGGGAGTCGCTGCCCCCGAGGCGGGCCCAGTTCCCCCTCTGCGAATGCTCCAATGCGCGATGGTTGGCGAAGCCGTCCACATGCCCGGCGTTGAAGACCTCCAGTCCGTCGATGGAAAGCTTGTCCACCAGGAGTCCGAGGGCCGGGACGTGGTTGCTGAATGGATGCGGCGCCACCACCAGCCCACCCTGTGCCCTGATCCGGTCCACCGTTTCCGCGGCCGGCAGGCCCCTGGGTATCTCTTCGTTGAGGTATAGGCCGATGATCTCCCCTTCCTGTGCGCTTATCTCCTCGCCCACCACGACGCTCACCCCGTTGTTTTCACGGGCGTATTTCTGGGCGATGAGAGCTCCCCGGATGGTGTTATGGTCGGTGATGCAAACGGTGTCTAGTCCAGCCGCCCTCGTCCTCTTTGCGATGTCAATCGGATCCACCACAGACTCAGGGAAACGGAGGAATCCGAGGCGAGCGAGGCCTGAGTACTTAGAATGAACGTGGATATCTGCCCTGCTCGCCATCCAGTTTAGTAAAGTGTCAACCCGTTAAAAAGCATTCGGGAAGAATTTCGATGGGGCACATAACCCTCAATCGAGCCCCTTGACCCTCTTGGCGATGAGGCGAGCGAACTTCCGGCAGCGGTCCCGATATCCACCGCTTCCTTGAGTGACCCTTCCCGACCGCTCGCCCTGATACCATCCCTTGTCATGTAGTGGCGAAGCGATAAGTAATGGTTAGGGAATCAAGCAGCGGACGCGCAGGTCGCCGCGGCGGAGCGAAGTTGGGTCATGGGCATCATCGATTCCATCAACCAGATCATTATCGACTTCATTTCCTCCTCGGGATATCTGGGAATATTCTTCGCCATGTTCGTGGAGGGCATCCTCACGCCCATCCCCAGCGAGATCATCATGCCGTTCGCCGGGTACCTGGCCTCCACCGGTCGCTTCTCCCTGCCTTTGGTGATCCTCGCAGGGTCGCTAGGGGCGACGTGCGGCTCCTCGGTGGCCTATGGCATCGCTCGGGCGCTGGGCAGGCCAATCGTCCAGCGCTATGGCCGTTACATCTTCTTGGACGAGCGAAAGATGGACAAGGCGGACGCCTGGTTCAAGAAGTGGGGCAATTGGGGCATAATGATCGGTCATACCATCCCGGGCGTGAGGTCGGTCATCTCCTTCCCCGCCGGCATCTTCAAGATGGACTTCAAGCGCTTCGTCCTCTTCACCTTCCTGGGGGCTTCGATCTGGAACACCGTGCTCGCCAGCGCAGGGTATCTTCTCGGAGAGTACTACCTGGAGTTCTGGCAGGCATTGGAGGGATGGGACATCGTCATCCTGGTGGCGGTGGTGGCGGGGGTGGCCGCATACCTGCTCTATCAGAACAGGAAAGCCAAAGAGCAGAAGGCCGATGAATGAGCCCTCACAATGCCGAGGTCAGAGCGAATAATAGTATTCGCCCTTCTCCTTCTGCGCCTTGTCCAGCCTGGAATCGGGCTTGTTGATGCGGGGACGGTGCGTGTCGTTGTCCCGGCGGAAGGTCACGTCCACCATCTCCAGGAATTGGTTCATGCCCGTGCGCATGTCAAAGGGGCCCTTGCCCAGACCTTCCTTTCCCGGACGCCCTGAGAAGACCATCATGGAATCCGAGACCATGTCCAGGAAGTAGATGTCATGATCCACGACCAGGGCCGAGCGCCCCCTTTTCTCCATCACCCTGCGGATGGTCTTGGCCGCCTCCATCCTCTGGTTGGAGTCCAGGTAGGCGGACGGCTCGTCCAGGAGATAGAGGTCCGAGTCCCTTGAGAGGCACAGGGCGATGGCCACGCGCTGCAGCTCCCCTCCGGAAAGGTTCTGCAGGTTCTTGCCATAGAGCGACTTTAAGGTCAAAGGATGGGCGATCTCGGACTCGAAGAAGCTGGACTCGAAGAAGTCCTTGATGCTGACCAGGAAGAGCTCCATGACCGTCCCGTCGAAGTCGGGGTTGATGTACTGGGGCTTGTAGCTCACGCGCACCGTGTCACTCATGCTCCCTTGGGTCGGCTGCAGCACCCCGGCCAGGACCTTCACGAAGGTGGTCTTCCCTATGGCATTGGGACCGACGACGCCCACCGATTCCCCGGCCTTGATGGTCCCCGCCTCGACATTGAGCTTGAAGTTGGGATAGTCGCACTGCATCGCCTCGTACTCGAGGATGGGGACCGACTGCCACGAGCCCCGGGGCGGGTGGTTCTCGAAGGCGATGGAATAGTCGCGGAAGCGGATGTTCTCCTCCTTCATGTAGCCGTCCAGGTAGGTGTTGATGGCTATGCGCACCTGCCTTGGTTGCGCGAAGACGCCGAATGCGCCCTCGGACCCGTACACCAGGTAGACGTTATCAGCCAGGAAGTCCAGGATGGCCAGGTCATGCTCGATGACCACCACCTGCTTGTGCTCGCTCAGCGATTGGATGATTCGCGCCACTTTTAAGCGCTGATAGATGTCCAGGTATGAGGATGGTTCGTCGAAGAAGTACACGTCGCTGTCCTTGAGGATGGTGGCGGCGATGGCCACGCGCTGCAGCTCCCCCCCGGAGAGCTCCCCCAAGGGCCGGTTGACCACGTCCTTGAGCTCGAGCAGGTCGACCGCCTCGCTCACGGGCATGCGCTCAGCGACCTTGTCAAGCAGTTCGCTCACCACGCCCTTGTGCACGTTGGGCAGCTTGTCCACGTACTGCGGTTTGAGGGAGGTTCGCACTTTTCCCCGGTACACCTTCTCCAGGAATTCCTTGAGTTCACTGCCAGCATAACGAGCCAAGACCTCATCCTTGGTAGGTGGGTCCTCGTACCTTCCCAGATTGGGCACCTCCGCTCCGGACATCAGCCGGAAGGCGGTGGACTTGCCAATGCCATTGGGGCCCAAGATCCCCGTGACCAGGCCGATCTTGGGGACTGGCAGCCGGTAGAGTCGGAATCCGTTCAGGCCGTACTGGTGGACGATCTCGCCCTCCAGCTCGTCCGGGAGCCCTATGATCTTGATGGCCTCGAAAGGGCATTTGTGCACGCAGATGCCGCATCCTGCGCACAGGGGCTCAGCTATCTCAGGCTTCCCCTTCTCCCCAATGACCACGGTCTGCACGCCCGTGCGCACTTTGGGGCAGTACTTGATGCACTCGGTGTTGCACCTCTTGGGTTGGCACCGGTCCTTTAGCAGTACGGCAATTCGCATTACAGCTCAGGCAATAAGCATGGGTGATAAAAAGGTGATTGTGTAGGGCACTGGTCCATCCATCGAGGAAAAAAGGATGCAAGCCCTCCGAGATGAAGGGCCGAAAAAGAACATATGGGATTGTGTGTAGGGTCTTAATGGGTGTAGACCCAGTTCATGCTCTTGCCGATGGAGACCTTGTAGACCCAGTAATCCTTGCCGCCGAACTTAAAGACATCGAACTTGGCACGGGGGTCGCCCCAGGCATAATATGGCGGGTTCAAAGGATTGGCCTTGGTCACACGTAGGTTGTTCTCTTTTTCGTTCGCGTACTTCTTCTTGAGCTCCACAACTATATCGTCGGGAACACCGAAGGTCACTTCCACTTCTACCATACAATTTCCTCCTATTGGGGCGTTTCACGGCCCCAAGCTCTACCACTATCGGTTCGATGTGGTTTAAACTTAACGAGGTTAACGATGGATAATCAATCCAACCTATAATTCACTATTGAGAACTCCAGCGATGATCTAGATAAATATATTATGAAAAGGATTTTTAATTACATAGCATCCATGTCTTCGGCCTCTCCACATCCGGGGGATGGATTGATAGGCGTGCGCGATGTAGGTCCATCAATCCTTAAATCCACCCTCTCCCATTCGATGGCGATTACAATGGCAAGGGTACTGGTTTGCGTCGCATGGCCTTATTCCAACGGGGCCATCCACCTAGGTCACGTGGCAGGTTCATTGCTCCCGCCCGACATTTTCGCGCGCTATCACCGCCTCAAGGGCGACCAGGTCCTGATGGTCTCCGGATCGGACCAGCACGGTACGCCGGTCACGGTCCGCGCCGAGAAGGAAGGTGTCAGCGCGGAGGAGGTGGCGGAGCGCTACCATCGTATCAACGCCAAGGCCATCAAGGACCTAGGCATTCAATTCGACCTCTTCACCAAGACGCACAACCCGCACCATTTCGAGGTGGTGCACGACGTTTTCCTGCACCTGCAAAAGAACGGTTATCTCTACAAGAAGGGCACCATGCAGTATTTCTGCCCCAGATGCGCGAAGTTCCTGCCAGACCGTTACGTGGAGGGGACATGCAGGAAATGCGGGAACGAGCGAGCCCGAGGGGACCAGTGCGAGAGATGCGGCTCGACCCATGAGGCAGGGGAGCTGGACGGGGCCAAATGCACCACCTGCTCCACGGAGCCGGAGCTGCGCGAATCGGAGCACTTCTTCTTCAAGCTCTCCGCCTTCCAGGAGGACCTGCTCGATTATGTGAAGGGCAAGGATCATTGGCGTGCCAACGTCCAGTTGTTCACCAAGAATTGGCTCGAGTCCGGATTGAAGGACCGCGCCATCACCAGGGACATGAACTGGGGCGTGCCTGTTCCTTTGCCAGGATACGAGAGCAAAGTCATCTATGTATGGTTCGAGGCGGTCATCGGCTATCTCTCCGCCTCCAAGGAATGGGCCAAGCTCAGCGGCCACCCAGACATTTGGAAGGACTTCTGGCTGAATCCCGTCACCAAGGGCTATTATTTCCTGGGCAAGGACAACATCCCGTTCCACACCATCATCTGGCCCGCGATCCTGATGGGATATGGTGGTCTGAACCTGCCTTATGACATCCCGGCGAATGAGTTCCTCACCTTCAAGGGCGAGGCGTTCTCCAAGAGCCGGGGCGTGGGCATCGACGTGCCCTCCCTGCTAGATAGGTTCGAACCAGATGTGATCCGCTACTACATCGCCGCCAACATGCCAGAGAACCGAGACAGCGATTTCTCGCTCGATGATTTCGAGGCTAAGGTCAACAATGAGCTAGTGGCGACCCTGGGCAACTACTACCACCGCGTGCTCTCGTTCACCCACAAGAACTTCGGCGAGGTGCCAGAGATGGTGCCTCTGGACCTGGAGAGGACGCAGGTGGAGGAGGCCATCTCCCTCACTCGGCGTGAGGTGGACGAGTTCATCGGCACCTGTCAGTTCAAGCGCGCCCTGAAGTCCATCATGGACCTGGCCCAGTTCGGCAATCAATTCTTCGATAAGGTCGCCCCCTGGTCGCTGATCAAGAGCGACAAGGCCAAGTGCGGGGCGGTGCTCAACCTCAACCTGGAGATCGTGAAGGCCCTGGTGGTGCTGAGCCATGCCTATCTGCCAAACAGCGCGGAGAAGGCCTGGGGATACCTGGGAATGTCGGTCCCCCTGTCCTCGAAAGGACTGTCGTGGCTGGATGAGGCCCTTCCTGCCAAGCAGAAGCTGCTGGAGCCGAGGCCGCTCTTCAGCAAGATGGTCATAGAGAAGGGGGACGAGCGCTTCAGGGGGTTCGAGTCGGTCAACCTGAAGGTAGGGGAGGTGATGAAGGTGAGCCCCCACCCCAACGCCGAGAAGCTCCTGGTCCTCGAGGTGGATATAGGCAAGAGGATCCAGCTGGTGGCGGGCCTGAAGGCTTACTATCCCGGCGATTCCTTGAAAGGGAAGAAGGTGGTGGTGGTCACGAACCTGCAGCATGCGAAGCTCCGCGGCGTCGAGTCCCAGGGGATGCTCCTGGCCGCCGAGCATGGGGAGAAGGTCAAGGTGCTGACCCCCGCGGGGAAGGCCTCGCCTGGCGATCTGGTCAGCAGCGGCCTCACGCCCGCGGAGAAGGAGATATCCTTCGGAGAATTCCAGAAGCTCATCATGCGGGTGGGCGCCTTGTCCGATGGGCAGGTGAACGTGGGCCGCATGGTCAAGGTCAAGTTCCCCGAGAAGACCGTTGCGGTCGGGAAGGTGGCGGTTTTCCTGCCAAGCAACGAGGCGCAAGAGGGCCTCCCGCTCTATACCATGAACGGAGTGGTCATCACCGTGGACGGTGGCGAGATCGAGGACGGTGCCCAGGTAAGATGAAGGCCGATCTTCATGTCCACACCCATCTCTCGGGCGATAACGAGCAGAAGCTGGAAGAGATATTCGAGGCAGCCCGGCGCATTGGCCTGGCCGCCATCGCCATCGCAGACCACAACACCATCCAAGGAGGCTTGGAGGCCAAGAAGATCGCGCCCCAGGGTCTGATCGTGGTGCCGGCTGTGGAGATCACGACCGCAGAGGGCCACGTCCTCGCCTACAACGTCCTCGAGGATGTGCCCAGGGAAAAGGGCGTTGCCGAGACCATCGAGCTGATCCATGAACGAGGGGGCATAGCCGTGGCCGCCCATCCTTACCGCCTGTGGTCGGGACTTGGCAGCAAGGTCATCCTGCGCAATCACTTCGATGGGATCGAGGTCATAAATGGCCGGAACACCAAGGGGGGGAACAGCAACGCCTTCAAGCTGGCGCAGAGAGCCCACCTGCCCATGACCGGAGGCTCGGACGCTCACCGCCCCGAGAACATAGGCGAGGCGCTGACCATCTTCCCAGATGATTGCCATACGGTGGAGGATCTCATCAAGGCGATAATGGAGGACCGCACGTATGTTGAGGGAAGGGGAAGGGGAAGGAAGGAAACGATCCGCTACGGCAGCAAGTCGATATCCCAATGGCTAGGTCGAGGAATGAGAAGGCTGTAGGCCTAGATGGTGATCTCTACCCGTCCGATGATCTCGCCAGCTGTCTTGGCCACCTTGGAGTTGTCGCTCTTGCCGTCCGTGACGATGGCCAGGAGGTAGCGGGAACCTGCTCCCACGAGGATCACATCCTTCTCGATGAGGTTCACTTGTACGTGGCTGAGGTTGTCCTTCAGCTCGGCCGAGGATGTCTCGGCTGCGCCAAGCATGATGGCGGACATAGCGGCAAAGGTCTCTTGATGCACACCTTTCGGCGTATCCCCGAGAATGTAGAGCCCTCCCCTGGATATTAGAGAAACCCCTGATACATGCTGCAGGGCCTTAATCTCCTCTAGAACATTCCTGATGTGAGCGAGCTCTCCCATTTGTTCCCACGCCCTTCGCTGATGCTGTCAATAATTATGACGCCCACATAAAAACCTTTTCACATGATTGGCTCATTCGAGAGAGGTCCAGACTGAGTGGAGCGTGGCCGGGGGCTCGGTCGCAATATTATTATAATAATATTAATATTAATTTTATGCCTCTTTATATGACCCAGCAGACGACAATTTTAATATCTGCATAAGCCTCTACATCTCTGGACGAGGGGGGTTCAGGAGTGGCAACTAGCTCTGCTATTACGAGGCAGAAGGCCGCCAAACTAGAGGCGAGACTAGTCCGCTCTCTGCGCATCCCCATGGAGCGCAGGCGCATGGAGAGGCGTTTGCTCAAGTTCGCCCAGGACCATCCCAAGGAGGGGGTGGCGGTTCTTCTCAAGTACTTGGACCATGAGAACCCTCGAGTGACGGAATCCGTGCGCAGGGTCTTGGACGAGGCCACAGCCCCCAAGGAGGGGATGAGGGCCGTCCTCGACAACTTCGTCCATCACAGCCAGCTTGTGAGGAGGAATGCGGTGCTCTTCCTCACTGAGAAGAGAGGGTTCCATGCGGCCACCTATGCCTCGTTCTATGAGCACACCTATCTTCTCATCGCCATGGCCCGCAACAAGGAGATACCCGTAAGCGACATCGAGGCCTTGGCAGAGGTGTCGAAGGACACCTATCTCGAGGGGGAGACGATCCTAGCGCTGCAGGACATCGCCGCCTGCCTGGATTTCATCAAGCATCGTCACCGCACGGCCGATACCCTCAAGGGCTATGTGATCGAGATGCTCAAGATGGCGCCTGACCTGACACGAATGGGCGCATATGATGGCAGGATCGAGGAGCCTTTGAGAAGGGCGATACTGGCAAGTAAGTCGCGCTCCGTGGACGAGACCAAGGAGATCATCAATGTGAGGGCGCTCGAGTCCTCGGTCAGAGGGGAGCTCAACCGGGTCGGACGGTTGGTCAATGGCGAGTTCGAGGAAAGGCCCGTTATGGACTACTCCCAGATGTCCGGGACGGACGTTTTCATCCTGTCCAAGCTTCGAACATTCTTGGAAACTGTAACTGCTATGACCATCGCGGGGAAGCGAGAGGAAGGACTGAGGATGCTCAGCACCTACCTAGAGACCGATTACCAGGAGTACTGGGAGCAGTCGAAGGCGCGCATCGATGGGCATGACCGAAGCGCCCTCTTTTCCGTGTACATCATCGGACTGGTCTGCCTCAAGCTCGCCTCCTACTTGATGTCCCAGACGGCCGAGGACATCTACCAGAAGTACTATCGAGGGTTGGAGCCGGAGCCCTCCGTGCACATCATCCCTTGGCCGGAACCGATCATGAAGATGATCGCTTAATATTGAATAAAGAATATTTTTATTCCCGATATGGTTGAGTCGGGTTCCGACCGTTAGGCCTCTCTGCAGGATTCTGGGGTCTAGCAATATTTATATCCAGGGTTTTAGATTATGGCACAGAGGGATGCACTCATGCCTAATTCGTTGGTAAAGAATGCTCTAGCTAACATGAAAGAGAGCCAGGAGAAGAATGCACCGGCGGCTCAACCCGCTGCGGCACCCGCCCCAATGAGCGCGGCGGACGATGAACTGAGAAAGATCGCCGAGCAGCTCGACGTATGCATCAAGATCATCGGCTGCGGAGGCGGTGGATGCAACACCATCAACCGGTGCGTCGACGCTGGGATCAGCGGGGCGCAGCTGTGTGCCATCAACACCGACGCCAAGCACCTCCTTACCGTGAGGGCGCCGAAGAAGATCCTCATCGGCAAGAACATCACCCGCGGTCTGGGAGCTGGCGCCATACCCCAGGTGGGGGAGCAGGCCGCCCGCGAGAACGACATGGAGATCAGGGAGTTCCTCAACGGATCGAACATCGTCTTCGTGACCGCAGGCATGGGCGGGGGCACAGGCACGGGCTCCGCGCATTACGTCGCCAGGATATCCAAGGAGCAGATCCGAGCTCTAACTATCGGTGTCGTCACCCTGCCTTTCAAGGCCGAGGGGACCGTGCGCATGGAGAACGCAATGGACGGTCTTAACAAGCTCCGCCACATCTGCGACACCACCATCGTCATTCCGAACGACAAGCTGATCGAGATGGTCCCGAAGCTGCCTGTGGACGCCGCCTTCAAGGTGGCGGATGAGGTCCTCATGCAGACCATCAAGGGGCTCACCGAGATAATCACCAAGCCTGGCTTGGTTAACCTCGACTACGCGGACATCATGACCGTGATGAACGAGGGCGGCGTGGCCTTCGTGGGCATTGGAGAGGCGAACACGGATGAGGACGACCGCGTCAAGGCCGCCGTCAACGAGGCGTTGCACTCCCCTCTGCTGGGCGAGATCTCACTCAAGCAGGCGCAGGGAGCGCTCATACGTGTGGTCGGTGGGCCGGACATGACCGTCAGCGAGGCGCAGAAGGCGTCGGAACTGGTCATGAATTCCATCGCCCCCCGCGCGCGCATAATCTGGGGCTGCAGCATCGACCCGGACATCGAAGGGACGATCAAGATACTGCTCATCCTCACCGGGGCGCATTCCAAGTACGTGCTGGGAAAGGACGAGCAGGGCTCTGCGGCCAAGCTTGGCTCCGATTACGGACAATCCGCGCCGCAGAAGGTAGGAGGCGGTCCCGCACCGGCCGCCAGGGGACGTCAGCAGGAAGAGGATGGCATAGACTTCGTGCGTTGACGGGCCCGTGCGCCGGACGAGGGGGCATGCGAGGAGCGTCAACTGCCCCCTCTGACCTTAACCCTCAGAGGGGTCAGAGCTCGAAGGCGGTATCGCCGAAGCTAATGGCCGGGCAGGGCTCAGTGCATCTACCGCAGTGGATGCACTTCGCTGCAATGACATGGACCCTGTCCCGTTCCATTTCGAGTGCACCCTCATGGCATCGCGCGATGCATACTCCGCAGCCGACGCACTCCTCGGCCTTAACCACGGCCCGGCGCACCTTTTCCACATTTTTCCTTATCTGATCTGGCACGGGGCCCTTCGCCACCAGGGCACCCTCCTCGAAGATCCGCACGTCCAGGACCTTGCACCAACCCTCCTCCGGTTCGAATTCCACCGGCCCCAGCTGATTCAGCAGCTCCGCCACTTTCACCAGGTCCAGCCGGCGGTTGAAAGCGCCCTCCACGCTGTATCCCATGATGCAGGGGGACATGCCTTCCTGCATGCGCAGGCGTACTGGCTCGCGCCGGTCCGGGGCGACATCCTTCCTCCTCCTCAGGTCCGCACCCTGGCCCTCGAGCTCCTTGCGGATGGAGTCAGGGAGGCGGCGCCAGCGCCATAGGGCGAAGCGCAGCCAATCCTCGGACCATCCTTCCTCGGCGGCCTTCTTGGTTAGATATTCCGCCCATTCCTGCGACCGCGAGGAGCGGCTCATCACCAGCTCGATCTCCGCCAGGTCCGAGGCGGGACAGAGGAAGCAACCGATGCGGTCCAGGCCCCAATCGTACCAGGGGTTGTGCTCCTCTCCCTTGGAGAAGATGTAGAGCCATACATGCAGCGCCGTCCATTCCTGGATGGGCGAGGCGCCCACCTGACCCGGGGTCCAGGGGTTCTTCCATACCCGGGGCTTGTCGGCGCGCTGCTCCGATTCGTACCGACGCTGGCCGATGAACGAGAGCACGCCTTCAGGGTAATGCTTGAGGATGGCCCTCACCGTAGGGCCGAGCTTGTTGGTCTTGCAGCACCAGCGGAAATCGCGACCTGGGGGCCCGAAGTAGTCCAGATTGCCGAAGAACGCCCCGTCTGGAGCCGACTCGATGATCAAAGGAAGCCCGTGCTTCGCCGCCACCTTCCTGACATGTTCCACGGTCTCCGGGAACTCCAGACCCGTGTCGACGAAGAAGATGGGGAGCCTCAGTCCGGCGTCGAGCGTGAGCAGCAGGCAGGCCAAGCTGTCCTTTCCACCGGAGAACGACACCATGTTGGGAAGCTCGTACTTGCGCCTGGTGGAATGGATGAACTCCACCGCCTCCCCCACCCGCCGATGGAGCATGGCCCGGTTCGCCAGGACGGCATCCGTCCAGTTCCTTGGCTCGAAGGGAGGAAGGTCCGCTTGGGGCGGAGCCTGCCAACGCGCCTTGACCACCATGCCCTTCTCCACCTTGACCATGTCCAGGCCGGACATGCGCGCCGTGCCCGTGCATACCGCCCTCCTGTCCTGGGTGAGGACGATCACCTCCTCGCCTTGGCGGATGCTGGCATCCGCATTCTCCACGCCCGGGGCCAGCAGGTTGAGGCCCTGCAGCAGGAAAGGAATGGAATCGTCAGAGGCCGTGACGGACCCTCGGCTCATGACGCTCTGGAGAGCCCTCGCGGCCCGCATCCTGGCAAGGAAGGTCCATCCCCTTCCGAGGTCGAAACGCATGGTGCCGACCACCTCGCCATCGACGATGACCTCGTCCATCTTGTCCAGGCCAGGGATCTTGTTCATGAGCGTCAGCTTGCCCTCGGGCAGGACGGCCTCGCCGCATCCGGGACCGAACTGACGGTCCAAGATCCCCCGAGTGAGCTCGAGGTCGTGCGCGAAGGCCGGCCTGGCGTCCCCTGGAGGGGTGATGGCCACCGCCTCGGTCCGGGACCCGCAGCGGCCGCACTCCTCCTCTTCGAGGACCGGGAGCGCGCAGCTTCCGCACCATCGCAGATGCATCTTGCCAAGCCTTACCAGGGCCATTGTTTCGGCGAGCTACCCCTGCATATTAAACCTATTCGCAGTTACCCGGTCCCATCGCCGGGCTTCTTCAGAGCGTGCCAATCGGTCCAAACTAGAAATACAAGGATGTGAATTGGGGCGTGAGACTGTTTAACATGCGCGCGACCAAGCGGGCCATGGACATAGACTACGCCATCAGAGAGGTCACTGTTCCGGCCAGGGAGCTGGAGAAGAGCGGCGTGAAGGTGGTAAAGCTCAATATCGGGGACCCGAACAAGTGGGATTTCGAGACGCCGCCCCACGTCCGTCAGGCTCTCTGCCGCGCGGTCGAGACCTGCGACAACGGCTACACGGCCGAGGAAGGCATCCCCGAGCTGAGGAAGGCCCTGGCCGAGAAGGAGCGCAGGAAGAACCAGATCGACGTGGACGCAGAGGACATCTACATCACCAACGGGGTAAGCGAGAGCATCCTGGACATCCTCGCAGCTTCCATCGAGCCCGGCGAGGAGGTCCTGGTGCCAGGTCCCTCCTATCCCTCTTACATCGAGTACATAAAATACTTCGGTGGGGTCCCTGTGGCCTACCGGACGGACGAGGCCAATGATTGGCAGCCGGACATCGACGACATACGGAGGAAGATCTCCCCCAAGACCAAGGCCGTGGTCGTGATCAATCCCAATAACCCCACTGGCGCCCTGTACTCCAAGAAGGTCCTCAAGGAGATCACGGACGTGGTGGGGGAGCACGACATTTTCCTCATGTCCGATGAGATCTATGACATGATGACCTTCGAGGGAGAGCATTACTCGCCAGCCACCCTGGCCCCGGACATACCTGTAGTCCTCTTCAACGGGTTCTCCAAGGTGGACCTCCTCCCTGGCTGGAGATTGGGCTACACCGCCTTCCGCGACCCCAGGGGGGAGATGGCCGAGATCAGGGAGGGCTTCGTCAAGCAGCTGCGCCTGCGCCTGTGCGCCAATCACCCTTGCCAACTGGCCGTCATCGATGCCTTGAAGGGGCCGCAGGACCACATGGAGGTTACTCGCCGCAAGCTCAAGGCCAGAGGGGAGTTCGCCTGGAAGCGCCTCAACGAGATCGAGGGCATATCCACCACCAAGCCCAAGGGCGCCTTCTACATCTTCCCCAAGGTGCTGTCCAAGAGATGGCGCACGGACAAGGAGTTCGTGCTCGACGTGCTCTACAACACCCACGTGCTCTTCGTGCATGGCTCGGGCTTCGACCCCACCTACGGCGCAGGGCACTTCCGCTCCGTCTTCCTGCCTCCTGTGGAGGTGCTGTCCGATGCCTTCGACAGGCTGGACACGTTCATGAAAGGGAAAGGTTAAAGGGGCTCAGCCGTCGAAGCCCTCCCATCCGGAGGGAACGGCCCCTCGTGGCCTGCGAGCTTGATGCCCGCCATAGCAGTGGTGTTGAAGTACGTCCAGACTTCGTAAAACCTGCAGAAGCATTGAAGATAAGAAATCGATGTTTTAAACCAGGGGCGTTCGGGACGTCCGCAAAGGTGAAGGTAAGTAAAGAATTAATACAGGGCGAGCTTTTTAAATCTATAGAGTTCGGGCCTTTGAGAGGGAGAGCAGTGCGTTTGCATAGCCCGATGGACAAGCATGAGGCAAGGGCGTTGGTATTCACGCGAAAGGAGCGGATGCTCCTTTGGTCGATGTATGCCTGGATCTTGACTCAGAACAGCGCATTGATCGCCTTCCTCAAGTACTTGGAGCATAAGGACAAGGCCTGGTTCGAGGTCTCCTCCTCGATGATGGCCGCACTGGTCTATCGGATCTCCTTGTTCTTTTCCGGAATAGGTTGAGCCGGAATTCGAGGGCCAACGCAAGTGTCCTGACCCTCGATCACTCCAAACGCTTCAACATCTTGACGCAGCTCTCGACAGCTTGCTTGGAATTCTCCACTCGGTCCTGTGCCTGAAGCCGGGTCATGCCAGGTCCGGTGACCCCAAGCGCCACGGGCTTGCCGAACTCGACTGACAGGTCGGCCATCTTCCTGGCCGCGTTCTGGATGATGATCTGGTCATGCTCCGTCTCGCCTTCTATGACGCATCCAAGGGTCACCACGCCGTCGATCCCCTTGTCCTGAAGCATCCTCTTAACGGCCAAGGGCATGTCGAAGACCCCCGGCACGAACAGCACCTTGGCCACGTTCGCCTCCAGGAACTCCGTGTGCGCCTTGGCGCGCTCGAGCATCATGGAGGTGATGTCGAAGTTATATTCCGATACCACGAATCCTAGGTTGTATCTCTTCATCTTCTCACTCCCTCACTGGTCCTGCGTCCTCGTAACCTTGTCTGAGGCCCTTCCCCGCGTTCTTTACGAGCTCATCGGGCTTGAATAGCAGATTATATGCGTTGCGGGCATGTTCCCTGGCCCTCCTTTCCGCCAGCCAGGCCAGGGTCTTGCCGTCCTCGGCCTCGTCCTCGTGCACGAAGACCTCGATGATGTGCTTCCCGACCATCAGCTGGCAGCTGATCAGTCCGGTGGAGGCCTCGTGCGCGCATTGCCTATCTATCGACTTCCCTCCAGGCATGCCTAGGGCCATGACGATGTCGCATGCCTGCTCGGTGAAGAGCTTCTTGCACGCCACTGGGAGGTCCTTTATGCCAGGGACAGTGTAGCGGACGATCCTGAACCCCGTGCCCTGGGACCGGAGCTCGTCGATGGCCGCCCCGCCCATGTCCACGCGGGCGAAGGTGGTGTCCGCGATGCCTATGATCCTCATTTCCTGCCCTCCACCCTCTCCATGTCCTTCCGCATGGTATGCCAGTCTATGACCTTCTGGATGATCCTTCTCGTCCCGTTCAGGTCGTCCTCGTGCTTGGAGAGGCGCACGACCTTGGCCCTCAGACCGCGCTTGCCCAGCTCTTCGACCAAACGGGCTTCCTCGAACTCCTGGTCATAGCCCAGGGCGATGATGTCGGGATCGATCAGGCGCACCGTGTCGAACATATCACCTTCCGTTCCCAGTATGGCCATGTTCACCGGTTTTAGCGCCTGGACGAGCTCCACCCTCATCTTCTCAGGGGTTATGGGCTCGTGCTTCCGCTTGCGGACCGTGGCATCTGTGGCAACTACGACGTAGAGCTCGTCCCCCAGGCCCTTCGCCTCCTCCAGGTAATGAAGATGCCCTGAGTGCAGTATATCAAACACACCGGTGGCCATCACCCTGGTCATCTTGCCTTCCCCGATTCCCGCCAAGCCTCGATTATCTCTTGGCCCTCCAAGAAGCACAGGTCGAATCTCTGGGCATATTCTTTAGCCTTGTCCTTGCTCAGAGCGTTGCCGTCGTCCCCCATCATCTCGCAGATGGTGGCGGACGGGGTCAACCCGGACATGGTGATCAGGGCGGTGCATAGTTCCGTGTGCCCTCTCCTAGCGGTCAGGAGCTCCTTGTTGGCGTTGAGGAGGTGCACGTGACCTGGAGAGCGGAACTTGCGACCGAACTCCTCTCGCGCCTCCTCGGAGCCGTTGCCCATGGCGTATTTCGCCAGTCTGGCGAACTCCGATGTCGTCATGGCTCGGTCCCGGTCCGTGATGCCGGTGAAGGTCTTGCGATGGTTGATGGTGATGGAGAAGGCCGACTTCGTGTCATAGGGAATGTCATTGGGGGCTAGCTTCCTCAGCATGGGATAGTTGCCGTAATTGCAGGCAAGCACATCCACCAGGAAGGGAAGCTGCAGCTTCTCTGCCACCTCATGGCTGGCGGTGGTGCATATCAATCCCCCGGCATCCTTGCGCAGGGAGCGGATGCTCTCCGGGGTGACGAACTCGGAGGCGATCACCATGTCGGTCTCTCGCTCGCGGTCGTCAAAATCATAGACCAGGACGAACCGCCCGTGCTTCAGGCACTCGATGGCCTTGTCCACGTTGTCAGCCATGCTGCCACTTCTGGTTTGGATGCATAGCGATGATATTAATCGCTTTGTAGCTACCAATCTGGTGGTAGAGATGTTATTTTCTCATAATGGAGGTCAGGGCTCAATTTATTATATTCCAGCAAGTGCATGCGCGAACGATGTCAGGTCCCCTTGACGACCTTGGAAGCATGCGCTCCTTGGACAAGTCGTCCATGCTGCAGCAGATAATCGGGCTCCCCGACCACCTGAGTTCCGCACTTGGGGGGAGCGTCAAGCTGGAAGCCATCCCCGATGGGGTGGCTGTCTGCGGTATGGGAGGATCGGCCGTGGGCGGGGACATACTGGCTGACTACGCCGTTTCCTCGGCCCACATACCGATGGTCGTCGTCCGTGGCGTGGAGCTTCCCCTTTGGGCAGGCAAGAAGAGCCTGGTGGTGATGGTCAGCTACTCAGGAAACACCTGGGAGGTCCTGGACCTCTATCAAAGGGCGAAGGAGCGCGACTGCAAGATGGCGGCGGTGACCTCGGGAGGGAAGCTCGCAGAGCTGTGCCAGGACGATCAGGTTCCTGTGGTGAAGGTTCCTTCTGGTCTCCAGCCCCGCGCCGCGCTGGGGTATCTAATGGGAGCGGAGGCGGTGGTCCTCGGGGCGGCGGGCATGTCCAAAATAAAGAAGGACCTGGCCGTGGCGCAGCTGGCCATGGCCGATCTAAGGGAGAACCTGTCTCCTGGAGTGCCGACGGATGTCAATATGGCCAAGAAGACCGCCCTTAAGCTCAATGGCAAGGTGCCGGTGATCTACGCTCCCCGCAACCTGAGAACGGTCGCCTACCGCTGGCAGACGCAGATAAACGAGAACTCCAAGATGATGGCCTTCTCAGGAGAGTTCCCGGAGATGAACCACAATCAGATAGTGGGATGGACCGAGGGCCAGGTCTCTAAGGACCTATTGCCGGTGTTCCTGAAGCCAGCGACGTCCAAGGGGAACATGGGCGAGAAGATCGACGTGGCCATGCAGCTCATCCGCGAGGCCAAGATGCAGCCTTTGGCGGTGGAGCTCTCCGGCCGCACATCCATCGAATCAGCTCTGATGGGCGTAATGTTGGGGGACTTCGTCTCCTATTACCTGGCGATGCTCAAGGGCGTGGACCCTACGCCAGTAGCGTCAATCGAGGAACTGAAGCGCCGGATGCGTTGAGTGAACGCTCGTCCGAGACCTGATTATCATCAGAATCATCTGGCACCAAAGTATAATAGAATGGTCCATATTCACTTGGCGATAATTCATGAAGCAGGACGCTGACTGGATACGTGATCAGGTAAAGGCTCACACCAAGTGGTTCGAGGAGTCCATCCCTACCATAGCTTCCGAGAACCTCATGTCCCCGCTGGCCAAGGAGATGATGATCTCCGACTTCCATGACCGGTACGCGGAGGGCATGCCTGGCAAGCGCTACTACCAGGGCAACATCTACGTCGACAAGGTCGAGAACAGATGCATAGAGCTGACGCAGCGCGTGTTCAACGTCCCCTTCGTGGACGTGCGCCCCACCTCGGGCACGGTGGCCAACATGGCGGTGCTCTTCGCCCTCTGCGAGCCTGGTGACACCATCGCCACCACCGCTCTGGCGAACGGAGCCCACATCTCCACAGCACAGTTCGGAGCCGTAGGCTTAAGGGGCGTTAAGTCGGTCAACTATCCATGGGACGAGGAGCGGATGACCATCGATGTGGACGGCGCTCGCAAGATGCTCCTGCAGATGAGGCCTAAGGTCGCACAGTTCGGCCTCTCCCTCTTCCTTTTCCCTGTTCCATTAAAAGAGCTAGAGTCCACCTTCCAGGAGATTGGTTGCACCGTCTGGTACGACGCCGCTCACGTCCTCGGGCTGATCGCCGGAGGGCAGTTCCAGGATCCCTTGCACGAGGGAGCCAATATCGTCTCGGGCAGCACGCACAAGACCTTCCCGGGACCGAACCACGGCATCCTCCTGGGCAACAAGATGTCCGAGGACATCGAGAAGCGGCTGCGCAGGTCGGTGTTTCCCGGGGTGACAAGCTCCCATCACCTCCACGCCATGGCCGCTCTGGCCGTGACGATGGCCGAGATGGAGGAGTTCGGTAAGGACTATGCCCGCCAGATAGTGAAGAACTCGCAGGCGTTAGGCCAGGCCATGCACGAGCTGGGCATGGAGGTGCTGTGCCCGAACCTGGGCTTCACCAAGTCGCACACCATCGCCGTGAACGTCTCCAAGCACGGAGGAGGAGATCAGGTGGCCAAGGACCTCGAGGCCGCGAACATCATCACCAACAAGAACATGCTGCCGGGCGATGAGAGCAGCATCAGGCCTTCCGGCATCCGCATCGGATCACAGGAGATGACCAGGCTGGGGATGAAGGAGAGCGAGATGAAGCAGGTCGCCTCCCTCATCCACAGGGTGGCGGTGAAGAAGGAATCCCCGGCCAAGGTCAAGGAGGACGTGAAGGAGCTGAAGCGGCACTTCGACAAGGTGCAGTACTGCTACCATGCTGGCACGCCCGCCTACAAGTTCTACGAGCTGGTCTAAACCGGCTCAAACCCTCCCTCTCATCTCCTCCAGCAGGACGCAGGTCATGCACCTGTCCCCGCTGGTCGGTTCCCCACACTCGCACCACTTGAGCTGCGCAGGGGGATATGCGTCTGATAGGGCCGACCTGATGGCGTCGTAGCTGTTCAGTATGGAGAACTTGGTCCCGGGATGGCGGTCCTCCAGGTCGTCCACGATCGCTCGGTACTCGTTCCTCAAGGCCAATTGCGCGTAGGGGCACTCATCGTCGGAGAAGGGGAGATGGCGCAGCATCGCGTAGAGGTACGACTCCCGCTCCGGGATGGAGCGCAGGGGCTGGATGCGAGGGATCAGGCCCGGTTGCACCTTGGCATGAGGTCCGAGGCGTGCCAGGCGCTCCACATCCCCCCTGGTGAAGTTCATGAGTATGGACTGCGCCGTGTCGTCCAGGTTGAGGCCGGTGGCAAGCACGTCCGCCCCCACCTCCCTGGCTATCCTGTTCATGCATCTCCGGCGCAGGACGCCGCAGTAGGTGCATGGCCCCTTGTCCCCGATGGCCTCGACGATCCGGTCCATGGAATGGCCCACCTGCTCCTCGAAAGAAATGATGTGGTGCTCGATGCCGAGCCTGCGAGTGAGCCCAATAGCCATCTCCATGGTCCTGGGTCTATAGCCAGCGATGCCCTCGTCCACGGTGATGGCCACGACTTTGAGGTCCTTGCGTTCATGCAACGTGTCATGCAGGATCTGAAGGGTCACGGAGCTGTCCTTCCCGCCCGATAGGGCGACGGCCACGACCTTCTTGCCATCCAGGTCTACCTGTCGCCGGAGCTCCTTCTTGACGCGCCGCTCCACATACTCCAAGAAATGCTCCTGGCACAAGTGCGAGCCGTTGTAGCGGACGTACTCCACGGCC
>Ga0209254_10001203_pt1 | contig 22966 bp, 28 predicted proteins | sample FrelakmetDIP11DI_FD_187148 | JGI IMG/M metagenome (GOLD analysis project Ga0209254, IMG submission 187148) | Freshwater lake sediment microbial communities from the University of Notre Dame, USA, for methane emissions studies - DIP11 DI (SPAdes)... | ecosystem: Environmental > Aquatic >...
CGCCCAGGTTCACCCCCGGAACCGGGCCGGTTTCTCTCGGGCTCCCGCAGGCTCGGGTCGATCACCCCCCGTCGCTCTTCGCATCTGCCGGCCGTCTCCGTCGTGACGTGCCGTGTCGCCGGTACCGCCGGGTCTTCCCCGGTTGCGGCTCCCCCCCAAATTGACCATAATTCCCGTCCCCCTCTTTCACGGCGGCGCGATGCCGCCGTGACCATTTCTGCGAGGCGCTTTCGATGACAGCCGCCCACCTCATGAAGACGTACGCGCCGCAGGACGTCGCCTTCGCGCGCGGCGAGGGCGCCTGGCTCTGGGACACCGAGGGCAAGCGCTACCTGGACGCGCTGGCCGGCATCGCCGTGAACGGCCTGGGTCACGCGCACCCGCGCCTGGTGAAGGCCATCGCCGACCAGGCCGCTCGGCTCATCCATACCTCGAACCTCTTTCGCGTGCCCGAGCAGGAACGGCTCGCGGAGCGCGTGTGCGGCGTCGCCGGCATGGACAACGCGTTCTTCTGCAACTCCGGCGCCGAGGCGAACGAGTGCGCGATCAAGCTCGCGCGCCTGCACGGCCACCAGCGCGGCGTCGAGAGCCCCGCGATCATCGTGATGGAAAAAGCCTGGCACGGCCGCACGCTCGCCACGCTCTCCGCCACGGGCTCGCGCAAGGCGCAGGCCGGCTTCGAGCCGCTCATGGGTGGGTTCCTGCGCGTGCCGTACAACGACATCGGCGCCGTCGAACGCCTGTCGGAGCAACCGGCGGTGGTCGCGGTGCTCCTCGAAGTGCTCCAGGGGGAGGGCGGGATCCTTCTGGCCGACCTCGACTACCTGCGAAAGCTCCGGGCGCTGTGCGACGCCAGGGGCTGGCTCCTCATGATCGACGAGGTGCAAAGCGGCATCGGCCGCACGGGCAAGTGGTTCGCGCACCAGTGGGCCGGCATCGCGCCGGACGTGATGACGCTCGCCAAGGGCCTGGGCTCCGGCGTGCCCATCGGCGCCTGCCTCGCGCGCGGCGCCGCGGCACGGGTGTTCAAGCCCGGCAACCACGGCACCACGTTCGGAGGCGGCCCGCTCGTGAGCGTGGCCGGGCTCGCGACGCTCGAGGCCATCGAAGAGGAGGGCCTGCTCGCCAATGCCGAGCGCATGGGCACCCTCGTGATGCAGGGCCTGCGCGAAGCGCTCGCCGGCGTGGCGGGCGTGAAGGAGATCCGCGGCCGGGGCCTCATGATCGGCGTGGAGCTGGACCGCCCTTGCGGCGAAATCGTGGCTCGCTCGCTCGCGGCCGGGCTCGTGGTCAACGTGACGGCCGATCGCGTGATCCGGCTGCTGCCGCCCCTCGTCATCACCGAGGCCGAGGCGCGCGAGATCGTCGCGAGGCTCGCGCCCGTCGTCGCCGCTTTCCTGGGCGAAACGCCCGTCGCGGCCGGGTCCCGCGCGCCATGAAGCACTTGCTGCAGCTGCGCGACTTCTCCCGCGAGGAGATCGAGCATCTCTTCAAGCGCACGCGGATCATCAAGGACCGTTTCAAGAACTACATCGCCTACCAGCCGCTCGTGGACCGCATGCTCGCACTGGTCTTCGAGAAGAGTTCGACGCGCACGCGCGTCTCCTTCGAGGCGGGCATGTTCCAGATGGGCGGCGCCTCCATCGTGCTCAACATGAGCGACACCCAGCTGGGCCGCGGCGAGCCCATCGAGGACGTGGCGCGCGTGGTCTCGCGCATGGTCGACATCGTCATGATCCGCACCTTCGAGCAGACCATCATCGAGCGCTTCGCGGCCCATTCCCGCGTGCCCGTGATCAACGGCCTCACGAACGAATACCACCCCTGCCAGATCCTCGCCGACATCTACACCTTCGTCGAGAGCCGCGGCGCCATCGCCGGCAGGACGGTCGCGTGGATCGGGGACAGCAACAACATGTGCAACACCTGGCTGCAGGCCGCGCAGATCCTCGACTTCAAGCTGAACGTGGCGAGCCCGCCCGGCTACGAGCTCGAGCCCTCCCGGGCCTCGGGTGTCGACCGCGCTCACCTCTCGCAATTCAGCGATCCCCTGGCCGCCGCGAAGGGCGCGGATCTCGTGACGACCGACGTGTGGACGAGCATGGGCTTCGAGGCCGAGACGGACGACCGCCGCAGCGCCTTCGCGGCCTTCATGGTCGACGCGCAGATGATGGCCGCCGCCCACCCCGAGGCGCTCTTCATGCACTGCCTGCCCGCCCACCGCGGCGAGGAGGTGAGCGCCGAGGTGCTCGAGGGCCCGCAGAGCGTGGTGTGGGAGGAGGCCGAGAACCGCCTGCACGTGCAGAAGGCGCTGATGGAGTACCTGCTGCTCGGCAAGGTGGACACGTGATGCCTTCGCGGCGCCTCGCCGCTTTCCTCGCCATCGCCCTCGCCGCGTGCGTCGCGCAGGCGGCCGGCGAGGCGCCGAAGGAAGCCGCCAAGCCCCGCACGTACGCCCTGGTGTCGGCCGTGGGCGACCAGTTCCAGTACGTCCGCCGACGCCCTTCGGTCGGGTCGAATCTCGAGCCCTTCCGCCGCTTCAACGCGAAGGTGCCGAACGGCGCGCTGGATTCGGCGGTGCTGCGAGGCCTCGATCGCACCGTCGCCGCGAACGATCCCGCCTCCGAGCGCATTTTCCTCATCCTGAACCCGGCGGAGATGGACAATGTCGCGCCGGCCGATCGCGAGCGGATCGCGATCGGCAAGGTGGTGAGCGCGCTCGAGCCGATGAAGCAGCGCGCCGGCTGGGACCGGATCTTCGTCGTGACGCCCCACTACCGGTTCGGCGAGATGCAGGGCCTGGGCTCGAAGCTGGGTGGCATCGGCGTGTTCATCCAGCCCCTGGAGCGCGGTCGCGTCGGGAGGCTCGACCTCGACGACGCGCTCGACGGGCTCAACGATCCGGACACGGTCACGCCGGACGGCCAGCCGAGCCGGTCGTACACCTACGTGGCGCCCTTCTTCTACACGAAGCTCTGGGTGATCGACCCGAAGACGCTCCAGTTGATCGACACGGAGGAGCGCTTCGACTACCAGAAGATCCACGACCCGATGTGGACCGCGGTCGACGTCGCGAAGAACTTCACGCCCGAGCAGCTCGCCGGGCAGGTGGAGAAGTTCGTCGAGCGCGCGAGTTCCCGGGCCCTGCGCGAGGCCATCGGCGTCGTGACCGTGACCGATCCGAAGGCCGTGGTCGACCCGAAGGCCGCGCCGCCCGCCGCCCCCGGGAAGCCCTGACATGCCTCAAGTGCGCATCGCGGCGATCCGCTGCCGCAAGTAGAACAAGGGAGGGAGGTCCCATGCCGTCGTTCGACATCGCCTGCGAGGCCAACGCCGTCGAGGTGAAGAACGCCATCGAGCAGGCGAACAAGGAAATCGCGAACCGCTTCGACTTCAAGGGCTCCGACGCCCGCATCGAGCTGAAGGAGCAGGAGCTCACCGTCTTCGCCGACGACGACTTCAAGCTCGGGCAGGTGCGCGACGTGATGAACGCGAAATTCGCCAAGCGCGGGGTGGATCTTCGCTTCCTCGAAGTCGACAAGCCCGAGAAGATCGGTGGCGACAAGATGAAGCAGAAGGTGACGGTCAAGAACGGCGTCGAGAGCGAGCTCGCCCGGCGCATCGTGAAGATGATCAAGGACGCGAAGCTCAAGGTGACGACGGCGATCCAGGGCGACGTCGTGCGCGTCACCGGCGCCAAGCGGGACACGCTGCAGGAGGCCATCGCCCTCGTGCGCGCCGGCGTCACCGAAGTGCCGCTGACGTTCCAGAATTTCCGGGATTAGGTCGCGAGCCCCCTTGCCCACCGCTTGTAGAGCCGCGAGGCCACGTCCGAGAGGACGGGCAGCCGCTCGGCCATCTCGCTCTCGATCCGGCCCACGGCCTGCACCGCGGGGCTCGCGCGGCTTGCGTCGATCTCGTCGCTTCCGGTCCGGCACCACGAGCGGACGAGTTCGGGCGTCATCTCGACATGGCATTGCATCCCGAGGTGGCGCCCGTCCACGACGAAGGCCTGGTTGGCGCAATGCTCGCCGCGCAGGATCCGCTCCCCGCCCGGCGGCAGCGTGAAGGTCTCGCCATGCCACTGGAAGGTCGTGAAGGCCGGCGCCTCGAGCCCGAACCATTCGCGGGCGAGCGGCGTGTCCTCGAGGTCGACGCGACACCATCCGATCTCCTTCACCGGGTTCGTCCGCACAACCCCGCCCAGGGCCTTCGAGAGCAGTTGCCCGCCCAGGCAATGACCGATGACGGGAACACGGCGGTCCACCGCGTCGCGGATGAGCGCGAGTGTCGGCGGGATCCAGGCAAGGTCGTCGTTCACGCTCATGGGGCCGCCCATGAAGGCGAGGCCGGCCGCGCCCTCGGCCGAGGGCGGAACGGGTTCGCCCTCGTCGAGCTTCACCAGGCGCCAATCGATGCCGTGCTGATCGAGGAAGGTGGCAAAATAGCCCGGACCTTCCGTGTCGGATTGGCGGAAGACGAGGACGGGTTTCATCGAGAGGAAGGGCGGCGGATGCGGTTCTCCCATTGTATGGTGGCGGCGCTCCTGGCCGCTCCGCCCGCCTCGGCGGCCGAAGTGAACGTGATCGGACTCTTCCCGGGCAAGGCGGTCGTCGTGATCAACGGCTCGGCGCCGCGCACGCTCTCGGTCGGGCAGAAGACCCCCGAGGGCGTGACGCTGCTTTCGGCCGACTCGAAGGCCGCCATCTTCGACATCGAGGGCAAGCGCGAGGTGATCGGCCTGGGCCAGGCCATCGAGACGCCGGCCATCACCGGCAACCGGCAGAGCGTCACCTTCGCCTCGGACGCGAGCGGCCATTTCTCGGTGGACGGGCAGGTGAACGGCGGCACGGTGCGCTTCCTCGTGGACACGGGCGCGACGCTCGTGACGCTTCCGGCGTCCGAGGCGCAGCGGCTCGGCATCGACTTCAGGCGCGGGCAGCCCGCGGTGTCGCAGACGGCCAACGGCCGCGTGCTCGTCTACAAGGTGCGGCTCGACTCGGTGAGCGTGGGCGGGATGATCCTCAACGCCGTGGATGCCGCCGTCCACGACTCGCCCGGCCTCGACGTTTCCTTGCTGGGGATGAGCTTCCTCAACCGCACGGAGATGCGCCGGGAGGGCGCGAACCTCACCCTGACGAAGAGGTACTAGCCGGCCGCGCGGGCGGCGGTCAGCTCGACGGCCAGTTCTTGCGGATCATCGCGTAGGCCGAGTGGTTGTGGATGGACTCGAAGTTCTCCGATTCCACCACGTAGGCCTCGATGCGCGCGTCCCCGTTCAGCTTCGCGGCGATGTCGCGGACCATGTCCTCGACGAACTTGGGATTGTCGTAGGCGAGCTCGGTGACGTACTTCTCGTCCGGGCGCTTGAGCAGGCCGTAAAGCTCGCTCGAGGCCTGCTTCTCCGCGAGGTCGATGAGCTCCTCGATCCACACGAAGCTGTGTACGCGCGCGGCGATGGTGACGTGCGAGCGCTGGTTGTGCGCGCCGTAGGCCGAGATCTTCTTCGAGCACGGGCACAGGCTCGTCACCGGGACCAGGACCTGCATCGAGAAGGTCTCCCGGCCGCCCTCGATGTCGCCGACGAAGGTGACCTCGTAGTCCAGGAGGCTCGCGACGCCGGAGACGGGCGCCTTCTTCGACACGAAGTACGGGAAGCGCATCTCGACGCGGCCGGACTCGGCCTCGAGCTTCTTCACCATCTCGCGCAGCATCAGGCGGAAGGTGTCGACGGTGACCTCGCGCTCGTGGGCGTTCAGGATCTCCACGAACCGCGACATGTGCGTCCCCTTGAACTGGTGCGGCAGGCCCACGTACATGTCGAAGGTGGCGACCGTGTGCTGGGTGCCGCCGGCGCGTTCCGCGATGCGCATCGGGTGGCGGATCGACTTGATGCCCACCCGGTCGATGGCGAGGCGCCGCCCGTCCGGCGTGGATTGCACGTCGGGGATGGGCAGGTTGGCGCGCTGGTTCATGGGAATGCCTTTCACGGGACCGCCAGTATAGAAGGCGCAGGTGGGGGCGGGCAAAGCGCCTCCCGATGGGACCTCGGCCCCATGCGATCGTGCGCTAGCGGTTGAGCGGGTACGGGGCCAGCCCCTGGAAGGGCGGCTCGCGGCCCACCAGGGACTCGAGAAGGGTCAGTTCGGCGTCCGAATGGTTGCGGAAGGGGCCGGGGTCGGCGCGCATCGCCGTGCCGCCTTCCCGGATGAGCAGGGGCTGCTCGTGGTGCCGGGTCACGATGTTGCGGGTGGCCATCCCGGGCCCGTCGAGGTCCGCCTCGCCGTAGCACAGGCAGAAGTAGACCTCCGCGGGCAGCGCCTCGATATAGGCGCCCGTGCCGCGGATGCCGATGGTGGCCATGCGGGCCTTGATCTGCACGGGCTTCTTCCCGAACACGGACAGGACGCTGCCGGCCTCGATGAGGATGCGGCTCAAGGTGCCGCGAGACTCCGCGAACTCGATGGTGGTGTTGCCGCGCAAGAGGAACGCGTCGTCCTTGATCACGATGACGGCCTGGCTGCCCGGGCCGGTGGCGACCCGGTCGCTCGGCCCGACGGGCGTGCCGACCTTCGCCTCGCGGCCGTTCACCGTCACCCGGCCCTCGAGCTGGTTTACCCCCGGGATGGCGGGCAGGTCACCCTTGGCGAGGGCGCGGCCGATGAAACCGACAAGACCTGCCGCCCCAAGCGCCCCCGATGCGGCAAGCCGGAGAATGGCCTTCCTTCTCTGCAGAAGCCGGAAGTTAGCGAATTTTGAGTTCATTTTCACCGCTTTTCAAAGATGATATCCCACGATCCGTGGCCCAACCGCCGGCCCCGCTGCTCGAACTTGGTCTCGGGGCGGGTCTCCGGCCTCTCGCCGAAACCCCCATGGCGATTCTTCAAGACGGGGTCGTTCGAAAGCGTCGCCAGGATGTGCTCCGCGTACTCCTGCCAGTCCGTGGCGGCATGAAGGTACCCGCCGGGGGCCAGGCGGCTGGCGAGCAGGGCCACCAGGTCCGCCTGGAGCAGCCGCCTCTTGTGGTGCCGCTTCTTGGGCCACGGGTCGGGGAAGAAGACGTGAATGCCGTCCAGGGCGCCTTCCGGAATCATCTCGCGCGCCACCTCGACCGCGTCGTGCTGGACGATCCGGACGTTTGTGAGCGCATGCTCTTCAATCCGCTTCAGGAGCGCGCCGACGCCGGGCGTATGCACCTCGACACCGAGGTAGTCGTTTCCGGGGTTCTCGCCCGCGATCCTGGCGGTGGTCTCGCCCATGCCGAAGCCGATCTCCAGAATCTTCGGCGCCTCGCGCCCGAAGGCGGCGGCGAGGTCGAGGGGCTGCGGGCTGTAGGCGATCCCGAAGCTCGGCATCAGCGCGTCATAGGCCCGCTGCTGGCCGGGGGAGAAACGCCCTTGCCGGAGCACGAAACTGCGGATGGGGCGGGGAAGCGCGTTCATCCCGGGATCTTACGCGACCGCCCGTGGCCCGCCTCTCGGGGGAGGATCAGGGCTTCCTTCCGATGAGGCCCTCGGCCGGGGAACTGGCCTGCGCCTGGTACGGCTTCCTCGGCATGCGCCCGGCAAGCCAGGCCTCGCGCCCGGCCGCGACCGCGAGTTTCATGGCCTTTGCCATGCGCACCGGGTCGCGCGCACCGGCGATGGCGGTGTTCATGAGCACCGCGTCGCAGCCGAGTTCCATGGCGACTGCCGCATCGGACGCCGTGCCGATTCCGGCATCGACGAGGACGGGCACCTTCGCCCGGTCGCGGATGATCTGCAGGTTCCAGGGGTTGAGGATGCCCATGCCGGAGCCGATCAGCGAGGCGAGCGGCATCACCGCCACGCACCCGATGTCCTCGAGCATGCGCGCCATGATCGGGTCGTCGCTGCAGTACACCATCACCTGGAAGCCTTCGGCGACGAGCGTCTTCGCGGCGGCGATCGTCTCGGGCATGTTGGGGAAGAGCGTCTCGGCATCGCCCAGCACCTCGAGCTTCACCAGCACGTGCCCGTCGAGGAGTTCGCGCGCCAGGCGCAGCGTGCGCACCGCGTCCTGCGCCGTGTAGCAGCCGGCGGTGTTGGGCAGGATCGTGAAGCGCGAGGGCGGAAGCACCTCGAGCAGGCTCGGCTCGTTCGCGTTCTGGCCGATGTTGACCCGGCGGATCGCGACGGTGACGATCTGCGCCCCGCTCGCCTCGATGGCCTCGCGCGTCTGGGCGAAGTCGCGGTACTTGCCGGTTCCGACGAGCAGGCGCGACGAATAGGGCTTGCCGGCGATGACGAGCGGATCGTCCATCAGCCGCCCCCCACCGCGACCACGACCTCGAGCCGGTCGCCGTCCGCGAGCGTCGTTTCATCGTAGCGGCTGCGCGGCACGATCTCGCCGTTGCGCTCGATCGCGATGCGCTTGCCGTCCATGCCCATTTCGCCCACGAGCGTGCGCACCGTGACCGGCGGGACGAAGCGCCGCTCGGAACCGTTGATCGTCAGTCGGATGTCCATGGGCGAATTCTAGCGCGCCCGGATGCCCCGGCGACCGGGGCGCGCTCACATCTGCCGGAAGAGATGCGCGTACGCCCGCGAGACCGGCAGTTCCGTCCTGGCGCCGTCCTTGAGGCGAACGAACAGTCGCCCGCCGAGGTCGCGCCGCGTGGTGGCGACGTGGCGAAGATTGACCACGGTGGAGCGGTGCACCTGCGCGAAGGTCTCGGGATCGAGCTGGCGCACGATGTCCGAGAGCGCCGTGCGGATGAGGAACTCGCCATCGGGCGCCATGACGCAGGTGTACTTGTCCTGTGCCTGGAAGTAGAGCACCTCGTCGACGGGCACCTGGTGCACCTCGTCGCCCTTGAGGGCGCGCACCCACCTGAGCCAGCCTGCGCCAGCCCCGGGGATCGAGGCCGCGATGCGGCGAAGCACTTCGTCGATGCCCTTCGGCGTCTCGTGCGCGGCGAGCTTGGCCTTCAGCCGCTCGATGGCCCGCGCGAGACGGTCGTCGGAGACGGGCTTCACCAGGTAGTCGACGGCGTCGCGGTCGAAGGCCTCCACCGCGTACTGGTCGTAGGCCGTCACGAAGACCACGTGCGTCGCGCCTTCGATGCGCGAGGCGAGCTCGAGGCCCGTGAGCCCGGGCATGCGGATGTCGAGGAACGCGCAATCGGGTTCCTCGTCGCGGATCGTGACGAGGGCCTCGGCCCCGTTGCGGGCGGCGGGAAGCACGCGGGCCTCCGGCCAGAGGGCCGCGAGCCGGCCGCACAGGTATTCGGCGAGGGCGGGCTCGTCGTCGGCGACGAGGAGCTTCGGGGCGGCGTTCATCGCGCGGTCATCGGGAAGGAAACGGTGGCGACGGTGCCGCCGCCCGTCCCCTCGCGGATCGACAGCTTGCCGGCGTCGCCATGCGCGAGCCGCAGGCGTTCGCGAATGTTCTCGAGTCCCACGCCGCCGGAGCCCGGGTCGCGGAAGCCCACGCCCGTGTCGGCCACCTCGAGCACCAGCCGCCCATCCTGCGCGCGCGCCACGATCGACACCGTGCCGCCCTCCACCTTCGGCTCGAGGCCGTGCCGGATCGCGTTCTCGACGAGCGGCTGCAGCAGCATCGGCGGGATCTCGAGACCGGCGAGCTCGTCGGGCAGTTCTACCCTCACCGCCAGGCGCTCGCGCATGCGGACCTCCAGGACTTCGAGGAAATCCGCGAGCAGCGCGAACTCGTCGGCGAGCGTGGTGGTGCTGCGGCGCGTCGCGGCGAGCGAGGCGCGCAGGAAGCGGATGAACACCTCGAGCATGTGCTTGGCGCGCGCCGGATCGGGCTCGATGAGGCTCGTCGCGTTGGCGAGCGTGTTGAAGAGGAAGTGCGGCTCGATCTGGGCCTGGAGGGCGCGCAGGTTCGCGAGCGTCGCCTGGCGCTCCACCTGCTCGAAGCGCAGGCGCTCGGCCACCAGCGCGGCCTTCGCCTTCGCCTCGCGTTCGCGTGCGAAGAAGATCGCGGCGATGATGGAGGAGATCACGAGGCTGTTGAGGACGATCCCGCCGAACATGCGGGGGTCCGTGTAGAAGCGCTGGACCGAGACGTCGAGCAATTCGCCGGCCGCGGCGAAGCCGGCCACCACGCCAAGCGTCGAGACGGCCATGTAATAGAGGACGACCGCGATCCCGCCCCTCGCATGGACGCGGCGATCGAGGCCCGCGACGCCGCCCAGGAAGAAAAAGAAGTGGATGGTGTAGCCGATGCACTGCGCGATCACGAAGACGGACCACAGCGTCGCGGCGTTCATGGAGCGCGGGCTGAAGAACAGGCCCGCGACGATGAAGAGTGCGGCCAGCAGGCTGTTCCACAGGAACGTGTAAAGGAGGTCGCGCCCGTGCGACGGCCTGAAGCGCCTGAAGTACGGGATCGCCTCGAGGGGGTGGTAGTCACCCGGGGGGCGGGAGGCGGCGGGGTCGGTTCGCACGGTGCTCGTCATGACGGCATCCTAATGGGAATCGCCCCCCGTTCGTGGCGTCCTGCGACGAACGGAGGCGGCATGGCGCGAACGGTTTCCGCCGGTCGCCAGCGGCGCCTTGCGCCCCGGATCCTGCCGGGTCCGGCTGCGTGAGGCCGGCCGTGTAAAATGCCGGCTCCTTAGCGGGTGTAGCTCAATGGCAGAGCAGAAGCTTCCCAAGCTTACGACGAGGGTTCGATTCCCTTCACCCGCTCCACGCGAATTCCCGCGCCGTCCGGATCATTCTCGGCGCACCCCGCAGCCCGAAAAATCCCCAGGAGAGGACGATGACCCCGGAACAGATCCTGAAATTGCCGTCGATGCCGGCCGCGAGCCCGAGCTACCCGATGGGCCCCTACCGGTTCGTGAACCGTGAGTACCTGATCATCACCTACGAGACGGACAAGGACCTGCTGCGCGAGGCCGTCCCCGAGCCGCTCGAGCCGAACCCGGACGGTCACGTCCTCTACGAGTGGATCCGCATGCCGGACAGCTCCGGCTTTGGCGACTACACCGAAAGCGGCGTGGTGATCCCGTGCCTCTTCCAGGGCCAGCCCATCAACTTCACGGCCCAGATGTACCTCGACGACGAGCCGCCCATCTCCGCCGGCCGCGAGATCTGGGGCTTCCCGAAGAAGTACGCGCATCCGAAGCTCGAGGTGTGCTCCGACACCCTCACCGGCACCCTGCACTACGCGGGCCAGCTGGTCGCCATGGGCACCATGGCCTACAAGCACGCCGAGGCGCCTGGCGGCATCGAGGCGACGGCCAAGGGCATGACCAAGACGCAGTGCAACCTCAAGATCATCCCGGACGTCGACGGCACGCCCAAGATCTGCCAGCTGGTCGCCTACAACCTCATCGACATCACGATCAAGGGCAGCTGGGTGTCGCCGGCGCGCCTGCACCTCATCCCGCACGTGAACGCCCCGGCCGCGGACCTGCCCATCAAGAAGATCGTGGGCGGCAAGCACTTCATCGGCGACCTCACGCTGCCCCACGGGCGCGTGCTCTTCGATTACATCAAGGACAAGGCGCCCTAGGCGCGGGAGCGATGAGATGAAGAAGAGCGACGTTCTCAAGCTGCCCTCGATGCCGCTGCAGAGCCCGACGTTTCCGCGCGGGCCGTACCGGTTCTTCCGCCGGCAGTACCTGGTGATTTCCTACGCGAGCGATCCGGTCGCCATCCGCGAGGCGCTTCCCGAGCCCCTCGTGCCCGCCGGCGACACGGTCGCCGTGCAGTGGCTCGACCTGCCCGATGGCGAGGGCTTCGGCGCCTACTCGGCCGCGGCCCAGATCATCCCCTGTACCTTCAAGGGCGAGCCCTGCAATTTCGTCTCGCAGATGTACGTGGACAACACGCCGCCGCTCGCCGGCGGGCGCGAGATCTGGGGCTACCCGATGAAGTACGGCAAGGCGGTGCTCAAGGTGACGGGCGACACCCTCACGGGCACGCTCGACTATGCGACGCAGCGCGCGGCCACGGGCACGATGGTCTACAAGCACGACGCGTTCCGGGCGGACCTCTCGAAGGAGAAGGAGCTGCTCGCGCGCACGCAGGTCACGCTCAAGATGATCCCCGACATCGACGGCACCCCGGCCATCGCCCAGCTCGTGGGCATCAACTTCGCCGACGTGAAGCTGCAGGGCGCGTGGACGGGCGAGGCGCGCCTCGAGCTGATCCCGGCCGTGAACTGCCCGCTGGCGGACCTTCCCGTGCGCCGCGTGACGGGCGGCCTGCACATGGTGACGGACATGACGCTGCCCTACGGGCGGGTGCTGCACGACTACCTCGCCTGACGCGCTGCGCAGGGCGGGAAAGCAAAGGGGCCGCTCGCGCGGCCCCTTTTGCGTTGTGCCGGCCGCGAAGGGCTAGAGGAATTCCTTCTTCAGGTCCACCGAGGAGCGCACGCCCAGGTCGTGGAAGTGGTTGTCCAGCCACGAGCTCGCGTACGCGCGGCCGCGATCGCGCAGCATCGTGAGGAAGGCCCAGTCGTTCGCGAACTTGGACGACACCGACAGGTCCGAGAGCGCGTTGTCGGCCCGGATCGAGTGGATGAGCACGTACTTGAGCTGCTCCTTGAACTCGTCCTTGATCCAGCCCTGGTCGATGAGCTTCTGCACGAAGAACACCGAGCGCAGCTCCTTGATGAGCGAGGAGTTGAAGGTGATCTCGTTGATGCGGTTGAAGATGTCGTTCGACATCGTCGGCGGGCCCGGGCGCTCGATCGGGTTGATGTGGACGATGACCACGTCGCGCGAGTCCGTGTGGTAGAAGAGCGGGTAGAGCACCGGGTTGCCCATGTAGCCCCCGTCCCAGTAGTGCTCGCCCGCGATCTCCACGGCCTGGAAGAGGTACGGCAGGCACGCCGAGGCGAGCACCACGTCGGAGGTGATCTCGTTCGTGTTGAACACCCTCACCTTGCCCGTGCGCACGTTCGTGGCCGACAGGAAGAGCTTGGTCTTCTGCGAGCGGTCCAGCTCGTCGAAGTCGACCTGCGCCTCGAGCACCTCGCGCAGCGGGTTGAAGTTCATCGGGTTGAGCTGGTAGGGCGAGAACGAGTGCGTGATCATCTTGAACATCTCGGACGCCCACGCCTGGTCGAGGTTGTGGCCGTGCATCATCTTTTCCCACGGCATCTGCTTGACCGGGCTGTAGCGCGCGCCGGCCTCGGAGATCGCCTTCCAGAAGTCGTGCAGCGCCTGGCGCGCGCCCTCGGGGCCACGCAGCATGCCGTAGGCGAACACCACCGCGTTCATCGAGCCCGCGCTCGTGCCGGACACGCCCTCGATCTCGATGCGGCCGTCCTCCAGGAACTTGTCGATCACCCCCCAGGCGAAAGCGCCGTGCGCGCCGCCGCCCTGCAAGGCGAGGTTGATGCTCTTCTTGCCCTTCGCGGGACCCTTTGCGGACTTGTTCGCGAGCGGCAGGCCGGTAGGGCCGCGCTCCAGGGGCGCCGCGGGCACCTTTCGGGCGCGGGGCGCGGCTTTCCTCGCCGGGGTCTTCGTTTTCGTCTTCGTACGTTTCGTCGCCATGGATATCTCCCGCGCCGTGCCTTTAGGGGCGAACGGCGCTCAGGGGCACTTCGGTCACTGGGCCACCCAGCCGCCCTCGATGGCGATGTGCGTGCCCGTGATGGACGCCGCCGCATCGCTGCAGAGGAAGACGGTGGTTCCCGCCACCTGTTCGACGGTGACGAACTGCTTGGTGGGTTGCGCCTTGAGCAGCACGTCGCGCTTCACCTCCTCGATGGTGATGCCCCGCGCCTTGGCGGTGTCGGGGATCTGCTTCTCGACGAGCGGCGTGAGCACGTAGCCCGGGCAGACGGCGTTGCAGGTGATGCCCTGCTCGGCGACTTCCAGCGCGACCGTCTTGGTGAGGCCCAGGATGCCGTGCTTGGCCGAGACGTAGGCGCTCTTGAACGGCGAGGCGACGAGCGCGTGGGCGGACGCCACGTTCACGATGCGGCCCCAGCCCTTCTGTTTCATGCCCGGGATGACCAGGCGCGTCGTGTGGAACGCGGCGGAGAGGTTGAGCGCGATGATCTGGTCCCACTTCTCGACGGGGAAGTCCTCGATCGGGCAGACGTGCTGCATGCCGGCGTTGTTCACGAGGATGTCGATCGGGCCGATGGCCTCGACCGACTTCTTCACGAATTCCTCGACGGCCGCGACCTTGCCCATGTCGGCCGGCAGGAAGACGACCTTGACGCCATAGGTGCTCGCCAGGCGATTGCGGATTTCCTCCGCCTCCGGCGTGTTGCGCGAGCCGTTGATCACGAGGTTGATGCCCTCGCGCGCGAAGGCCTCGGCAATGCCGAGCCCGATGCCGCTCGTCGAGCCGGTGACGATGGCGGATTTTCCCTTGAGCATCTGTGCGTCTCCCTTTGCGTGTTCGTTTGGATTCCGGCCTGCCCGAGGGCTTTCGCCACCAGTGGGGGCCGGGGGTCGTTCTTCCCTCTCGCCCCGTTTCCGCGCGCCTCGCCTCTGGACGGACGGTAGGCGCGGGGAGTGGCGATACTGACGGGAACCGGCGCTCGTGTCCATCGGAGCATTCGGCATTTCGAGGGCGGTGCTACACTCCGCCGCCCGCGTCCAAAGCCCTTACAGCATGAAAGCCTTTTCCCGCCGCCTCATCGACTGGCAGAAGGTCCATGGCCGGCACGACCTGCCGTGGCAGGGTACGCGCGACCCGTACCGGCTCTGGCTTTCGGAGGTCATGCTGCAGCAGACGCAAGTGACGACCGTGATTCCCTACTACGAGCGATTCCTCGCGCGTTTCCCCGACGTGGCAGCGCTTGCCGCGGCGGACCCGGGCGAGGTGATGCGGCTCTGGAGCGGGCTCGGCTACTACGCGAGGGCGCGAAACCTGCACGGCGCGGCCCGCCGGGTGGCCCAGGATCATGGCGGGCGTTTTCCGGTCGATCTCGAGTCCGTCGCCGCGCTGCCGGGCATCGGACGCTCGAGCGCCGCGGCCATCGTGGCCTTCGCGACCGGCGAGCCCCACGCGATCCTCGACGGCAACGTGAAGCGGGTTCTCGCGCGGCATGCGGGCGTCGAGGGCGCCGCGGACCGCGCCGCCGTCATCGTGCGGTTGTGGGCCGAGGCCGAGGCGCGCCTGCCCAAGCGGGACGTCGAGGCCTATTCCCAGGGGCTGATGGACCTCGGGGCGACGCTCTGCACGCGAACGGCGCCGGCATGTGACCGGTGTCCCGTTCGAGCCGATTGCGTGGCGCGGCGCGAAGGAAGGACCGACGAGCTGCCCGGGCGGAAGGCCGCGCGCGCCACGAAGCGCCGCCGCGCCGGCTGGCTTGTCGCGATCGCGGGAGGTGCGGTGCTGCTCGAGAAGCGTCCGGCGAAGGGAGTCTGGGGCGGTCTGTGGAGTGTTCCCGAAATGGCGCACGACGCCGATCCGGGCGAGGCCTGCGCGACTCTGGGCTTCACCGCGCGAGCGATACAGGCGCTGCCTGTGCTCACGCATGCTTTCACCCATTTCACGCTGGAAGCTACGCCCTGGCTCGTGAGGGTGCGGCGCCCGGCTCGCCTGCCCGCGGACCGCGAGCGGCAATGGCTCGACCTCGACGAGGCGCCCGAAGCCGCGCTGCCGGCGCCCGTGAAGCGCCTGCTCGCGACGCTTCCGGCTGCCGCTAGGCGATCAGTCGCCTCTCGCGCAGGAAGCGGTGCAGGATCGCGAGCCGCGCGCCGGCGTCCGTGAGCTCGAGGAGCTTCTGGCGCACGGGATTGCGCAGCGGCAGGATCTCGGCGAGGCGAAAGCCCACCCACGACGCGTCCTCGTAGTCGTACGGCTCGCCGAATCGGGACGAGCCCACGGCCTCGATCACCTTGCGCACGAAGTCGGCGCAGGCGGCGAGCTCGGGCACCGCGGCCGCGGGATCGGCCGGCAGGCGCTCGATGCGCCCGAGGATGAGGCCCGACGCGGTCGTCTCGGTCGACGCCAGGCGGAAGCGCTCCAGGCCCTCGGCGCGCACCTTGAGGATTCCGAGCTGCTCCATGTCCCACTCGCGGATCTTCGCGAGGCACCCGACCGGCTCGGGCACGGCGGGCACGCCCACTTCCGCGCCCTCGCGGATGAGGCACACGCCGAACGCCGCGTCGTGCTTGAGGCAGGCCTTCGCCATGTCCATGTAGCGCGGCTCGAAGACCTTCAGCGGCAGGCGCATCCCGGGAAAGAGCACGGTGCCCAGCGGAAAGAGGGGCACGGTCTCGCCGGGGGGCGGGCCTGCCGCCAGCAGGTTCATGACGAGCACGCCCGCATCGCCCTCAATCGGGGTCGAGATCCCGGTGGCGGACGATGACGGGGTAGTTTCCCCGCAGGCGCGCGGCCAGGGCCTCGATGAGGTATACCGAGCGGTGGCGCCCGCCCGTGCAGCCGATGGCCACGGTGAGGGCCGCGCGGCGGTCCAGGGCGAACTTGGGCAACCACCTCGCGACGAACCGGTGGATGTCCTCCAGGAGGAGGCCCGCCTCGGTCTCGCGCTCGAGGAAGCCGGCCACTTTCGGGTCGCGACCGGTGAGCGGGCGCAGCTGGGGGTCGTAGAAGGGATTGGGCAGGAAGCGCGCGTCGAAGACGAAGTCGGCATTGAGCGGAACGCCCGCCTTGAAGCCGAAGGATTCCAGGCTCACCGTGAGGCGCGCGGGATCGGTCACCAGCAGGTCGTGGATCCAGCCGCGCAGCTGCACGGGGTTGAGCCCGCTCGTGTCGATGCGGTGGCCGAGCTCGGCAATGGGCGCGAGCAGGCGCCGCTCCTCGGCGATCGCCTCCTCGAGCGTTCGACCCTCGCGCGCGAGCGGGTGCGGGCGGCGCGTCTCGGAGAAGCGGCGCACGAGGCTCGCGTCGCTCGCGTCGAGGAAGATCAGATGCACTTGCGCTCCGCCGGTGCGCGCCTCGGTGACGACGCGGGGCAGGCTCTCGAGCGTGGTGGCGCTTCTCGCGTCCACGCTCACCGCCACGCGCGGATCGCCCCGCGAGGCGGCGTGCGCGAGCAGCGGCTGGACGAGGTCCGAGGGCAGGTTGTCCACGCAGAACCAGTTCGTGTCCTCGAGCGCCTTCAGGGCCACGCTCTTGCCCGAGCCGGACACGCCGCTGATCAGGGCGAGGCGCATCGGTCAGTCGCCGCGCGGCTCGCGATCGCCGCCCGCGCGCATCGCCGCGGCCTGGCGCGCGATGAAGTCCCGCGTGGAATCGATGCCTCGCGTGATGAGGATGTGGTTTCTCACCGCCGCCTCGACCAGCACGGCGAGGTTGCGGCCCGGCGCGACGGTGAGCGTGACGGTGGGGATCTCGACGCCGAGCACGCTGCGCGTGCCCGAGCGCGTGGCGAGGCGGTCGCGCTCCTCGTAGCGGCCGTCGGCCGGCAGCTCCAGGTGCACGATGAGGCGAAGGGCCTTTCTCGGCCGCACGGCGGTCTCGCCGAAGATCGAGCGGATGTTGAGCACGCCCAGGCCGCGCACCTCGAGGAAGTCGCGCAGCATGGGCGGGCAGCGGCCCTGCACGGTCTCCGGGCCGATCTGCTGCAGCTCCACCACGTCGTCGGCGACGATGCCGTGGCCGCGCGAGACGAGCTCGAGGGCGAGCTCGCTCTTGCCGATGGACGACTCGCCCGTGATGAGCACGCCGATCTCGAGCACGTCGAGGAAAACGCCGTGCAGCGTGGTCACCTCGCCGAGCTCGCGCTGCAGGTAGGGCCTCAGCACGTTGATGACTTGCTGGCTCGCCTCGCGCGCGGTGAGCACCGGCGTGGCGACCCGCGTGGCGGCGCGCTCGAGCTCGGGTGGCACCGCGAGGCCGTCGCAGACCACGACGCAGTGCGTCTCGCCGGCGGCCAGCCGGTCGCACACCGCGGCACGCTCAGTGGCCTCGAGGCTTTGCAGGTACTCCACCTCGCGCCCGCCGAGCACCTGCACGACGAGCGGGTGGATGAGGTTCAGGTGGCCGATGAGCCCCAGGCCGGGGCGCGAGAGCATCTCGTTCGTGAGCTCGCGATGGCTTCCGGACGCGCCGGCCGCCCACGCGAGGCCCAGGCGCTCGCGCCGGTCCTCAAAGAGCTGCTGTACGCTGAGCCGGGGCATACGGCGACCATTCCGTGAGCAGTCGGTGCGCCGAGGCCGCGTCGCCGGCGGCGAGGAGCCGGTCTCGCAGCTGGGGGTCGCTGAACATCTGCGCGAGATCCGAGAGCAGTTCCAGGTGCTGTTCGGTGGCGTGCTCGGGCACCAGCATCGCGAGCACCAGGCGCACCGGCTGCGCGTCGGGCGACTCGAAGGCGAGCGGGGCCTGCGTGCGCACGAAGGCGCAGGCGGTGTCCTTCAGGCTCTTCAGGCGCCCGTGGGGAATGGCGACCCCGTAGCCCAGCCCCGTGGAGCCGAGCTTCTCGCGGTCGAAGAGGCTGTCGAAGACTCGCGCGCGCGGGATCTGGCGCGAGTTCTCGAAGAGCAGGCCGATCTGCTCGAAGAGCCGCTTCTTGCTGCTCACGTCGAGATCGAGGGCGACGTGGTCGAGGGGCAGCAGCGGCGTCAGACGGTTCATCGGAGGGACTCCTTCGCGTGCGCTTCCGGCCGCCCTATTCGGCCTGTCGCTTGGCCGCGGGGGCGTGACGCGACTCCTTGAACTTCTCCTTGTGCTTGATGATCTGCCGGTCGAGCTTGTCGGCCAGGCCGTCGATCGCGGCGTACATGTCCGCGTCGTGGCACTGCACATGGATGTCCTTGCCCGAGAGGTGGACGTTGGCCTCGATCTTCTGGTCGAGCTTCTGCACCGTGAGGGTCACGCTCACGTCGATCACGTTCTCGAAGTGGCGGTTGATCCGGTCGAGCTTCGAGACGACGTAGTCCCGGATCGCGGGCGTGATCTCGACGTGGTGTCCGGTGATCTGCAGGTTCATTTCTTCTCCTCCTCCGCGCGGTTCAAATTGCCTTCCTCAGGTTCGCCGGCTGGATGTGCATGGCCTCGCGGTACTTCGCGACGGTGCGCCTTGCGACCTGGATGCCCTGCTGGGCCAGTATGTCCGAAATGCGGTGATCCGACAGCGGCTTCTTGCCGTCCTCCGCGGCCACGAGCTGCTTGATGAGCGCGCGGATGGCCGTCGAGGAGCAGGCCCCGCCGGCGTCCGTCGCCACATGGCTGCCGAAGAAGTACTTCAGCTCGAACATGCCGCGCGTGGTGAGCATGTACTTCTGCGTCGTCACGCGCGAGATGGTGGATTCGTGCAGGCCCACGGCCTCGGCGATCTCGCGAAGCACGAGCGGCCGCATGGCGACCTCCCCGTGCTCGAAGAAGTTCTTCTGCCGGTCGACGATGGCCTGCGTCACGCGCAGGATCGTGTCGAAGCGCTGCTGCACGTTCTTGATGAGCCAGCGCGCCTCCTGCAGCTGGCCGCTCAGGTTCCTGCCGCCGCTGTCGCGCGAGGACTGCAGGAGGTCCGCGTACATCTTGTTGATGCGAAGCCGGGGCATCGCGTCGCGGTTGAGCTGGGCGAGCCAGCGGCCGCCCGCCTTTCGCACCGTGACGTCCGGCACGACGAAGCGCACGTCGCCCTCGCTCCACGCGCGGCCGGGCTTCGGGTCGAGCGTGAGGATGAGCGCGCGGATCTCCCGCAGCTCGTCGTCGTCGATGCCCAGCTGCCGCTTGAGCCGGTTGTAGTCGCGGGAGGCGAGCGCGTCCAGGTGGCGTGTCGCGAGTTCGATCGCGCGGTCCCGGTGGGGCGTCGCCGGATCGAGCGCCCTGAGCTGCAGCGCGAGGCACTCGGCGAGGTCGCAGGCGCCGACGCCCGCGGGCTCCAGGTTCTGGATCTGGTGGATCGTGGTCGTGATCTCCTCGGCCTCGAGATCCTCGAGTTCCGCGCGCGCCACCTCGACCAGCTCGTCGAGCGTCGTCTTGAGGTAGCCGTCCCCGTCCAGGTGGGTGATGACCACGAGGGCGAGGCGCTTGTCGCGCTCCGTGAGCTGCATGAGCTGCAGCTGGCGGATGAGGTATTCCTGCAGCGTGGGCTCGGCCGCCGCGATCTGCATGAAATCGTCGCGATCGTCGTCGCCGCGGCGCGGGCCGGTCGAGGGCTCGTCGCCGAAGGAGGACGAATCCTCCTGGGCCTGCGAAGCCTCGGCCTCGACGGAGGACGAGGCGGTGGCCGGCGCGCCTTCGCCGGGCGGCGGCGGGAGGCTCTCCTCGCCGGCGAGATCGGCGCGCTCGAGCAGCGGGTTTTCGGCGAGGTAGCGCTCGAGCTCCTGGTTCAGCTCGACCGTCGACAGCTGGAGCAACCGGATCGATTGCTGGAGCTGGGGGGTGAGCGTGAGATGCTGGGAGAGCTTGAGCTGGAGGCTGTGCTTCATGTCGAAAGCCGGGGGGCTTTAGCGGGGGGCGCTAGAGGCGGAAATTCTCCCCGAGGTACACCTTTCGGACGTCTTCATTATAGATGATTTCCTCCGGCTTCCCGAAGGCGAGGACCGAGCCCTGGTTGATGATGTACGCGTGGTCGCAGATGCCCAGCGTCTCGCGCACATTGTGATCGGTGATGAGCACGCCGATGCCGCGATCCTTGAGGAACCGGATGATCTGCTGGATGTCGATCACGGCGATCGGGTCGACGCCCGCGAAGGGCTCGTCGAGCAGGATGAAACGCGGATTGGTGGCGAGCGCGCGCGCGATCTCGACGCGCCGGCGCTCGCCGCCGGAGAGCGAGAGGGCCGGGCTCGCGCGCAGGTGGCCGATGTGCAGGTCGTCCAGCAGGTTCTCCAGGCGCGTCTCGACCTCGTCCTCGCCGAGCCCCTGCAGCTCCAGCACCGCCTGGATGTTCTGCGCCACGTTGAGGCGGCGGAAGATCGACGCCTCCTGGGGCAGGTAGGAAAGGCCCAGGCGCGAGCGCCGGTAGATCGGCAGGTGCGTCACGTCCTGCCCGTCGAGCGTGACCGAGCCCCGGTCGATCGGCACGAGCCCGAGGATCATGTAGAAGCAGGTCGTCTTGCCGGCGCCGTTCGGGCCGAGCAGCCCCACGACCTCGCCGCTCTCGACGGTGAGCGAGACGTCGGAGACGACCGTGCGCTTCCGGTAACGCTTCATGAGCGCCTCGGCGCGCAGGACCGCGTGGCCCGCCTCGGGCTTCACGAGCGCCAGATGCGCGGCCGGTGCGATCGCCGCCATGGCTAGCCTCCCGTGCCCGGCGCCCGATCGGGCTTGAGTTCGACCGGCGGCGAGGGCTTTGCCGCTTCGGCGCCCTTCCTGGGCGGCACGATCGTCGCCTTGACGCGCGAGCCGGGCGAGGCCGGCGCACCGGGCGCCCCGCCCGAGACCTGGAAGAAATCGCGCCCGCGGTCATAGGAAATGAAGTCGCCCGTGATCTCGCCCTGGGCGCTCTTGAGCCGCGCCTGCGTGAGAAGCTTGAGCAGGTCCGTCCGGTCGTCGAACTCGGCGCGTTGCGCCTCGCCCTCGACCCAGTCGTCGGACTTGTCGCGCTTCTGCCGGAACGTGACCGGGGCGCCGGTGGCGACGAAGCTGCGGTAGCCCTCGGCGTCCTCGCGAACGACGATGCGCGCGGCGGCAACGCGCAGCGTGCCCTGCGTCACCACCACGTTGCCCTCGTACACGGCCTCGCGCTTGTTGTCGTCGGCCGTGAGACGGTCGGCGAGGACCTGGATCTCCTTCTCGCGGTCGGCCTTTTCCGCCATCGCAGCGGGGGCGAGAACGGCCAGGAGGAAGGCGAAGGCGAGTGTGCGCATCAGCGTCGGGGCGGCTTGTAGGTCGCGCGCACCCGGTCGAGGCGGGCCGTGCGCGACTGGTTGTTCAACTCGAGTCCCGATGCCTCGACGCGGCCGTCGGCGTTCTCGAGGATGACGGCGCTGGTGGTTCGGGCGATGCCTTCTTCGGGGAGCACGAGGAGCCGGTCGGTGGTGAGCCGGGACGCCGCGACGCGCGTGTCGGCTTCGCGGACGAGCACGACATTGCCCTCGAACCAGACCTTGTCGCCGCCCTCGAGGAGCCGGCCCGTGTCCGAGGTGATCGCCACCTTGGGCTGGCGGGGTTGCTGCGCCTCGAAGGCGATCTGCTCGAGAAGAGCGGACTCGTCGTCGGGGTAATGTACCATCTTGCGCGCCGTGAGGGTGTAGAGCACCCGGCCGTCCTCGCCGAGCTTGTTCGCGCGGAAATTCTCGACGATGAGGTCGGGGTCGTGGCGCGCCTTCGCGTCGGCCCGCGCGGGCGCCGGCTGCACGAGCCCGTCGAGCCAGGCGGTGAGTCCCACGAGCAGCGCAAGCATTGCCAGCGGCAGCCAAGAGGACGGTCGGATCACGCGGACGACTCCCTAGGCCCGGTACCGGTCCGCGGACGCATCCAGCGTTCCCTGTGCCCGCATCACGAATTCGCAGAACTCGCGCACGGCGCCTTCGCCACCGCGCGAGGTGGTGACATGGTGCGCCGCCGCCTTCACCTCGGCGACCGCATTGGCCACCGCGACCGCCAGGCCGCAACGGCGCATCACCGGCAGGTCGGGCAGGTCGTCGCCTACGAACGCGCACTGCGAGGGATCGAGGCCGAGGCGCCCCGCCAGTTCCTCGAAGCGCGCGAGCTTGTCGGAGACGCCGAGCATCACGTGCGCGAGCCCCAGTTCCCTGGCGCGCGCGGCGGCGGCCGGCGAATCCCGGCCCGAGAGCAGGCCGGTCGCGACGCCGCTGGCGGCGAGCATCCTGAGCCCGTGGCCGTCGAGGATGTGGAAGGACTTGAGCGCCTCGCCATCGGCGCCGTACCAGAGCCGCCCGTCGGTGAGCACGCCGTCCACGTCGAAGAGCGCGAGGCGCACGCCGCGGGCACGGTCCGGGGCGTCCATCGCGCTAGATGACGCCCGCGCGCAGCAGGTCGTCGACGTGAAGCGCGCCGACCAGCCTGCCTGCCTCGTCCACCACGAGCAGCCGGCCGCTCACGTGGTGCGACTGCATGACCTGCGCGGCCTCGGCCGCGAGCCTGCCCGGCCCGATGGTGCGCGGGCTTCGGGTCATCACGTC
>Ga0209254_10001204_pt1 | contig 22931 bp, 28 predicted proteins | sample FrelakmetDIP11DI_FD_187148 | JGI IMG/M metagenome (GOLD analysis project Ga0209254, IMG submission 187148) | Freshwater lake sediment microbial communities from the University of Notre Dame, USA, for methane emissions studies - DIP11 DI (SPAdes)... | ecosystem: Environmental > Aquatic >...
ATAGTCAAGGCCACTCTCAGTGAGGCCAAAGAGAAAATGAGCTTTTTATAACCGCGGTAAACTGTTGTATAATGCCATAGCTTATGAACAAAGAATCATCCAATAATTCATTTCATAGCCCGATGGATAAGGCTAGCCCGAAAAGGAAAATGTCCGCCACGCCCATGCCACCCAAGAGCATATTCAGCAATCTTTTCTTTTATATCTTCCTGGCTTTTGGGATTCTGATACTTTCTTCAGTTTTTTCCACCTACGACGGCGGTCTTGAAGAAAAACCCATCAGTGAGCTTATAAATCTGATCCGGGAAGACAAGGTTCAGGACGTAGAGGTGGCCGGTGATGATATAGAGGTGTTATTGCAGGACGGATCCAAATTCAGAACCTCCAAGGAATCAGGCATCAGTTTTGATGAAATACTGAAAAATAATGGTTTGGAAAGTTCCAAAGTGGCTGGAGAGATAAAGGTGACCCATAAAACAGCCTTAGTAGATATCATCGGACCTTTGTTATCTTTTGGTTTGCCTATACTTATCCTGCTTTTCATATTTAAACAGATGAGAGGGGCTAGTGGTGACATTTTGTCCTTTGGTAAGTCCCGAGCCCGATTATTTAATAAGAAAGATAGCGAGAAGATAACCTTTGCCGATGTGGCTGGCGTAGAGGAAGCCAAGAAGGAGATGCAGGAAATTGTGGATTTTCTTAAAAATCCTCAGAAGTATAGAAAACTGGGGGCGCGTATTCCCAAGGGTGTTTTGCTGATCGGGCCCTCGGGCGTGGGCAAGACACTGCTAGCCAAAGCCATTGCCGGGGAAGCCAATGTGCCTTTTTTCAGTGTGGCGGGAAGTGAATTCATGGAGATGCTGGTGGGGGTTGGCTCAGCTAGAGCCAGGGATTTGTTTGCCACAGCCAAGGCTAACGAACCGAGTCTCATTTTCATAGATGAGGTTGACGCTATTGGTAGACAAAGAGGTATGGGCATAGGTGGTGGTCATGATGAACGGGAGCAGACCTTAAATCAGATACTTATTGAAATGGATGGGTTTGATCCCAGAACAAGTGTCATCGTCCTGGCGGCCACTAACAGACCGGATATGTTGGATCCGGCACTAATCAGAGCCGGCCGGTTTGATAGACGTATTCACATACCCTTGCCGGATTTGAAGGAACGGGAGGAGATAATGAAGATCCACATGAGAGGAAAGCCTTTTGAAGCGGACGTAAAAGTAGAAAAGATGGCCAAAAAGACCATAGGTTTCAGCGGTGCCGATATTGAGAACATGATGAATGAGGCGGCCATTCTCGCCGCCCGGGATGATCGAAGCGAAATTGCCAACAAGGATATAGAAGAGGCCGCCCTGAAAGTGACTATGGGCAATGAGAGAAAAACCCTGCAGTCTGAACAGGAGAGAAAGATGACCGCCTATCACGAAGCCGGCCACGCCCTTGTAGCCTCCAGACTGCCGGATGTGGATCCGGTAAGTCGGGTGTCCATTGTCGCTCGGGGAGCTTCTCTTGGGCATACCAGTATTGAGCCATTACGGGACAGGTACAACGAAACCAGGACCAGGTTATTGTCGATGATAACCACTATGCTGGGAGGACGGGCGGCCGAAGAAATAGTTTTTAATGAGCTGACCATCGGCGCCGCGGATGATATAGAAAAAGCTACTGGTCTGGCCAGAAGAATGGTCACGCAGTATGGCATGTCCGGCTTGGGCCCCATTTCCTATAACGGCAAAAGCGATGAATTTATGTTAGCCAGGGAACTTGGCTATCACGCACCTCAGTATAGCGAGGAAATGGCCGCCAAGATTGACAGGGAAGTGGAGAAGATTGTGGCCGCCTGCTTTACCAGGGCTAGGGAAGCACTTCTAAAAGACAGAAAGGTGCTGGACAGGATAACCCAACTTCTGTTGGAGAAGGAAACCATCTATGAAGACGAGTTTCAGGAGCTAATAAAAGCCTGAGTTTATGAAAAAGCTTCTTTTGATCGATACTTTTAATTTTCTGCACCGCGCCTATCATGCCTTGCCAAAAACCATCACGGATAAGAACGGTGAGCCCACTAATGCTGTCTATGGTGTGGCCAGCATGCTCATTAGCGTGTTCGATCAGACAAAACCGGACTACGTTTTGGCGGCTATGGATGATATAGCACCAACTTTTAGGGTAGAGGGATTTACCGGTTATAAAGCTCACCGCAGACCGATGGAAGATGAACTTTCCGGGCAGATCCCCAAGGTGTTTGAAATTATAGATGCCTTTGGGGTGAAAAGACTTAGCCTGCCGGGTTATGAGGCCGATGATGTTCTTGGCACCATGGTGGAAAAGTTCAAAGGTGAGGACTTACAAATAGTAGTGGTTTCAAATGACCGCGATCTTTGGCAATTGGTGGGCGGAAATGTTTTGATTATGAGTCAGGGACACGGAGGTATTTCCGAGTGGATAGGAAAAAAAGAAGTATTGGCCAGGTACGGTTTCGGACCGGACCAACTAGCTGACTATAAGGGACTCAGAGGCGACCCCAGCGATAACATACCCGGGGTATACGGTATTGGTGAGAAGAGTGCGCAAAAGCTGATTGTGGAGTACAAGAATATTGAAGGTGTATACAAAAACATTGCCAAAATAGAACCAAAATCTCTCCGAGAAAAACTTATCAAAGGATACGAACAGGCCATCATGAGCCGGGATCTGGCCAGACTGATCAAAGACGCACCTTTTAATATTAGTCTGGAGGAGTGCTCCTACCGGGAAGCCGGTCATTTAGGCCTTAGGGAAGTATTGGAGAAGTACAACTTTAAGTCTTTGCTCAAAAGGGTGGACAAACAGGCGCCCACGGACCGTAAGAAACATCAGGAAGTACCGGAGAGTCAGATGAAGTTGTTATAGGGCAAAACGTACTGTATAATTCCTTTTAACCTATAGAATAAAATGCGAAGGGGAGGATATGGTCAATGCGCAAGAATGTGGTGATCATAGACGATGACGAGGTGACACTTCATGTCGTTTCTGAGTCCATCAGTTTTGTGCACCCTGATTACATTGTGTCCAAGATCCTTGTCAGGCCGGGTACGGATGTTGTGCGGCTTCTGCCCGCTAGGGTGGACGTCTTCTTGGTGGATAGCGATCTGCATTTCACCACCGGTCCTGCCGTCATTCGGCTTTTTGCCAAAACGTACCCCAAAGCCCGCATTATCGGCTGGTCGGCGGATCTCACATCTGAGAAGGTTCAGACCTTCCAAGAAGCCGGTGCGACTGAGGTCACTGAAAAAAAAGGCAGTGTCGACGGCATTGCCAACCTGGTCGGCTAATGCCTACCTATGTACCCTTTGGGATTTCCCACATCTCAAGGGGTATAATTTTTATGTGAACAAAAAAGAGCAGGCACAGGAAATAGCCAAACTGTTAAGATCCGAACACCCAAATCCCAAAACTGAGCTTATACATACCAGTGAAGTTGATCTGGTTGTGGCGGTCATGCTTTCGGCCCAAACTACGGACAAGAAAGTGAATGAGGTTACAAGCACACTATTTAAAAAGTATTCCAGCTGGAAAGATTATGCCCAAGCTGATGTGGAAGAGCTCAGGAGAAATATAAAACAAGTGAATTTCCATAAAGGGAAAGCGGAAAGGATTATTAAGGCGGCGCAGGTAATACTGCGGGAGTTTAATGGGCAGGTACCCAGGGAGATAGACAAACTAATTAAGATACCGGGCGTGGCCAGAAAAAGTGCCAATGTAATTCAGCAGGAACTTTGGAATATTTCAGAAGGTATTGTGGTGGACACCCATGTGACCAGAGTCAGTAACCGGCTGGGTTTAACCTCCCACCAAGACGCCGTGAAGATAGAGAAGGATCTGATGGCGGTTTTTCCAAAGGAGAACTGGCGGAATGTTTCCGGGGCGTTGGTCATGCATGGGCGGTATGTTTGCCGGGCCAGAAAGCCTGAGTGCGAGAAATGCGTATTGCAGAAACTTTGCCCCTCAGCTCTTAAGATCTAATGGATATTTATTCTTCCGGCAGGAGTTGAGCTAGATCATCGGGCAGTTTATTTATCATTATGCTGGCTCTGGCTGGATTATCCCCGTTACGGTAAGTCCAAATGCCAACATCTCTGACCCGTAATCTGAATTCAAAGGACTCCCCGGCTTTGATGACAAAGGGCTGTTTTAGTTCTTCGTAGTCCTCCTTGATCTGGACAAAGGTAATGTCCTCAGCTGATCTATTGATCCACTTTATTAACTGGCCCGCGTAGGCTTGGGCGTTTCTAGGTTTGAAATTTCCATCCACAAAATCAATTTCTTTGATGCCAAATCTTTTGTCTACCTCATCAAAAACTTCGGTGTAAGCTTGTAGGGTTTCCTGTACTTGCCTCCCCTGGTTTTGCTGCTTTATCTCCTCCACGCTGACATTGTTTTCCGTCAACAATTGTTCTATCTGGAATCTAAGGTCTTGGGGACCCGTCAGATCAAGCTGGCGCCCGTTCAATAAAAAGGTTGGGGTGGCATTTATGCCCAGCTGTTGAGCATAGGCTACATCCTGAAGTACCTGCTGTATTATGCCCTCGTCGTTATAATCTTGTCTGAATTGTTCCAGGTCCATGCCCAGAACATCCGCGTATCGGACAAAATCTCCCTCTTCGAACTCTTCGGGATTTTCATACAGGATCTCAGCGAATTCCCAGAACTTACCCTGCTTACCGGCAGCTTGGGAAGCCCTGGCAGCCTGATCGGCATTCTTGTGCATGGGTAGAGGAAAGTGTCTGACGGCCCATCTGATCTGTTGGGGGTACGTGTCAGATATTTCTTTCATGACCGGATGGTAAGCCCGACAAGCCGGGCAAGCAAAATCCGTAAATTCAACTACAGTGATCTTAGCCTCCGTAGCCCCCCGGATGTTTGTGTACTCCGCCACCAAGTCTTGCTGGTCAGTTTGGATAAGCGCCGGTGTGGTAGGTGGTCTGAGTTGGGAAGTCAGTATGATGAATAAAAAGACCACAATAGTTAGGGTACCTATTAAAAATACCGGCATGTTTCTTTTTATTAGAGCACTTATCTGCATGTTAGGTTTATAGAGTTTCAATAATCTTGCAGTCTATTTTAACACAAAGAGCTATATCCCCCGTACCATCTTTTCAATTTCCTCTATAGTTCTTAATCCGTTGACGGCTCCCACGTCCCTGATGGTGCTGGAGGAATTTATAGTTCCCCAATATAAAGCTTCTTTGAGATGCTTTCCATGAAAAATGGCCGAAAGAAAACTTGAGGCAAAGGCGTCTCCGGCACCCGTTTTGTCTAATATGGGGGCGTCCATTTCGTACGCCGGAACTTTGATCATTTCTTTCCCGTCATGAGCGGAGGCCCCGCTGTTGCCCTCGGTGATGACCGTCAGCTTTGGTCCCAGCTTACGTAATTTGAGGTGCATGCTCTCCATGGAACCGTCTCCGACCAGATTTTCCGCCTCTTCGCGATTAAGAAAGAGAATATGAGTGACTTCCAGTATGTTTGCCAAACCGCCAAGGCCGGCTCTGAGATGGAAAGTGCCCGGATTAAAAGCTACGCCAATCCCGGGACTTCCCTTAAGGTAATCCACCAACTCTGCCTGAAAGGTCTCAAAACCCGGACCTACTGAAGTATAGTAGATCCATCTTGGTTTTGGCCATGCCTGTAGTTTGTACGGTCTTTTCTCGTGATGGGAAAAAATTGTCCTTTCGCCTTGATAAACAATAACGGGGTGTATGCCTGTTAGGGAGCCTTTGTTTCTTCTGAGAAAATCCGTGATTACGCCCTCTTCACTCAGCTCTCTTTTAATCCTATCCGCTTCCTCGTCATCGCCCATTTCGGAATAAACCGCTGTTTTTAGACCTAACTTGGTGGCGGAGATGGAGACGTTGACCGCATTACCGGCAATATTACTTTTTAGGCTTTTTACGGGGATCTTACTGCCATGATAAAAGCAGATCTTGGGATGTTTTGGATCCTTGTCTTCGGAAACCTCCTCACCCTCAACCTTCATGTAAAGGTCTATGCAGACATCACCTATAGTCAACAGATCAATGGTTTTACTTTTTTCCACGGGCAGTCATAAGCAAACTTTTTACCATTTCAACCACATGTTTTTGACTTAATTTGTACTTGTCCAGAAGTTCCTCATAGTTTCCTGATTCTCCAAAACTGTCTTTTACACCCATTCTCTGGATGGACACCGGGGCTTTTTCGGACAAGAGTTCGGTTACGGCGCCGCCCAAACCGCCCGCTACCTGATGTTCTTCCAGAGTGAGAACTTTTTTGGTTTTTAGGGCCGATCTGATAAGGGTGTCCTCGTCCAGCGGTTTAATGGTGTGCACATTGATGACCTCAGCTTCGATTCTGTATTTCAGGGAAAGTTCTCTGGCGGCTCTGAGGGCTTCGTAGACCAGAGGACCGCAGGAAATTATAGTAATATCCTCGCCCTTTTTGAATACCTGTGCCCGACCTATTTCAAAGGGTGTGCTTTTAGTAGTAAAAATGGGGGACTCGTGTCTAAAAAGCCGTAGATAGACAGGCCCTTTAAGATCCGCTGCCTCCAAAACGGCGGCCTGGGTTTGGGTGTAATCCGCTGGACAGATCACTGTCATATTAGGTAGGACCCGGGTTAAGGCAATATCTTCCAGACCTTGGTGGGTAGCTCCGTCCTGACTGGCAGAGAGTCCGGCATGAGTCCCGACTATCTTCACATTAGCCTGATTGTAGCAGATGGAGATCCTGATCTGTTCCCAATTCCTGCCCGGATTAAAACAGGCAAAAGAGGTGATAAAGGGTACTTTTCCGCACAGGGCAAGTCCGGCGGCTACACCGGCCATATTTTGTTCGGCTACGCCTACCTGGAAGAATCTTTTGGGGAATTGCTCAGCAAACTTGTGTACGCGGGTGGACTCCATGAGATCGGCGCTGAGGACAACCACTTCCTTGTTGGTCTTACCCAGCTCCAACAAGGCATCTCCCAGGCCGTTCCTGGTCGATTCGGTCCTGATGTGACCCTCAAAAGTATTGGTGCTCAGATAATACTCATTGTTAAGCATTACTCACACTCCATAATTTCCTTAACTCGTTCAAAATCCACTGTCATCTCGGTAATATCAATAGCCACCAGATCTACCGCCACATTCCTGTTTTGGATTATCTCGCATGATTTACCGGGTTCGGTTTCCCTGACGGACACAAGTAAAGTATTCTTTTCCTTGTCGGTAAATATCTTTTTGATCTTTATGGTATGACCTTCCTCTTCATTAACCTCGGTGGAAACGCCCAGCAGCATTTCCTTATTAAAATCGATGTCTTCCCTGACGGTAAGATAACCGGATTCGTCGACCAGGTTTAGGAATTTGATCAGATCTTCCTCGCTGGTGATCACCAGGCGTTGTTTTTCCAGCTCCTGGCCGGTGTAGGCCGTGGTGGGAAAGCCGTTCAGCCGCCGCACCTCAATATCCTTATTGAGATCGAACAATTTGGAGTCCTTCAAGAAGACAAAATAGACCACTATGAACAGACCAATGAAGATAAACAGGGGCAGGAGATTCATTTTTTTGGGGACGAATTTAGTCATTGGCATTTTGCACCTTTCCTTTCATGGTTCGAAGTTGTTTTAGGGCTTCGGCTGCCTCTTTTTTATTGGGCGGCCGGCCGTGCCACTCAAATCTATTTTCCATGAAATCAACTCCCTTGCCGGGAATGGTGTGGGCGATTATGGCAGTAGGTCTTTGCGCCACTGCCTTGGCCATGTTGCAGGCATTTATGATCTCTTCCATATTGTGGCCATCGATCTCCAAAACAAACCAGTTGAAAGCCTCAAGCTTATCCCGCAGGCTTTCTAGCGGCATAATATCTTCCGTATAGCCATCTATCTGGATGTTGTTTCGGTCAATTATCCAAGTCAGCCGGTTGAGGTTGTATTTGGCCGCGAACATAGCCGCTTCCCAGATCTGGCCTTCGTTTAGTTCGCCATCGCTGGTCATGCAGTAGACGCGGTAAGGTTTATTATCCATTTTACTGGCCAAAGCCATGCCGGTGGCCAGGGATAAACCCTGCCCCAAGGGCCCACCTGAATTTTCTATACCCGGCAAAGATTGATAGTGCGGGTGGCCCTGCAGTTTGGAGTTTATATTTCTAAAGGTCCACAATAGCTTTTTCTCAAAAAACCCCCTTTTGAAAAGCGTGGCATACCAGATGGGGCAGATGTGCCCATTGGACAGCACGAAGCGGTCACGTAAAGGCATATCAGGTTTGGTAGGGTTTACATTCATGACATTAAAATATAAGGCGGCGAAAATATCTGCTGTCCCCAATGCCCCGGCGCTATGTCCGGATCCGGCTGTCAACAGCATGTCTACGACTATCTGCCTAAGCTCATTGGCAGTTGATTCAAGTTGGGTAATTTGGCTGTTTTTAGTGGCAGTTTTTTTCTTGGGCATTATGGTTAGTATAGCAGATGAACGATGGGGGATGAACACCCACCTGCACACTATAGGTTGATAAAATTGCTGCGCCGACCTTGTCTTTTTTGATAACTTTTAGGAAGTATTTTTTTAAACCACGCCTATTGGAGCTTTTTATTAAAGCTTTGCAGATATTCTAAGACCTCTTCGGCGGAATGGCATATTTTCATCATGTTTTCCTCACCCTGATCCAGAATCATGTAGGTTTTGATGAAGTTAATGTATTCGTTCCAAAAGGCCCCAAACAGTACAATGGGTTTGCTTATGGGGTAGTGGATCCAGGAGCTTATCCAGGTCATGCCCAACTCACTCAAGGTCCCGATACTGCCGTTGAAGACAATGTGGGCATCCGTGGTCTGCAGCATGACCTTAGTGCGGTCAAAGTAGTCCAAGGTCATTATCTCGTAATCAAACTTGTTATTTAGATCTACGCCCTCATAATGTCGCTTAGTCTTGCTGGGATGATAGGTTATGGTCACTACATTTCCGCCTCCGGCATGAGCCCCTTCGGTTGAGGCTCGCATGACGCCGGGGCCACCGCCGTTGATGACGTCAAAGCCGTTTTCGGCCAGTATCTTGGCTGTATCGTAGGCTCCCTTATAGGGGAGATCGCCCTCCTGCCAGCCGGCACCGCCCAAAAAGGCGACTTTTTTTATCTTTTTATCGTATTTTGTTTCTTCAGACATTTTTTAATAGTTCCTTAAATTTATTCAACGGTTGTGCATCATTAAATATATCAGAACCGACTATGAAATGGCTAACTTCCAGCAGTTTTATCATTTTAATGTTTTCCAGGTTCATGTGACCGTCCACCCTTGTTTCCATCTGGGGATGAGCCAGCTTGAACTGTTTGATCTTTTCCAGAACTTTGGATTCAAAAGGACGATTCTGGCCGCCGGGTATTACGCCCATAAACTGCACAAAGTCTATTTGGTCCAAATATGTCTCTAGGCTTTGGTTAGGAGTGTCCGGACTGATGGACAGGCCGGTTTTATAACCGAATCCCCGGGATTTTCTTATAAAATCACCAATGTGGCTGGCCTCTACCTGGGACAAATAATTGGATACATTTCCTAGTTTTACCACGTACTTATGAGGATTTTGGACCATAAGATGGATTTCTAGCTGGGCCGAAGTTTTGATTGTGGATAACTTTTCCAACTCCAAAAATGTTGCCCCCGTCACCAGGATGCCATCCGCCACGTCGATTTGGATCAGTTGGGCGGTTGGATCTACCAGATGGATCTTTCTTTCTATCTCAGAGAGGGAAGTCTCAAGTATACCGGGGATTATCATGATGGTTATTTGAAATTCTCCCTTTCTTCCAGTTCGACCTTTTTAAGCCGGCGCAGGTGTCTTTCTAAGCCGGTAAATTTTGTTTCCAGGAAGGTAAGGCAAATTTCGCGGATATCGTCATCCGAAAGATAGTCACTGGGTATGGCCAGGACGTTGGCGTTGTCGTCAGTTCTGGCCGATTGGGCGTGCTTCTTATTAAAGGAAAGGGCAGCTCTGATCCCTCTGAACTTATTGGCCAGCAAGCTGGCACCTACGCCGTTTCTACAAAGGAGAACGCCAAAGCTGTCCGGGCTTTTTTGCAGATTCTTCATAGCCGGGATGATGTAGTCAGGGTAGTCATCTTCACCATCAAAGTTCTTGGGTATAAAATCCGATACCTCATAGCCCCGACCCAAGAGGTATTCCTTAAGATTCTTGGCGGTTTCAAAGCCCCCGTGGTCACAAGCCAGGACGATTTTCATAGGTTACTAAAACCCGTGATCAGGTAAATGATCACAAACAGGTAGTTCCTGAGAGGATAGACAAAATTTGCTACTGTGGTAATTATTTCATGACAACCGCCTCCGCGGCAAGGAAACAAAAAGGCGTCCGCGGCGATTAGAAAAAGGATCCAAATGGTAAAGGTATACAAAAGCTTATTCCAGGTTGGTAGTAAAGCTCTGATCAGATCTTTAAACATTGTAAGACTATATTAACAAATCCCAGCCGATGGGGGAGAGAGGCCTATCTTAGCCGGGTGGAAATTATTTTAAGAGAAAACAGACCTATCAGGATAAATCCCAAAGAAATGGCCTGCGCCACATTAATTCCACTAATTGTCCAGGGATCGATCCGCAGGCCTTCCAGACCAAATCTTATAATCCCATAGCCAGTGAAGTAGGCTAGGGTAAAAAAACCCTTCAGGCAGTAGATTTTTTCTGGCTGTTTCCCTTTTCGTTCAAACATGATTTTTCTTTGATACAACAACAAAAGTGCAAAAAAGAGAAACATGTCAAGCAATGACTCATAAAGGAATAACGGATGAAACGTGTCGTAAAATGTGTACTGCGGCGGACGGTTGGTTGGTGGCAGATACATGCCCCAAGGCAGACCGGTCGGCTTGCCCGGTATCTCCATATTGGCAAAGTTTCCCCAGCGTCCCACAGCCTGCCCAAGAGGGACAATTACAGCCGCCAGATCTAGATAGTCGAACATGTCTCTTTTTATGACCAGAAAGTACGCGATAAGACCTATAGACCCACCAATGAGCGCCCCATATATACCAAGGCCTCCCAAGCGCAGATCTAGTATGGCTATGGGATTTAGGGAGTATGTTTCCCAAAGATCAATAATGTGGTATACCCTCGCACCGACTACCCCGCCGATTATTGCCCATAGGGAAGAGCTCCAATAAGTGATTGTATCAATCTTTATACCTTTGGCTAACTTTTCCCCCACCAGAAGAGCTAGGAGGATGCCGGAAGCTATTATGACGCCATACATAAATGATGCCAGCAGGAACTAGAATAAGGTAAGACTATAGACTAGGACGAGTACCAAAACCAAGCCGTAGACCAAGAGGCCGTTTTCCGTGGGCACCTTTTTCAACGCCCAGAACCACTGATCTGATTTGCCATCAAAGTAGTAATCGGCCATTTTATAGATTGAGTTGGCGAAGGTGGACAGAATTAGAGCTTTTATAAAAATACCCGAGGTTGAGGAAGCCACAAACAAGGCGGTGCCGGCAAGGGCAATCTGGAAGAGAACGCTGTTTAAGGTTTTGTCTTTCACTTCCTCCTTACTGTAGTAGATGTGGTTGATGGCTCCGGCGTAATCCTTGTGTTGGACAAAGCCCCTTAATGTTTGGGAGAAAGCCTTATCCGGTTCGAGAAAGTAGGCATAGACAAGATAATCCAACTCCAACAGGAAAGTGCCTAGAAAGGCACCCAGGGATGTCAGGATGATAGCTTGTGGGGTTTTGATGATATTGGTGGCAATGATAACTATGGTCAGGCAGATAGAGACCAGAAACTGGATTTTGTAAACGTCCCAAATCTTTTTAAACATGCTTTACTAATAATAAGCTAATTAATTTTTGTCTTCAACTTTCTTTTGCTGTTTAAGCTCGGTAAGTTTCCACATGAACAGGCGCCCTTTTTCAGGGATGTTCTCAGCCCCCAGAACAAACTCTCTAGCCATCTCCAGCAAGTTCCTGTCCTCCTGCTTGGCCAGTTTGATGTAAAGGGAGCGGTGTTTTGTGTCCTGAAACTCCTCTGCCAGCCTATTTCCATAGGCTTGGAACTCATACTTATTTCGGTGGTCAGATTTTACCGACCTGTTTCTGATGATTTCCCCGATGGAGCGCATGGCTACCTCCCCTCAAGTTTATCAATCATCCTTCTTACCGCGTTTTTGGTGGCATCAGAATTCTCTAGCGGCTTAAGAGGCTTAGATTCAGAGGATGCGGCGGCATCCTCATCTTCCTCGGCTCCCTTTGCCGCACGCTCGAACGCCGCAATGTCTTCTTGCGGTATTGGTTTTTCCCCATTGGACATAAAGCTTAACCTTTCAAACTTTATTACTTGTTGGCCTGTTCTTTGGCTATTTTGCCAAGAATAGGCAGTTCGTACATCTCATGGTTGTAGGCTTTCCACATTAACAAGGCAAATAAAATGAAAAATCCGACAGTTGCCAAGGGAAGAAGAAGGAATCCTAACCAAATGAACACGGTGGATGAGGCTATCATCCAGGCGATATACGAGATTACGCCAAAGAGTATCGATTGGAAGGCATGAAATCGTACAAACTTGTCATCCTTTTCGATCAACCAAAGCGCGATACCGGAGAACGGGGTTATTAGGTAAGCCAACGCCCCGGCAATGTTTGGTTCCAGGTTGGTATATTTTGATGAACCTTTTGATTCTGACATTGATATTTAGTTAATTTTCACCTCCTTGTTTGGGTAATTTCTTATAGCTACCTCTTTTCTGCAAAGAATAGAGTCTTGTGATCTCATTTAAGGTGGTGGCTTGTGTCGGGTTCTTATCCGTCCTGAAGTACAGTAGCCGGGGAAATCTAAGAGCATAACCGGCGGTATGAGTCTTGGAGACGGATATTTCATCTGCGCCTATTTCCACCACTATCTTGGGTTCTAAAATAACATCCGGTGTGTAAATTTTTGTCATGTCTACATTAGAGGGCACTTGCTTCAAGATGTGCTTATCGGCGATCTTTTTCAGGTACTCCCAATCCTCGTCTTTCAATCCAGTGCCCACCTTGCTTATAGTCAGGAACCGGTTCTTGTCGTCATCAAGTATACCAGCCAGAAATCCCCCAATGCCAAACTTCGATCTCTCACCCTTTCCCCGGTAGTATCCAAGAACAACAAGGTCTACCGAATCTTCGAGTAATTTTTCATCAGCCTTTTTAAGCTTTACCCAAGAGAAAGATCTTGCCCCGGCTTGGTAAGGATCATCGGGCTTTTTGACGATCAATCCCTCCAGGTTTAGTTTTTTGGCTTTTTCGAAGTAGGCGGTTAGAGACTTCACATCTTCCGCCTGGATATGCTCAGCTACCTTGATAACATCATTATCTCTGACCACCCGTTTAAGGATCTCGTGACGTTCCCGAAGAGGTTTATCTATCAGCGGCTGACCGTCCAAAAACAGTATATCGAACACAAAATACTGCAGGGGAATTTCGGCCGACATTTCCTTTATGGCATGCTTTCTTTTTCTCTGCATGATCTGCTGGAAGGGCAGAAACTCGCCCGTTTTTCTGTCAATACCTATAGCCTCCCCGTCCAAGACGATGGATCTGGCAGAGACCTGGGTCATGGCCGCCCTAGCTATTTCCGGGTGTTGGTGAGTGGAGTCCTCCAGGTTTCTGGTGAAGGTCTTTATGAGATAGTCCTTGGCCTCAACTTCGCCAAACAGATCTGCCTGCTGGATATTCATCTGGAATTTCTTATCCTTGTCCAGATGCAGCTGGACGCGCGTACCGTCAAACTTGTACTCAGCCCAGAATTGTTTTAGCCTATCGGCAATTTCCTGCAGACCGCCGGCTCGCTGGGCTTTTTGTGCCAGAATAGGTACGCCGGTTTCCATTTTGACCTCAGCCAGACCTTCCCGCCCGTCCTTTTTCAGAAGTTTGGAGATTAGGCCAATATCCGGGTGGACAAAATATTTTGATTCAATCTTGCTCTTTAGGCTTTTATCACCGGCTAACATCTTGGACAGGGCGTCAATGATGGTAAGTTCCGTGAAGCCCAGACGGGTTGAACCCAGCACTATCCTGACAATGAATTTGGCTGACAATTTATCTACTTTCAAAAGCAGCTGAGCCAGTCTGCCTATCTTGCTTTCCTGTGAGCCGGTGCCTTCCAGCCGCGCTATCTCCAAAAGCCTTTGGTGGATGTCAGATAGGCTAAGATCTTGATCCGGTATTTGTTGGTGCAGCTGGTAGGCTACATCCCCCAGATCGCCGGCTTGTTTGTATTGACCGAGGACGTTTTTGGCCTGCGGGTATGCTTTTTCCATGGCCTTGATGACCATTTTCTCAGCCATGTTGAACTTTTCAGTTTCGAACTGAGGTTTTAAATAACCCAGGCAGAGGTAAATTCCTTTATCAGTCTCATTTACTGAGAACTTAGTAATCAGCTCAGCCAGGATAGAGGTGATCTCCAACCTTTTTGAGGTGTCCTCTAATTTTTGTAGGTAACTTGCCAGCTCAAGAAATTTCATATACTTTTCTTTGTTCTATCTCAACTCATACCTGGATGATTTTGTACTGCCTCTTTTTACTATAATTCCGGCTTCCAGGAGCCTTTTAATGTCCCTGAGGACCGAGTCTTCAGATATGAGGGGGAACAAAGTAGAAAACTGCTTATTTTGTAAGATACCATAATCCTGGAGGTATTCCACAATTTTCTCTTGCCTTTTCGATAAATAAATGCGCCCGCTCGCCTTAGCCAATTTGGTATCTTTGGCGTACAACTTGACCTTTTCCACGGCTGTGGCTGTTTGGCCGGCCAGACCCGAAGCATAGTATTCCAGCCAGGCAGTGAAATCTCCCTCCTCCGCCACTATACTTTGCAGGTTTTGTTCATATTCCCTCTTTGAGCTGTTGTAGTAGGCTTCAGCGCATGTGTATTTGGTGAAGTTATAACCTCTATTGTACAGAACACTTTTGGCCACCAGGCTTGAGACTACGAAGTTTAGGTACTCAAAAGGATAGGTTATTTCCAGCTGACCTTTCACTATGCCGGAAACCAGCACCGGGCTAGTGTCCAAGGCATCCAGGCTGTTAAGCCAGTCCACAAGCTCGATTATTTCCACCAGGATCTTTTCCGGCTCTGTCCTTTGCGGGATCTTTCTGTTCCTGTATTTTGAGGATTGACGGCTGGGTATAAGGTCTTGGCCCAGTATGCTGTGCAGCCGTTTAAAATCCTTTTCGTCCAGTTCTTGCGATTGGGACAGCGATTCTACCAGCTTTGACCCCTTCAGGATATTGTCTATTCTTGGGTTTTTGAGACCGGATATCTCATCCAGATAGGATTTTACTTCCTGCGGGTCTGCGTTCTCACCTAAAAATCGGTAAGAATGGACGATAAACTCACCCATAGCCTCTCTGGACAAACGTTGCTCAAAATTGGGCAGGATGCTTGTATTATCAATAAAAGATCTATTGTACTCTATGCTGGAAATGCTTTTGAGGATATTAGGTGTGATGGTATATTCCGGGACGTACATACGAAGCCCTCGTGGGGGCAAGTTAATTCTCGCACATTTCCCGCAGATTAGCCACTTTTTGATAAAGGCAGGTGTATGACCTTTGAGATAAGTGGCTCTGGCAGCTCTGTTTGCGACGAGGTGGTGATAATGGTTTGTTGTTCGGAGGCAAAGTTAAGAATGGCCTCCCTGTGCTCGGGATCGAGCTCAGAGAAGATGTCATCCAGCAATAGGATAGGTTTTACCCCCAACTCCTGGTGTATATAGTTAAATTCGGCCAGCTTCATTAAAAACATGGCGGTACGTTGTTCTCCCCTTGAGGCAAATTGCGACATATCCTTTTGTTGCAGGTAGAGGATAAAATCGTCCCGGTGTGGACCAACAAGAGTGGTCTTGGCGGCAATCTCCCTGGATTTGTACTCAAGCAAGCTTTTAGTATCTAGTAAATTCTGCTCATAGGTTGTGTCTAGGCCCTTGGAGTACTTTGAATAGGGGTTCTTGGCGGATCTAAAGAACTGGTTAAAATATGCCAGCAAACCCGCTCTTTTTTGCTGTATGTACTCTCCCAGCTCAAGTATCTTGCTGTTCCAAAAGGGCAGCTGTTCCTCTCCCCGTCCGGTCTCTGATATCAATTCTAATACCTTATTTCTTCTTCGTAGCGCCTTATGATAATCTACTGAGTATAATTTGTACTTTGGCTCGACCTGAAAAAGAGCCGAGTCAATTAACCTCCTTCTAAGGGAGGGTGGTCCGGTGATTATGTCTATATCTTCAGGAGAAAAGAGCACGGACTTGAGATGATGGGTAAAGCTGCCCAATGATTTGGTGACATTGTTGATCTTGACCTTTTTGACCGAGGTTTTATCGGATCTGGGCGTTCTTTGTATCTGCATCTGTACGCGATCCTCCTCATTCTGGGTTGATATAACGGCTTCAATTAGGGTGAATTCCTGATGATGACTGATAAGATCGCTGTCGTATTTGGCCCTAAACGAATGGGAGGTGGCCAGTAAATGTATGGCTTCCAGTATATTTGTTTTACCTACGCCATTATCGCCGATCAGTAGATTAACGTTTTCGTCAAAGACCAGTTTGGTCTTTTTGTGATTCCTAAAGTTTGTCAGGTTAAGACTTTTTATAATCATCTTGCGCTTTCTTGTCTATATTATCACATATTACTAGCACCGACTCGTATAAATAATCTCTTTATGGAGGTCTTTTAGCTTGTTTTTTGACACTGGGGGCAGAAATATGATCCCCTCCCTTGTATCTTTTCAAATTCAATCGTACCCTTATGGCATTGGGTACATACATGACCCTTTTTCCCATATACCAAAAAATGATCCTGATGGGTGCCGGACTGCCCAAAAGCATCCCTATATCGGCTTATGGAGCTCCCACCATTTTTAATGCCCTCGTTAAGAACAATAATCAGGTTGGTGAACAGCTTGGCAAGCTTCTCATCGCTAAGGCTTTTTATATGGTCTTTAGGATGTATGCAGGATAGGTACAAGGCATCGTTGGCGTATATATTACCTATACCACTGATGTGCTTCTGATCTAAAAGAGCTGTTTTGATGTAAGTCCTTCTTTTCCTTATCAAATCAACAAAATCTTTGGGAGTAAGCCCCGATTCGAGGATCGTTCGGCCCACCTTTTTAGAGTAGTCCTCCAGCTTTTTTTGATCCCAAACCTCCAGAAAGCCTAATTTCCTTATGGTTGAGTAGCACAGATATGAACCATCCTTAAAATGAAGGCAAATCTTCTTATATTTATCTTTAGTGTTGAAGGTCAGGCTACCATCCATCTTAAGATGGGCTGCCAAATACCATCCGGAAGATTGTTTTAGCACCAGAAGTTTTGCTATGTTAAAGACATCGATTACGGTTGTATTAACAATATATTTAACATAGTGTGATTTGGAAGGTTTTAATGGATAATCAGCAAAAGACTCTATCGAGAGCACTTTTTTTCCAGGAAGAGCTCTCTTAAGTCCATTTCTGATGACGATGATTTCTGGAAGCTCTGGCATGCGCAAATTGTAACATCTTTAACAAAGAAAAAGCCGAAAGGCAGTTTTTACACATACCTTTCGGCCTGTCGCACAAGTTTTCAGGTCTCCACGACCTCGAAGGGCGACGACTTCTTGGTCTTGACGGCTTGGGTCATTCCCCTCAGACGCCAGACGACGTTCCTTGTTGGAGAATCAACCAAGTCGAGGATCAGGCTTCCGTGCGCCAGAACCACATTGGCTGGTAGCAGGAAGTTTGGGTGATGGCACTCTCGCCCGTTAGTCCCCTTGTACCAAACGTCCATCAGAACTAGCAGAAGTCCGCGCCTGCCAGCCGAGACATTTAGAACCTTGATGTTCTCCACATAGTCCGGCAGGCTGTCAATGCTGGCGGCAACCTCATCTGCCTCAGTTGTAGACATGTTGCGCCTCCCAGGTTTCCCTGATGGAGTGATCTACCCCATCCTTTAGAAACTGAAGAACAAAGTGTCTGCCGGTGAATCCCAGTTGGGGATTATCGATGCCCAGCGGCACTCCCCGGAAGGTGATCTGCCGCGGATTTGGCTGGTCGGGAAAATGATGTCGGACCACCAGCTCGTAGGTGACCGTGGGGGGTTCCCCGTGATCCTTTCTTATTGTGACTCTTTCTAGGCGGCTTACCGCCCTTGGCATACCCCCTTCCAACGCTTGCAGTAAAATCGCATGTGGATTCATGGGCTTCCTCCTGCCCTGAGTTTCTTGATTGGGGGGATTTTACTACGATTTTGCTAATCTGACAAATCAGGCGCGGTGGTTTTTCCACTTGTCCATGACAAATTCGTAAAAGGCATGTTTGAAGTTTTCTTTAGAGAATTTGGCGGTAGAATTTACCATGGTTTGAGAGTTAAAGGCTCCGATCTTTATTTTTTCATAAAACTCCAGGATCTTAGCCGCTAAATGATCCTCAGTCAATTGGGCGAAGAACATGCCGTTGACGCCCTCCTGTACGGTCTCCAGATGCCCGGCAGATTTGTGTGCCAAGACCGGATGGCCGTGGGATAGCACTTCAATAGGTACGATGCCAAAATCTTCGTCCTGGACGGCGTTAATCAAACCCAGGCAATTATTCATGACCTCATGCTTTTCATCATCGGTGACTTGACCTAAAAACCTCACATTGTTTCCGGCCATCCTTCTCAATCTTTTCTCTTCGCTGCCGGAGCCTATTATGTAAAGTTCAAGCTGGGGCAGTTTTCTGAAAGCCTTGATGATAAGATCGAAATTCTTGTAGGCTACCAACCTGCCTGCCGCCAGGAAATAGGGTTTATCCTCCGATCTTTTCTGGTTGGATACCTGGCTTTTGGCCAGCTCGACCGGCGGATGGATGATGGTAGCCTCTCGGTGGTAGAACTTTCTTATGCGGTTTTGGATCTCACGGGAATTTGCCACCAGAAAGTTTGGTCTTTGTGCGGCGCCATAATCCCACATTCGTAAAAAATGATCTACCATCACGACAAAGGGGACAAAATACCAAGACGTCCTTTTGGTATTTTCGACTGAGTATTTGTACAAAAACCTGGGCGGAGTGTGAATATAGCTGACGTGCAACTGGCGTGGCTTGGTAAGAATCCCCTTTGCGTAAGAACTGCTATCGGAAATGATCAGGTCGTATTCGGATAGGTCAAAGGACTCAAAGACCAAAGGGTTTAAGAAAGTGAAATATTTTGCCAGGGAGGGCAACCGGCTGAAAATACCGCCTGTGAGTCTGGGGGTGATCACCTTTTTACTTCCTATGAGACCCGAGAAATTATTGGGTTTGTAAACACTGGTGTAGATGGGTGCCTGTGGAAATAGTTCAACTATGGCTTCGAGGGTTTTCTCAGCCCCGCCGTATTGGACGAGGTAGTCATGTACAAGTGCCACCTTGGGCGTTTTCATGAGACCTATTATAACTTATTGTACTGAGGTGTAATATTCCAGGTTGACCACCAAAAGATAAATGGCTGTGAGAAAAAAGGCTTCTTTATTGTCCAACTTCTCCTGGCTATTAAAAAAAACACTAAAAGGAACAACAAAGTCCATAACCTTTAATAGTTGTGTTAGCATAAACATATGCAGGAAAGAGGATTAGCCTTTACGGAAATTGCTCCCTTAATCAAACAATATGGCTTAAACTCATTGCCCGAGGATCCGCCGCCCAGCAATTTTAAGTTGGTGGTCCATCAATTAAAAAATCCCCTAGTTTACGTGCTTTTAGTGGCTGGAGCTACCACCTTGTTGTTGCAGGACTATACGGATGCTTTGGTCATTGGTATAGCTGTTTTCATAAATACAGTGCTGGGATTTGTGCAGGAGAAAAAGGCCGGTCAGGCTCTGTTGGCTTTAAAGGGAATGGTACGGCCGGAGGCTAGGGTGATCAGAAATGGCGAAATGCAGAGCATTGATGCCTCCCACCTGGTACCCGGGGATCTGGTAGTGCTTAGTAGCGGTGATAAGGTGCCCTCTGATGGACGGCTTGTTTATGCTAACCGGCTTTTTGTCTCTGAAGCCCTGCTTACCGGCGAGTCTGTGCCCGTAGCCAAAAGCAAAGATGAACCGGTTTATATGGGAACTGTAGTCACTGGCGGCCAGGCAAAATTTATTACCGAGAGGACAGGTTCCACTACGGAGATGGGCAAGATAGCTAAAAGCTTGGGTATGATAGAAGGCGACACACCTTTAAAAAGACAAATTGTTCATTTTAGCCATCAGTTGTCTGTGATCATCATCGCGCTTACGGTGCTGGTCTTTCTGCTGGGCATACTCTTTAAGATTGATCCGCGGGAGATATTTACCACCTCAGTCGCCTTGGCGGTTTCGGCCATACCAGAAGGTCTTCTAGTTGGCGTGACCGTGATTTTGGCCATAGGTATGCAAAGGATCCTTTCCCAAAAAGGCTTGGTCAGAAACTTAGTTTCGGCTGAGACTCTGGGGGGCGTTACCGTTATCTGCGTGGATAAGACCGGGACCCTGACTCAGGGCAAGATGCAGGTCACCGATGTCATCGGCGATGAGGGTAATTTGGCTTTTCAGACGGTGGTAGCCAATGATCTGGATGATCCATTGGTCATCGCCGCCTACGAGTGGGGCATTGAGAGAAAGAACATTGACGAGGAAGATTATGAAAGGTTGGACAGCATACCCTTTGATTCTGAGAACAAGTATTTTGTTTGTTTGAACCGCTATGATAAGGACAACCACATCCTCATGGTGAACGGCGCGCCGGAAATGTTACTAGCTCGGGCAAATTTGGATGAAGGAGAGAAAAAGCTCCTCACGGAACAGATAGAAAATCTCACCACTCAGGGTAAAAGGGTTTTGGGATTTGCCAAAAAGATGGTGGGTACGGACAAGGAGAAGCTAGCCCCCGATGATGTGGACCGGGATCTTGTTTGGCAGGGAATGATTGCTTTTTCAGATCCCGTGAGGATGGATGTACAGGGAGCCTTGGAGGAAACAAAACGAGCTGGTATAAGATTGATCGTAATTACCGGAGATTACCCCAAAACGGCCATTTCAATATTATCAAGCATGGGTATAAAGGTGTCCGAAGAAGACATCATTCTCGGTCATATTTTGGATAACCTAAGTGAAGAAGAGCTGGCAACCCGGCTCTATGCCAATGATAGTGTAAAGGTATTTGCCCGGACAAAACCTGAACAGAAATTAAAGATAGTACAGGTACTTAAAAAGAAAGGTGAGACTGTGGCCATGATGGGAGATGGAGTTAACGACGCTCCGGCCATCCTGGCGGCTGATATTGGTATTGTGGTTGGTGATGCCACGGATGTGGCTAAGGAATCCGCGGACCTGGTCTTGCTGGATTCCAGCTTTAAGACAATTGTATTGGCCGTGGAAGAAGGCAGAGGGATCTTTGATAATCTGCGAAAGATGCTTTTGTATCTCATCAGCGATGCTTTTGAAGAAATTGTTCTCGTCTTCACAAGCATACTTTTCAGGCTTCCCCTGCCCATTACGGCCGCTCAGATACTTTGGGTGAATCTGGTCTCAGATGGTTTTCCCAGCCTAGCGCTGTCCGTTGATCCCAAGACGCCGGGTATTATGGAGAGGCCTCCCAGATCACCGCAGGAGATGCTGGTCACCTCCTGGATGAAGTGGCTAATAGCTATTGCCTCCCTGACCGGTGGATTAATAAGCTTTGGGCTTTTCTACTACGCTTACCACAAGTCGGGTAGCGTGGAACTGGCCAGGTCAGTCGCTTTTGCCATGGTGGGGCTGGATTCGTTGATCTTTGCCTTTTCGGTAAAGGGTTTACGAGAGCCCTTTTGGAGGGCTAAGCCATTTAATAATCCCTGGCTATTGGCGGGTGTAGCGGCCGGCGCGGTGTTGCAGATAGCTCCTTTTGTTATCAAACCATTGCGGGAGTTGTTCGATGTTGTTCCCATAGGCGCTTACTGGTACGTTGTTTTGGGGGCTTCAGTGATAATGTTCATTGTTATAGAATTATCCAAGGTACTATTTAGATTAAAATTGAAAGGCAAGATGTAATGCATCTAGTTGATAGACAGTCGGCTTTGTGGGGATACCTTACTGATGATATAAGAGGTCTGATAGTTGATGGTGAGCTTTTAGTCAAACATGCCGAGGAGGATCACCGTAAGGTTTCGGATTTTTCCTTTATGGTGTTTCCTTTCTCAAAGGCCTATGAGGGCTTCATTAAAAAACTGCTTTTAGATCTGGAGTTGATCCAGGAGGATGAGTACTACGGTGAGGAGATCAGGATTGGCCGCCTACTCAACCCCTTCTACAAGGATAATAATACCAATGTTTTTGTCAGGCTCTGCGGCCCCATTACCAAAGGTCAGGCTTTAGCCGAGAGGCTGTGGGAGGTATGGAGGAGGGGCAGAAACCAAGTGTTCCACTATTTTCCCCACAACTTCAGAAAGCTCAGCTACAAGGAAGCCAGGGAAATAATCGAAGAAATGCTTCAAGTGATGGACGAGGCGGTCACCTCATGTAGCCTACCGGAAAGATAGACCTGAGGATCCAAGCAAACCCATCTTAAAAGCCCCAAAATGATAATTTTTGTATAATCAACACAGTTATGCCAGCTAAGACATCAAACACTAATAGAAAAACTGTAGCTGTAGGTTTAAGCGGAGGGGTGGATTCGTCCGTAGCGGCTTTGCTTCTCAAGAAACAAGGTTATGAGGTCACCGGCGTGTATTTGAAATGTTACGAAAAAGATGCCCCGGGCTGCGCCTCTGACGAGGACAGGGTATCCGCGGTCACCACCTGCAGCCAGTTAGGGATTAATTTTACTTATCTCAACTATACAAAGGAGTATAAAAAGAGCGTCATTGATCGTTTCTTTGCCGAATACAAGAAAGGCAACACACCTAATCCGGACATTATCTGCAATACAGATATTAAGTTCGGACTATTTTTGGATTGGGCGCT
>Ga0209254_10001205_pt1 | contig 22922 bp, 15 predicted proteins | sample FrelakmetDIP11DI_FD_187148 | JGI IMG/M metagenome (GOLD analysis project Ga0209254, IMG submission 187148) | Freshwater lake sediment microbial communities from the University of Notre Dame, USA, for methane emissions studies - DIP11 DI (SPAdes)... | ecosystem: Environmental > Aquatic >...
GTGACCATGGCAAAGTAGATGCCCTCGGCCGAGAAGCCGTTCACGAACCCGCCGGCGTCGCCCGCCAGATACACGCGCCCGCGCGCGGTCGCCGCCAACGGTCCGCCGATGGGCACCTGATACGGGGTGAACGACGATCGGTCGGCCTCGCCCTCGAGCAGCCCGCGCGCCTTCAGCCCGGCCACGAAGGCCTCGTGCACCGCGTGCGGGGCCTCGCGGATCGCTGTCTTGAAAGAGGACACGAGGTAGCCCACGCCCACGTTCACGTAATCGCGCTTCGGAAAGATGTAGCCGTAGCCGTGGCCCGAGCCCGGCGCGAACGACACCCACAGCGTGCCCTCGTCTACGGCGCGCAGGCGCGAGCTCGGCGTCTCCTCCATCATGTCGATGGCCACGCGATCGCGCGGCCAGCCGGGATTGAAGCCGAGCCGCCTGGCGACGGTGCTGTAGACGCCATCGGCGGCCACCACGATCGGCGCCTCGAACACGCGGCCGTCGCGCGATTCGAGCCTCACGCCCGACGCGTGCTCGGAGGCGCGCGTGATGTCGGCGCCCTCGGCCAGCTCCGCGCCGGCCTCCCGGGCCATCTTCATCAGCAGGTTGTCGAACTCGAGGCGCCGGACCATGATCACGGTCGGATCGTGGGTTTCGATGACGACCGACGCGCCGCCCGGCGCTTCCATGTAGAGGCGCCTGATGGCGTGCGTGGAGATGCGCGGGAGCGCGGCCTCGACGTCGGGAAACCGCTTCAGCACGCGGCTTGTGAGGCCGCCGCCGCAGGGCTTGCTGCGGGGGAACGCCGCGCGGTCGAGCACGAGGACGCGGGCGCCGCCGCGCGCCAGGCCGCGGGCCGCCGTCGACCCGGCCGGCCCGCCCCCGACGATGATGGCGTCGAAGCCCGCCGTCACTTGCGGGGCGGCACCGCCTGGCGCGGGGCCTTGCCGGCGCTCAGCAGATTTGCCAGCAGCTGATAGGCGCCCTCGGTGCCCGCCGGCAGCTGCCGCCACAGGCCCAGGCCGAGATACAGCCACCGGCCCTTGCCCACCCGGGCTTCCACGAGGGCGCCGCGCTTCGGCCCCTTGTTGAACGGGAACGGGTCCTCGAGCTGCACGAGATCCACGTACTTCGCGTCCTTTTCACCGAGGAAGTAGAGTCCCCGCTCCTGCACCCAGCCTTGCCACGCCGCGTCGCCAATCCGGTTCGGCCAGCGCATCACCTCGTGCTCGGGCGCGAGCACCTGCACCGGCGCGCGCTCGTCGGTGACGCGGCTCGAGCTGACCTTCGCCGGAAACGGCCCGTACTGCGCCTCGTTGAACTCGAACTTGTTGTACTGGACGATGACCGTGCCGCCTTTCTCCGCGTACTCGATCAGGCGGTGGTTGTTCGCGCGCAGGTCCGCACGGCGTTCGTAGGCGCGCACGCCGGTCACGATCGCGTCGAAGGCCGAGAGGTCGCCGAACGCGAGCATATCGGCGTCAATCAGGGTGACGCGCGCGCCGAGCTGCTCGATCGCGGACGGCACCTGGTCGCCGACGCCCATCACGTAGCCCACGTTGAGGCGCGGGGCGACGGCCACGTCGATGATCTTGAGGGTGGCTTCGGCGTCATGGATGAGGTGCCGCCGCCGCGTGTGCGGGTACTCCACCACCTGGAAGCCGCTCGTGAACCTGTCGGCCCCCGCGGCGGCCACGGCCTTGATGCTGTAGGCGCCCGGCTTCGCGCCGCGCGGTGGCGTCACCGTGAAGCGCAGCGTCGCGGACTCGTCCGGGCGCGCGAGCGACACGGTCGCGGAGGGCGGCGTCACCGTCCAGCCCGCCGGCACCTCGAGCGTCACCTCGCCCTGCTCCGGCCCCTTGCTGCCATTAGTCACGGTCACCCGCATTTCGCGCCCCGCCGGGCGCGCGGCTGCCGGCTGGCGAGCCGGGAGGATCGCCACCTCGGGCGTCAGCGACACGGCCAGGCGCGGCACCACCTGCAACTCCATCCGCTTCTCGCCGCTGAAGATGTTGCCCTCGTAGCGATGCTGCACGTCGCGCTCGACGGGAATCTGCGCGCCGCCGATCTCGAGATCGAACCGGACGCGGAACGGCGTCGGCCGGAACGGCAAGCCGAACGGCGCGTCCGGGTCGAACGCGTACCGCGCGGCGTCCGGCAGCCGCCTCCAGTACTGGCCCGTGAGACGCGCCTGCTTCGAGATCTCGAGCGCCGCGTCGCATCGGTAGACACCGGCCGCCGCCGCCGGGCCGGGCTTGCAGGCGCCGGCCTCGCCGTCGAGGCCCCGGAACAGGATGTCCTTGACGGCGATCGCCGACGCGCCGCGATTCGCCGCGATGACCGTCAGTTTCACCGGCTGGCCCGCCACGACGAGCCCGTCGTCGGCGAGCGCCTCCAGCCGGATGCCGCCCGCGGCGAGGATCGCGTCGACAAACTGCCGCTCCTTGCGCTCCAGCCTCGTGTCGATCTCGTCGCGCGCATCGTCCGGGATCGTGAGCGCGCCGGGCCGGAGCTGCGACCGCAGCGAGCGCACCGCCTGCAGCCCCTGCACGAGCGGCTCCACGGCGGCCGCCGGCCCGCCCGACGCGGCGCGCTCGCTGGCGGCGGCCACGGCGTCGGCGATGGCGGCGAGCCCGGCAACCAGCGCCGCGGGCGCCTCGCCCGGCACGTGGCGCGCGAGACCGGGCAGGCTCGTGTCGATGCCGTCGAAGAGCGACGCGTCGCCCTTCTCCTTCAGCCCGGGAATCGCGCTCTCCACCAGCTGGTATCCCGCGCTCGACGGGCCCGGCAGCGAGAGCAGCTGCGCCATCCCCTGCGTCTTGTGGTTGCTGCGCGCGCGGCTGCCGATCTCCGCGTACGACTCGCCGAGCAGCGGGTCGTATCCCCCCGTGTCCACGGCAGTCAGCTTCGCGCCCGAGGGCGGGGGCGGCTCGCCCGCGAACCCGAAGCGGCCCGTGTAGTAGAACTTCTTCGGCCGCCACGGCCGCAGGCCTTCGCGGATCTGCTCGGGGAACTTCGCCGGATCGCCGGCTGCCAGGAACGCCTCGCGCGAGATCACAGCCGACGCCTGGTGGTGCTGTCCGCCGCCCTGTCCGTCGGGCCGCATGGCGATGACGATGTCGGGCCGGATCGTGCGGATCAGCCGGACGTAATCCCCGAGGATCTCCTGCCGCCCCCACTTCTCGTAGGTCTCGTCCGCGCTGAACGAGTAGCCGAAGTCGACGGCGCGCGTGAAGTACTGCTCGGCGCTGTCGAACTGGTGCACCGAGAGCAGCTCCTCGGATCTCACCGTAGCGAGCGCGTCGCCAAGTTCCGGGCCGATCTCGTTCTGGCCTCCGTCGCCCCGCGTCGCGCTGACGACGACCGTGCGCACGCCCTGGCCCCAGCCCATCGCCGCCAGCATCCCGTTGTTCTCATCGTCGGGATGCGCCACGGCCTGCATCAGCACGGCGGTGGTCTTCAGCTGGCGCAGCAGCAGCCCGAGGCCCACCTCGCCTTTCATCCCGGCGACGGGCGGCATCTGCGCCCGCATGCCGTCGCCGGCCATGATGCCCGCCAGAAGCGCGGTCGCCACGAGAATCCGGATGCGAATCATGGGTCGTTTCTGCTGTGTCATAAGTGCGGGAGCCGTTGGTGGATCTGTACGAGCTTACCAAAATCGAGGATGCCGCGGCGCGTCGGGCCGCGCTCAGAACGCGCGGGAGAAGCCGAAGAGCGCCTGGCACAGGATAGCGCCGAGCGGGCACATCGCGACGCCCATCCAGATGAGCCGCGAAAACAGCACGTCCCGGCCGGCGCCTGGAAGCGTGTACGCCAGGCAGATCGCGCCGGTTGACGTCGAGCAGCCGCTCGAGACGGTGGAGGAAGGGCCCCGGGTCGCGTTCCGGGTGAGGGTACCGCAGCCGCTCGGCGACGGCACGGGACCAGCACGCGAGTCCGCGCAGGCGATCGCTGCCGACCGACACGCGCACGCCACGGCGCGCGAGGGCACGGGCGGCGCACAGGGTCTTCCTGTCGTCGGGCGTGCACGTGGTGGCCAGCATGACCCGCACGCCGCGGAGCATACCAATTCCGCGCTCCGTGCGCGCGTGGCCGGATATGATGCCGCCGTGCGACTGGCGAAGCTCGCCTTCGATTCGCGGGTCAAGGCCCGGTCGGTGACCAATTACTGGCGGGGCGTCTCGAGCACCGACAGGCGGACCGGCCGCAGCCGCCTCGACGGCCCGCAGGCCGTGCTGCTGCAGACCGTGGACAGGTGCCCGGCGTCCTGCATCATGTGCCCCAACTCGTCGGCGCAGAAGACGGGCCGGGTCCGGCTCGTCGACGACGGCCTGTACGCCCGCCTGCTGGCGGAGCTGCGGAACGTGCGAACCCTCCGGCGCTTCGTGCTGATGCTGCAGAACGAGCCGCTGCTCGACCGCCGTCTCGAGGAGCGCGTGCGGGCCGCCAAAGACACGTTCGGCCCGCGCGCGGTCATCGCCGTCGTCACAAGCGGCGACCTCCTGTCTCCGGAGCGCTCGGCCGCGCTCATCGGAGCCGGGGTCGACGAGCTGTCGATCAGCATCGACGCGCATACCGCGGGAACTTACGGCCGGATTCGGATGGGCCTGGATTTCGGCCGCGTGTGCCGCAACGTGGAGGCCCTGCTGGCCGAGAACCCGAAGATTACGGTGGGCGTGCGGTTTCTCAGGCAGCGGGAGAACCAGCACGAGGTGCGCGACTTCGTCAGGCATTGGAAGGCGCGCGGCGCCGGCGTGTTCGTGCACACCGTCGTGAACCGGGCGGGCAGCCTCGAGAGCTTCGAAGCCGTCAGGCTGGCGGAGCGCCGGCCGGCCCATCGCCTCGTGCAGGCCGTGTTGCGCCGCCTGTACCCTTTCTGCACCCTGCCTCTCACGGCCATGAGCGTCCTGGCGGACGGCCGCGTGATTCTCTGCTGCCACGACTGGGGCGCACAGGCCGTCGTGGGCGATCTGACGCGGCAGTCGCTCGGCGAGGTCTGGAACGGAGCGGCCATGTGCGACGCCAGGCGGGCGCTGATGGCGGGGCGGGCGTCCGACATCGAGCCGTGCGCGCAGTGTTCGCTGCGCCACGGCCCGTGGGGGGTGGACGGGGCTGCCTAGGAACCAGACGACAGTCAGACGTCAGCAGTGGTAACCCAGGCCCTGCGCCTTCCGCGCGCACAGGTCCTGGTAAAGCCGCTCGTACAGCGGCACGATCAAGTCGACGCAGAAACGATGGCCCACCGCCCACCGGGCCCTCCGGGCCATTGTTTCATGCGCAACCCGGTCGGTGAGCAGGTGCACGGCGCTCGCGGCCATCCCGTCGAGGTCGTCCATTGCGTGGAGCACCCCCGTATCGCCGTCGTCGATGACCTCCGGAATCCCGCCGACCCGTGACGCGATGACGGGCACTTCGCACGCCATGGCCTCGAGCGCCGCCAGGCCGAAGCTCTCCTGGCTCGACGGCAGCAGGAACAGGTCGGCCACCGAGAGCAGCGGCACGACGTCCTCCTGCGGAGGCAGGATCTCCACGGCACGCCCGAGACCGAATCTCTCGACTTCGTTCTGCACCTTCAGGCTGTCGGGGCCCTCGCCGGCCAGGACCAGGCGCGCCCGCACGCGCTCCCGGATCCGCTTGAACACGCCGACGACCGCGTCCACACGCTTGACGGGCCGGAAGTTGGACAGGTGCACGACCAGGGCATCGTACTCCGCCGCAGGGCAGAGCCGCTCCCGCAAGTCGGCGTCGAACACGCGCCTGAACCGATCGCAGTCGAGAAAGTTGGGAATTACTTGAATGGGCGCGGCCGCCTTCAAACGCGCGATCGTATCCGCCCGCAGGCTCTCAGAAACCGATGTGATCGCGTCAGACTGGTCGATCGAGAACCTGACGGTTTCCGCGAAGGACGGCTCGCTGCCGACCAGCGTGATGTCCGTGCCGTGCAGCGTCGTGACCACGGCTGGCACCGGCCCGCCGCACTCCGTCCGCAGGATCTCGCGGGCGAGGTAGGCCGCGGTCGCGTGGGGCACCGCGTAGTGCGCGTGGATGACGTCGAGTTTCCGCGCGCGGGCCACCTGCACGATACGCGTGGCGAGCGAGATCACATACTGCGGCTCGTGGAACAGCGGGTAGTCGGGCGTCTCGACGGCGTGGAACTCGACGCCGCCGGGATCGGCCCGCAGCCTGAACGGGATCTCGCTGCTCAGCAGGTGCACCTCGTGGCCCCGCCGCACGAGATGGCGGGCCAACTCGGTGGCGACAATGCCGCTGCCGCCCAGCGAGGCGTAACAGACGATGCCGATCTTCATGGGCGGAGCACGGCGGCCGGCCAGCGGTCCACCAGCAGGGGGCGCACGACTGGCTCCCGGACGACGAAGCCCTCGGCGAACCTGACGCCGGCCCTCGCCCCGAACTGCGCGTCGCGGCTCTCGATGAGCTGAAGGAACAAGGGCGACGTCAGCCGCGTCTCGGCCGCGCCGGGGGCGGCGGGCCTGAACTGGCTCGCGTGGCACGCCAGGGCCCGTCGCTTGATGTCGTAGACGTCGGAGACGTCCACCACGAAGGACGGCGGCGCGCTGTCGTTGATGAAGTACGCGCACACCCACTCGGCGTGCCAGGGAGCGTCGGCGGTTTCGTAGCGGCGCAGACCGGCCTTGAAGATCGCCGATGCGAGCAACGCCGACGCCGACCGGTGATCGGGGTGCCGGTCGTCGGCGAAGGGCACGGCGATGGCGGCTGGCCGGGCGCGCCGCACGACGTCGACAATCGCCCGCACATGACTGGCGGCTTGGGCCAGATCGCCGTCAGGCAGCGCCAGGTTCACGCGCCAGGCCGCCCCGAGCACGGCCGCGGCGGCCTCTCCTTCGGCGACCCGCTCCTCGGGCGTGCCATTGCTCGCCAGCTCCCCGCGCGTGAGATCGCACAGCCCGACCCGGTATCCGAGCCGCGCATGCCTGGCGATCGTCGCAGCCATCCCGATCTCGATGTCGTCGGGATGGGGGCCGAAGGCCAGCAGTTCGACAGCGCCAACAGTGGTCATGGCAGAGTCCTAACATCCTACACCTGAATGGGGCATAGAGCCGGCCCTTCGACTCGCTGCTGGCGCGGCTCGCTCAGAGTTAACCCGCGTGTTTCTTGCAGGTTCGGGGCATGGGACTGGGACTGGGACATGGGGCATGGGGCGTGGGGCATGAGGCAGGTTAGAAGCCAGAAGGGTCCACTTACGATTGTCAGAAGCCAGAAGAAAGGCCTGTTCGGCTGTGCAGTCGTCTTCTGGCTTCTGGCTTCTTGATTCTGTCTTCTGTTTTCTGCCTTCTATCTTCTGTAGAATCCCCCCATGGCCCGCATCCTGATGATCGATCCTGAGCCGTACCTGCTGAGCGCGCTCGTGGCGTCCCCCGTGCTGGCCGGGCACGAGATCACGGCCGCGGCCGGCGACGTGGACGCGCTGCGAAGACTGCGCTTCGGCGCATTCGACGTGGTGCTCACCACCCCCTCGACAACCGTCGAGGAAGACCTGGTGCTGCTGGACGAGATCCGGCGGACCCGACACGGCGTCCGGACCATCGTGCTCACCGATCGGGCCTCCCGGCAGGACGTGGTCGAGGCCCTGTCGGCCCGGGTGTTCGCCGTCTTCTCGAAGCCCTTCGTCCCCGACGAGATCGCCGCGATGGTAAGCGGCGCCGTGGCGAGCCCGCCCGGCCACGACGGAATCGTGATTCTGTCGGCGGTGGCCGACTGGGTGGCCGTGAGGCTCGATTGCTCGCTCCTGACGGCCGAACGGCTGCTGCGGTTCGTCTCGGAACTGCAATCGGAGGTGCCGGGAACCGTCCGGCAGGGCCTCCTGATGGCCTACCGGGAGGTGCTGATGAGCGCCATCGGACACGGGCTGGGCCCGGCGTCGTGGACGCTCCTGGATGTCGCGGCCATCCGCACCGAGCGGAGCATTGTGTTCTACGTCAAGCATCCCGGGTACGGGTTCGACGCGCCCTGCCTCCCGGCCGGCGTTCTCGACGACGGCACCGTGCTGCCGGAGCAACTGCGGCACGACGACGCAAACAGCCGCGCGGACCGGTACAGACTGCTCGTCGCCCGCACGGTCGTCGACGAGATGTTCTATAGCGAGGGCGCCAACGAAGTCGTCCTGATCAAGTACACCAGGTAGGCTCGGGACATGGGGCTAGGGGCTAGGGGCTAGGGGCTAGTCAGTTTCGCTTTCGAACTGCCACCCACGCGGCGACAGCCGCGTCGGACCAGCGCCTAGCGCCTAGTCCCTGGCGCCTTCTGACGCTCCCATTCACCCCAGCAGCCGCGCGAAGCCGAAGAGTTCGTCGCCCTTGTCGGGCGCGCCGAGGTACTGCCGAACCAGGACGCGCGCGGCGAGGAACGCCGAGGCCACGCCGTTGTGCCCGGAGCCGAAGGCGAACAGGTGGCGCGGGTAGTTGCGGTGCGTCCCGACGCACAGCATGCCGTCGGGCGCGATCGACACCGGCACGGTCCAGCCGTACTCGGGCCGCGTGCCGGCGATGGCCGGGTAGAGCTTCGACAGCTCGTACATCAGCTGGCCCGAGCGCTGCACCATCGCCTTCTCGCGCGCCCGGGCCGGCACGGGAGACTGGTCGGCACCGAGGAACATCACCCGCTCGTCGCTGGTCCGTCGGAAGACGTGCGGCGGATCGTCCTGATCGATGACGGTGGCGCGGCTGCGGCCGAACTCGCGGCGCACGAACGACGGCACCGGCGGAGTGAGGACGCAGAACGCCTCCCGCGGCTCGAAGTGGCGCCGCAGCGGCTTGAACGCCGCCATCGGGTGATTGCTGGCGACGACGACCGTCTCGGCGCGAATCACGCCGCTCTCGGTCAGGAGCTCCACGCCCCTGCGCGCGGCCCGGACCCGCGTGACCGGCGTCCGCTCGAACACCAGCGCGCGGCGCTTCGCCGCCTCGGCGGCCAGTCCGAGCGTGGCCCGGTACGGATCGACGAACGCGTCGCCCGCGGACCGGATCGCGCCGATGCCGGTCAGCCCGGTCTCCTGGCGCAGGCGGGCCGGCGTGAGCCACGAGCCCTCCACGCCCGCCTCCCGCATGGCCGCCAACTCGCGGCGCAGCTTCCGCTCGTCATCGCCGCGCAACCCGACGCGCAGCGCCGCGTCCGGCACCAGCTCGCATCGGATGCGCAGACGCCGGATCGTCGCCGCCATGTCGAGTCCGGCGCGGCGGAACGACTGCCAGAGGTGACGCGCCACGCGCAGCCCGTGCTGCGCCTTGAGCGCATCGAAGGGCACCGCGGGTTCGAGCCTCAGCAGGCCCGGGCACGCGGCCGATCCGCCCTGGCCGATGCGGTAGCCTTCGACAAGCGCCACCCGGACGCCGGCGGCCGCGAACACGTAGGCTGCCGAGCAGCCGGTCAGGCCGCCCCCGAGGATGGCCACCTGCACGTCGGTCGCGCCGCGGTGGCGCGGGTAAGAAGGCTGGCGGGCCTTAGGATATCGATCCAGCCAATAGGGGACGCCGTAGCGGGTTCGCATGGCTCAAGCTGCCGGTATAGCGGACGATTCTACTCTCATGAGCGCGGGATTAGAATCCATTGTTGATGCCTCACAGGTTTCAGTCTATGGAACAACCTCGCTCGGCGGCCGCCATGGTCCGCGCCATCGTGCGGCACCTGCACGCCCACGGATCGCCCGAGCACGCGGCCGGCGTGCAGCGGTTCTTCAAAGAGCAGGTGCAGTCGCACGGGTGGTACACGGCGGATCTTCGGCGGTACGCGCGGTCGCTCCACAAGCAAATGGCCGGCGAACCGGTCCTGCTCCTGGATGTCGCCGAGCGATTGTTCGCCAGTCCGGCGCTCGAAGAGAAGGCGCTGGCCGTGACGATGCTCGAGCCGTCGCTGAAGCGCTTCGGCAGCGCGGAGTTCGCGCGCTTCGAGCGCTGGCTCGGCAAGGTGAGCTCGTGGGCCGACCACGATGCCCTCACGATGTACCTCATCGGCCCGATGATCGTTGCCGATCCGGCGCGCGCGAAGCGGCCGCTGCGGTGGGCTGCGTCGCCGAACCGCTGGCGGCGCCGGGCGGCGTCGGTGTCGCTGATTCACGGCATCCGGAAGGGGCTCTTCGACCAGGAGGCGGTGGCCGTCACGGAGCGCTTGCTCGGCGATCGCGGCGACATGGTGCAGAAAGGCCTGGGGTGGCTCCTGCGGGAATGGGCCAAGCACGACCCGAAGGCCGCGGTACCGGTGCTGATGGCCATCCGCGGCCGCGCCTCGCGGCTGGTGCTTCGCACGGCCTGCGAGAAGCTCGCACCCGGGCTCCGCGCCCGCGTGCTCGCGCGGCAGGGGCCAGGGACTAGGCGCTAGGCGCTGGTCCGCTCAACTGTTCAGCTGCCACCAACGCGGCGACAGCCGCGTCCCACTAGCCCCTAGCGCCTGGCCCCTGCTCCCTATGTGGTCTTCGTCACCTTCTTCAGTCCGCGCGGATGGTCCGGATCGAAGCCGCGGAGGCGGCTCAGGTGGAACGCCAGCAGCTGCCCGGGCACAATGGCCACCATCGGCGACAGCCATTCCGGCATGTCCGCCGGAATCGGGATGGGTGCCGCCGCAAGGGCCAGAGAGGAAGGCACGTTGGAGATGACCACCGGCCTCGCGCCGCGCTCGGCGATGGTGCCAAGCAGTGCCTCCACCTCGCTGCTCACCGCGCCGTGGGCGTTGATGACAATCGCGGCGAAGCCTGTGTCGATGAGCGCGATCGGGCCGTGCTGGAAGTCGGCGGAGGAGTAGGGCTCCACGGCCACGTACGCCAGTTCCTTGGCCTTGAGCGCCGCCTCGAAGGCGGTGGCGAAGTTGAACCCCCGGCCGAGCACCACGCCGTGGCCGGCGTGCTGCAGCGCGCGCGCGGCGGCGAGGACGGCCTCGCGATCGACCGCGTGGGCCGAGGCCACGAACGACGGGACGTCGGCGAGCTCGCGGCGCCATTCGTCCTTCTGCGCGATCGCCGTCGAGAGCATCGCCAGGGCGGCCAGCTGCGCCGTGTAGGTCTTCGTCGCCGCGATGCTGCGCTCCTGCCCCGCCCGCAGCACGATGGTGTGGTCGGCCGCGGCGGTGAGCGGCGATCCGGCCACGTTGGTGATCGCCAGCGTCGGGCACCCCTGCCGCCGCCCCTCTTCGACCACCGCGATGAGGTCGGGCGACTCGCCGGACTGCGAAATGCCGACCACGAGCGCGCCGCTCATCACGGGCGGCGTGCGGTAGCGGGTGACGAGCGACGGCGTGGCCAGCGTCACCGTGAAGCGGTTGTGTGCGCCGAACAGGTACTGCGCATAGCGGGCTGCGTTGTCGGACGACCCGCGCGCGGCAATCACGACGTGATGGATGGCGCGGCCGCGGATCGCGGCGGCAATCGCCTCCACCTCGGCCGCACCTTCGGTGAACAGCCGCTCGAGCACGGCAGGCTGCTCGGCGATCTCGGACAGCAGGACTGAATCAGCCACGGGTCACTCCTCGTCGGAACGCTTTCCTTCGATCGTCATCGTCAGAAGCAAGGAGCAAGGAGCAAGGAGCAAGTAGAACTCGCTGGCGATTGTCAGAATAGAGAAGAACTCAGGCTGCAGCTCGCGTTCTGCTTCTTGCTACTTGCTTCTTACTTCTTACTTCTGGCTCCTACTCGCGATGCGTCACGATCAACGCATCGCTGACTCTTCTCGCCCCCGCTGCATCCGACGGGTGGTTCACGATCTTCCCCCGCACCACCATCGTCGTCGACCCGCCCCCGTCCAGGTTGAGGGCCTCGACGAGATTGAGCTTCTGCGCGAGGTTCGTCAACTCGCCGAACGTCATGCCCAGGCCGACCGACGGGTTGCGGCCGTCGACGGTCACCAGCCAGATGGCCGCGCCGCGCGTCGTGCCGATCATGGTCCGCGGATGGCGCTCCGTGTCGAACCCCGCGCGCAGCTGCTCGGCCGGCCACCCGCCCGTCGGCTTCCCCTGGTGCACGAGCAGGCCGGCGCCGCCGACGATGTCCCGGGCCTGGATCCACTGTTCGGGCCGCGTGCCGAGCAGCGTCCGGAAGCGCGTCTGGAGCGACACCTCCTGCCCCGCGTCGAGCCGCTCGAGCCCGGTGGGCAGCACCGTCCCCCCGAACGACAGGACCACGCCGTCGGCGGGAATGCGTGTGCGGCCGGCGTTCGGGCGCCGCTCGATGACGCGGAGAGGCGAGCCGGCGAGCTGCCACTCGACGCCGGTGTCGGCCATGTCGCTGTCGGGGCCGAACCGGGGCGTGTAGAGCATCAGCTGGCCCCGGGCGCGCGTGGTGTCCACGCCGTCGATGTCCTGGCTGAACAGCTCCCCATCGACCGTGTAGGAAAGCGAGAGCGACGCGCTGACGCGGTCGAAGACGAGCGACAGCGGCTTCCCCGGCGCGCGCACGATGCCGACGGCGCCGCGCGTGAGGGGCGAGTCGCTGACCAGTTCGTCTCCCAGCTCCAGCACGCCCGCCGGATCGCCGTTCTTGACGACGAAGAAGCCCGCGTTGACCGCGGCAATCGCCTCCGAACGGGCCGCGATCTCGGGCACGGTCTCGAGCTGCATGACACGATCGCGAGCGAGCGCGCTGCGGAGGTCGACCTTCGACGGATCGAGGCGGAGGATCTGGACAGACACCGGACCCGGCGGATCGAGCAGGTTCGCATCGTCCACCCGGAACAGCTGGACGCCGTCGGCGACGGCCTCGCCCTTGCCGAGGTTGATCGCCGTCTCGCGCGGACACCCGGCCGCGAGCCACGCGAAGGCGACAAATACCAGCGCGTATGGCAGGCGCCTCGCAATAGGGCGGAATCGGACACGCATCGCTCAGGGGAATGGTACTAGAAGCCTGTGTCAGAAGTAAGAATCAAGAAGCAAGGAGGGCCCACTGACGATTGTCAGAAGCAAGGAGCCGTCACGCTACGCCGGCCTTCTTCTTACTTCTTGCTTCTTACTTCTTGCTTCTTGCTTCTGCCCCTACCTCGCCCTCTCCGCCAGTCGCGCGAGGATACCGGCGAACTCGGGCTGGGCGTGCAGCGGTTTGAAAACCGGCTCGATGGGGATCGTCCAGCCGGGGAAGCCCGGGGGCGCTTCGGTCAGCAGCCGGCCGAGCAGCGCGATGGCGTCCGTCGGCCGGCCCTGCACGATGGCGGCCATGGCCGAGAGCAGCGCGGCCTCGAGCATCCGGCCACTGCGCCCCAGGCCGCCGATCGACGCACGGGCCTCGTCGAGCGAGGCCTGCGCTTCGGCTTTCCGACCCGCGGCCGCGAGCGCCTGCGCAAGGCCGATCTGCGATCGCGCGTGGCCGGGGAACAGGCGCAGCGCCTCGGCGAAGGCGTCCGCCGACTTGTCGAACCGCCGCTCGGCGAGCAGCGCGAAGCCGCAGCCGTCGTGGGCGTTCATCGCGAACTCCCTGCCCCAGACGCGTGACGCCACGGCAGAGGCGGCCTCGAGTTCGCGGCGGCACTCCGTCAGCGCGCGGCCCGTCTCGCCCTGCGCGAGGTAGACCATCCCCAGCAGCCAGTGGAGTCCGCTGGCCGGATAGCGCGACTCGCGCCCGGCCTGCCTGTCCTGCAGCGCGACCCCCTGGTGCAGCACCTCGACGGCCGTCGGCAGCTGGTTGCGCGCGATGTGCACCATCGCGATGTAGAAGTGCGCGAAGGCCAGGTCGCCGTAGATCGTGAGCGCGCGCTTCAGCGCGTCGAGCCGCTCGCTGCCCCACGCCGCGTGCCCGAGGCGGAACAGGTGGCGCCAGTCGTGCGGATCGAGCGAGACCGCCCGGCGGCCCGCGGCCACGGCCTCCGTGAACTTGCCGGCGCTCACCAGCAGGAACGCCAGCGTGGCATGGCCTTCCGCCAGCGTGTCGTCCAGGTCGACACACTGCCGGGCGTGACCGATGGCCGTCGCCAGCCTGGCGGCATCCTGTTCGTTGCGGGCGCGCGTGGCCTCGTAGAGCAGGTAGTGCGCATTGGCGAGGCCCGCGTATGCCATCGCATAGCGCGGATCGAGCCGCACGGCGTGCTCGAAGCCCTCGGCCGCCGACGCGACCTGGGCCGGATCCAGGCTGTCGAGCTTGACGCGCGCTTCCGACGCCGCGCGGAACGCGTCGAGGTTCGACGTCTCGCGCACGCCCATGCGCGTCGAATGCCCGTGCGCCGTCTCGACGCCGAGGGCCGCCGAGAACTGGCGGACGATGCGGTCCTGGAGATCGAAGATCTCCTCCAGGCGGCCGTCCACCTTGGCGTCGGCCAGCGTGGCGCCGGTCGGCACGTCCACGAGCCGCGCGGTGATGCGGACCCGATCGCCGGCCCGCTGGAAGCTGCCGACGACGACGAGGTGGACGTCGAGGTCGCGCGCCACGGCCGTCATCGAGCCGTCGGTCCGCCGGACGGCTTCGCCGATGCGCACCCGGTCCACGACGCGGAGCACGCGGAACGCCGTCAGGTCGTTGGTCACCGTTTCCGCGATGCCGGTGGCGAGCCACGCGAGTTCGGGGTCGGCGCCGAGATTGGCGAAATCCAGCACCGCCACCGATCGCACCATGCCCTGGTCGCCCGAGGGCGAGGCCTCGGCGTGCGCCCGCGAATCGGCATCGAGCGCGGGCAGCGCTTCGACTGGCGCGATGAAGCGGTAGCCGCGCCGAGCCACGGTCTGGATGTAGGTGGGCGTCGCGGGCTCGTCGCCAAGCGCCTGGCGCAGATCCGAGATGGCCTGGGTCAAGGCGTTCTCGGTGACGATCACATCGGGCCAGATGGCCGCGAACAGTTCGTCCTTCGTGACGAGCACCGAGGGCCTCGACACGAAGTACAGCAGCAGGTCGACCAGCTTGGGCGACAGCGTGATCGACTGGCCTTCGCGCAGCACCCGGTAGGCGGGCCGCTCGACGACAAACGGGCCGAAACGGAACCGGGCGGAGTTGATGGCCATGTGGGGCGGATTGTATGTCAGAAGCAAGAAGCCGGAATAGCCCACTGACGATTGTCAGAATTACGCGAACACCCGCCGCGGAGGCCTCCGGCGTTCCCACTGCTGAGCAGCGGGACGTGCCCTTCTTCTTGCTCCTTGCTTCTTGCTTCTTGCTTCTCTGTTCTTGATTCTGACCAGTTCCGGACTACTTCCGGACCACCCCATCCCTTATCGCCACCTTCTTCAGGAGCTCCGCGTCGGTGGCGGGGTAGCCCTCGACGAGCAGGTGGCCGACGGCATAATTGTCGTCGCCGGCGGCGGGGGCCACCAGCACCGTGTCGAACCCGCTCCGGACGGCCCGCGACGGGACATCGACCGTGTAGGAGGTCAGGCCCGGCCGCCGCCGGTGCTCCGGGATGGGCCCGATCTCGACCCGCCCCACGGCGGCGTTGCCCTTGATGAAGACCAGCACGTACTTGTCGTTCGAGTCCACCGACACGTCCGCGTACCGCCGCCCGGGCCTGTCCTCCACGCGCACGGCCAGCGGCTGCGTGAGCACGATGTTGCCGGGCGCGTCCCACGGCGTCTCGGGCGCCTTCACGTCCGAGAGCTCCGCGACCGGCTTCATGAACTCGGCGTAGCGGTAGAGATCGCGGTTCACCAGCTTGGCGTATCCGCCCGTGTTCATCCGCCAGATGGTCCTCAGTCGTTCCGGGGACCAGAGTGGCGTCGATCGCGTGATGCGCGACAGGTGCTCGTAGAACTCCCGCAACTGCGGATCCGCGATGTCGTTGCCCCCGCTCGCCACCGACTCCCGGTACCCCTTCGGCACGACGCGGCGGAAGTGCCCGGGCCGCCACTCTTCCTTGAACACCGCCGGCAGCCTCGCGAGCAGCGGGTCGGCCAGCGCGCACTCGTCGAGCAGGTAGTAGTGCGGCCCCCAGTCCAGGCCGGCCTCTCCCATCAGCCCACAGGTGTTCAGCACCGGCGTGGCGCCCGCCGGCTTCCGCACGTCCCAGTCGGGGTCCTGGTACTTGACCATGCTCGCGAAGGCCAGCGAGCGGGCTTTGAAATGGAATGTCCGTTCGTCGACGATGCCCGAGTGCTTCTCGCCGCGCTCGAGGTACCGGCTGTCGCTCATGAGAGGCATGCGCGCCGACACCGCTCCCAGCACGACGCACGCCGTCACGGTGGCGGCCCACGTGCGCCAGTCCGCCTCCACGAGCCGCGTCAGGATCAGCACGGCCGCGAAGAACGGTGCCGCGAAGAAGCGGCCCGCCATGAAGTCGCCGCCGATCGAAACCACATACACGATGTAGGCGGCGATGCCGGCGGCGAGCGCGCGGCCCGCAGCGCGACCTGGTCGGCCTTCAACGCCCCTCGCTGCGGTCCACGCCATCACGATCGCGAACAGGATCAGCACCGGCGTGAGCGGATCCCGATCGACCGCGTCGATGAGGTAGATGACGCCCTGCTTCCACAACTGGCTCCGGCTGACGTCCATGCCGAGTTTGGCGTAGGCGGTGTTGGGGAACGGGAACCCGTAGTAGAGGACGGCGAACATCGTCCAGGCCAGCGCCGGCACGAGGCCCAGCGCGACCGATCGCGCGACGACCGGCGCCTGCCTCACCCGGACCGTCGCGACCAGCAGCAGCGGGGTGACGATCACCACGGCGTCGGGCCTGGCCAGGTAGACAAGCGACGCCAGTCCCCACAGCGCGCTCAGCCGCCGCCCCGGCGTGCCGCTCTCGCGCAGGAAGACGCCCACGAACGCCGCGAGCAGCAGGTTGACGAGCGGGTTCTCGAGCCCCGACGTCGAGTAGTCGACAAACGCCCTCGACGAGATCAGCGCCGCCGCCGCGACCCAGGCCTGCCATGGCGTCCGCGCCCGCGATACGGCCAGCCAGAACACCCACAGCGACACGGCGATCGAGACCGCGAAGGTGGTGTAGTAAACGTTGCCGACGACGAGGTAGCCGGCGGTCAGGAGCGCGAGCCACAGGGGATGCGTGAAGGTCTGCACCCGCTCGCCGAGGTTGAACGTCAGGCCGTTGCCGTGCGTGACGTTCATCACCGTCCTCAGCGAGATCAGCCCGTCGTCGCTGATCCACGCCGTGCGGACGAGCACCGCGAGGAAGACCAGGAGCAGGAGCGCGGCGACGGGGCGCGGGATCGGGGCGGTGTTCATCGCGGGGCCTCGCCGGCGTACTCCAGCATCTGGCGCGTGAGGTCGAGCGGATAGGTCATCCGCACGTTGACGATCCGGCCGTCCGGGCCGAGCACGGGCTCGAGGCCGGGCATGACGAACCCGGTATAGGACGGCAGATCGGCGCGCTGCACGCGGGCAACGATCTCGTCGCGCAGCGCCGGGTCGAAGTGCGTGCCGAACGTCGCCACCAGCGCGCGGGCGGCGGCAATATCGCCCTGGCTCTTGATCCGCTGCACCTCGGCCAGCAGCCGGCCGACGCCCTCGCGGAAGCTCTGCACATCGGCGACGACGTAGAAGGTCTTGCCGTCGCGCCACCGCTCCTGAACGGCATGCGTGTTCGTCATGAGCCACCGCACGATGAGCTGGCGGTTGCGCATGTGGTCTTCCTCGAGGTGCGATCCCTCCCGCACGCGCCGCAACTGCACCAGCGCGTTCCGGGCGAAGGCCTCGTACGCGGCGCAGGCGATCTCGTCCTGGTGCCCGGCCTCGACGATACCCAGTTCGGCGAGCTTCGGGTGCGGCGCGAAGTACAGCGCCACCAGGTCGGCGCGCGTCTCCTCAATCGTCGAGTAGTACTCCCGCAGCGCCGCCGACGCACTCGTCCCGAGCGCCGGGTCGGTCTGCCCGGAGCCGTGGCCGACCACCTCGTGCAGGATCGTGGCGACTTCGGAGGCCGCACCGCTCCATCTCGCCGCGCGCTCGGCTTCCTCCCGCGTCCACGAGAACTCGGCCCAGTAGGACGCCGGCAGCGACCGTTCGTACGCCTCCATCACGTTGACCAGCGAGATCGACTTGCTGCCGTGGCGTTCCCGCACGCGCTCGTCGTTCGGCAGGTTGACGCCGATGGGCGACAGCGGGCCGGAGTCTCCGCTCTCGACGACCACGTCGATCGCGCTGGCGCTGACGCCCGTGACATCCGCCTTGCGGTACTTCGGGTCCCACGGCATGTGGTCCTCGAACCACTGCGCGTGGCGCGCCAGCGACCTGATGGCGTCCGTCTTCGCGTGGTTCACGTAGAACACCATCGACCCCCACGCGCCCTTCACGCCGCGCGCGTCGAGGTAGACCTCGACGAACCCGTTGATGGTGTCCACGGGCGAGTCCTTGTCCCTCACCCACGCGATGTCGTACGCCTCGCGGTCGCTGGCTTCTCCCGTCCGGTAGCACCGAATGAGCGCGCCGAGGGATTCGGCCATCGCCGGCGTCGCGTACGGCACCGCCGCCTCGAGGTGCCCGACGATGGCCTCGATCTCACGCCCGTACCGGCCGCCGGCCCGGTACACCTCCTCGACGAGCCGCCCGTCGCGCTTCACGAGGCGCGAATTGAGGGGATAGCGCTCGCGGAAGCCGTCCAGGTCGGCGAGGCTCACGCCGTCGTAGAGGTTGTTCGCGCTCATCGCGAGGATGTCGCGGCCCTCGCCCGGCGTCTTGCTGGTGATGCTGGCGTCGAACTCCGGATCGAAGAAGCACGGAGCGAGCCTCGCCAGCAACGCGTCGAGCGTTTCGCCGGGCCGCATGGGCAGGCGCGCGCCGTCGTTGGCCGCCGCGCTGACCGCCGCCGCGAACGCCTCGGGCTCGCAACCCAGCACGAACTTCCGCGCCGTCTGGCCGTTGTGCGGGCCGCTGTTCAGCCAGAAGAGCTTCGCGTAGTGGTGCACCCGCGCCAGCGTGTCCGGCGCGACGTGCTCCGCGTGCGTCAGCACCGCCTCGACCACCTCGCGCATGTCGAGGCTCGGCGCGTACCGCTGGTCGTAGTAGATGTCGCGCCCGGCCAGCGCGGCCTGCGACAGGTGATAGACGAGCGTCTTCTCGCGCGGCGCAAGCTCCGTGAAGCCGTCCGCGTACAGCTGCACCACCGCCGCCTCGTCGACGCGCTCGAGGAGGACGAGCCGGCCGTCCTGCTCGCTCACAGGCGCACCTGCTCCAGATACTCGGGAATGCGGACCGGCCACCCGAGCTCCCGCTCGATGCGGGCCTTGAGCGCATCCTGGGAAGGCGGCTCGCCGTGCACGATGTAGGTCATCCGGGGCGCCCGCGTGAAACCGCGCAGCCACTGCATGATCTCGCCCGCGTCAGCGTGGGCCGACATCGAGTCGATCCGCTCGATGCGCGCCGCGACGGGCACGTGCTGGCCGTGGATCTTGACCGTCTCGGCGCCCTCGACCAGTTGACGGCCGCGCGTGCCGGCGGCCTGGTAGCCCACGAAGAGCACGGTGTTGCGCCTCCGGGGCAGCGCGGCTTTCAGGTGGTGCAGCACCCGCCCGCCGGTCGCCATCCCGCTCGCCGAGATGACGATGCAGGGCGAGGCGGAGGCCTGGACTTCCTTCGACTGCTGCGGCGACGCGACGGCCGTGAACCGCTGCGTGGTGAACGCGCCCATCTGGCCGCGGCCCGACTGCACGTCCGGGTCGAGATCGCGGCTGTGGCTCGCGTAGTGCCGCAGGGCGTCGACCGCCATCGGGCTGTCCAGGTACACCGGCACCGTGGGAATCCGGCGCGCCTCCTCGAGCCGCTTCAGCGAGTAGATCACCTCCTCGGCTCGCCCGATCGCGAACGCCGGGATGATCACTTTTCCGCCGCCAGTGATTGTCGTCGTGATGATCTCGGCCAGACGCGCGCCGCCGTCATCGGGCTCGTGCATCCGGTCGCCGTAGGTCGACTCGACCAGCAGGATGTCGGCCGTCTCCACGCGCGACGGGTCGGGCAGCACCGGGCGGCTGAAGCGCCCCAGGTCGCCGCTGAAGACCACGTCGACACCGCCCTCGGCCTCCAGCCTGAAACGCGCGAACGCCGAGCCGAGCAGGTGCCCGGCGTCGGCGAAGGTGAGCGTGCCCGCCCCGCCGACCGGCACCGGGCGGTCGTAGCCAACCGGCTGCAGGTGCGTGAGCGCCCGGTACGCGTCGTCTTCGGTGAAGAGCGGCAGCGCGGGCGCGTGCCGCGTGTAGCCTTCCCGGTTCGCGTCGCGCGCGTCGTCTTCGGCGAGGCGGCCCGAGTCGGGCAGCATGATGCGGCAGAGGTCCGCCGTGCCAGGCGTGCAGAAGACGCGGCCCTTGAAACCCTGGCTCACCAGCCGCGGCAGAAAGCCCGAGTGGTCGATGTGCGCGTGCGTGAGGACCACGGCGTCGATGGTCTCCGGCTTGACCGGCAGCGGCTGCCAGTTCCGCTCGCGCAACTCCTTGAGTCCCTGGAAGAGGCCGCAGTCGACCAGGACGCGCCGGCCCGCCGTCTCGAGCAGGTACTTCGAGCCGGTCACGGTCTGCGCCGCGCCGAGAAACGTCAGTGTCGTCATGCGAAGAGCCCCACCTGCCCGCCCGTGTGCCAGAAGAGGACGGACTGATTGTCCGCGAACGTGCCGCGCCGCACGTGATGAATGAGGCCGGCGAGCGCCTTGGCGGTGTACGTGTGGTCCACGAACATCGCCTCGTGCCGGGCCAGCAGGTCCACCGCCTCGCGCGAGGCCGCCGAGGGCACGCCGTACCCCTGGCCGACGTGGGCGTCGTCGACCTCGATCTCGCGCGCGGCGGCCAGTTCGGCGCCGCTCGTGCCGAGGAGGTCGCCCATGCCCGAGATGACCGTGCGCACCGTGTCGCGGATCGCGGCGGCGGGATCGTCGGCGCTGATCCCGAGAACCCGCGTCGGCAGGCCGTGCAGGGTGCACCCGGCCACGAGGCCCGCCTGCGTGCCGCCCGACGAGGTGGCGTGCACGATGACGTCGGGGACGACGCCCTGCTGGATCAGTTCGCCGACGGCGCGCGCGAGCCCGAGTGCGCCGAGCGGCGTCGACGCCCCGAGGGGGATTTCGTACGGGCGCGCACCCTGGCGCCGCAGGTCTTCCGCGATCCGCGCCATCGCCGGCGCCCGGTCCGCGCGCGACTCCACGTAGTGCACCTCGGCGCCGAGCAGGGCGTCGAGCAGCGCGTTGGCCGTCGGCTGGTCCGGCCGCGCGCCGTTGAGCACGAGCACGCACTTCAGCCCCGCCCGTGCCGCCACCGCGGCCACCACACGCGCCGAGTTCGACTGGACGCCGCCGACGCTCATCAGCGTGTCGGCGCCTTCGGCGATGGCCGAGGCGGCGACAATCGCGATTTTGCGGACCTTGTTGCCCCCGAACCCGAAGGGGATCGCGTCGTCGCGCTTGACAATCAGGCGGGGGCCGCCGCCAAGCGCGGCGCGGAGCCTCGAGAGATCGTGGACGGGCGAAGGCGGCGCCCACAGGTCGATGGCAGGGACGGCCGCGAGCCGCTCGAGAGCAGCCTGGAAGGGCATCATGACGGGTATTCTATACTTTGGCGCTCGCCAGGCCCATGACGCTCGCGGGTCAGAAGCCAGAAGCAAGAAGCGCCCCCTGACGTGTGTCAGAAGTCAGAAGGGCCAACTGACGATTGTCAGAAGCAAGAAGGGTTCACTGACGTTTGTCAGAAGCCAGAAGACGACTGTCCTGCTGGACAGGCCTTTCTTCTTGCTTCTGGATTCTTGCTTCTTGCTTCTATTGGGCGAAGAGCCTCCCCATCTCGCGCAGCGCCCCTTCAAGCTCTTCGCGGTCCCTCGCAAAGCAGAACCGCACGTATTCCTCTCCCGCCGAGCCGAAGTCCGCGCCGGGCACGCAGCCGATGCGGCCCTGTCCGATCAGGAACTCCGCCATCGCCCACGAGCGTGAAGGCGAAGAGGCGCCGGCGGGCGGTGTCCACGACGGGTCGATGCGCAGGAACGCGTAGAACGCGCCCGTGGGCGGCTCGCCGCTGAAGACGCGGCCGGCGGCCTCCCGAATGCCGGCATAGAACAGGTCCCGCCGCGCCTGAAGCTCCACCCGGTACTGCTCGACCACGTCCTGCGGGCCTTCCAGCGCGCCGACGGCCCCGTACTGCGAGATGGACGACACGTTGCTCGTCGTGAGGAACAGGAGCTTCTGCAGGCGGTCGCGCAGGCGTTCGTCGCGTGCCGCGAGGTACCCGACGCGCACGCCGGTTGCCGCGTACGTCTTGCTGAACGTGCACACCGGCACGGTGCGCTCGTACATCCCGGGCAACGAGGCAATGCTCACGTGCTCGGCGCCGTCGTACAGCACGTCCTCGTAGGCCTCGTCCGAGATCACCCACAGATCGTGCTCGCGGGCCAGGTCCGCCAGGCGCTCGACATCGCCGCGCGTGAACACGCCGCCCGTCGGGTTGTTCGGAGAGTTCAGGTAGAGGCCCTTCGTCCGCGGGCGGATGAGCGACGCCACCTCGTTCACATCGAGGCGCCAGCCGAGCGACGGGTGCAGCGGACACCGCACCACCGAGGCGCGGGCCGCCAGCATGGCGAGCGTCGCCGGCGGCCACTCGGGGTCCGGCACGATGACCTCGTCGCCGGGTTCGACAAGCGCCTGCGCGGCGAGGTAGATCCCGTGCACGCCGCCGTTGGTCACCAGCACCTCGTCGTCGGAGCGCACCGGCACGCCGTTCTGCGCGCGCAGCTTCTCCGCCAGCAGCGCTTTCAGCCGCGGCAGCCCCGCGGTCTGCAGGTAGTGCGTCTGGTTCGCGTCGATGGCGGCGCGCATCGCGGCCTTCATCGCCTCTGGCGCGTCGAAGCTCACGTCGCCCTGATCGAGCCGGAACGGCCGGTCCAGCGCGTACATGAGCTCCCGGATTCTGACGATGCCGGAATTGGGGAGGGAGTCGAGATATGAAGACATGGGGGAATTGTGTCAGAAGACAGAAGGGCCCACTGACGATATTCAGAAGCAAGAAGCCAGAAGGGCCCACTGGCGTTTGTCAGAAGCAAGAAGCCAGAAGGGCTCACTGACGATATTCAGAAGCAAGAA
>Ga0209254_10001206_pt1 | contig 22913 bp, 24 predicted proteins | sample FrelakmetDIP11DI_FD_187148 | JGI IMG/M metagenome (GOLD analysis project Ga0209254, IMG submission 187148) | Freshwater lake sediment microbial communities from the University of Notre Dame, USA, for methane emissions studies - DIP11 DI (SPAdes)... | ecosystem: Environmental > Aquatic >...
CCGAAGAAGCCGGCTTTTTCATGATGGATTTCGATATGCCTTCTGTTGACGATTGCGGCGACGCGTCCGACGATTGTATCGTTCTCTCTGGCGAGAAAATAGCGAACAGCAGCATGATCGAAAAAAGGGTTTTTATCGGAGAGATGTTTTTTTACTTCTCTTGTGAGCTGAGGGACATAGAAAGGATCGTTCGCGTAGAGGTTGAAGGGGAACCGTATGAAGTCATTGAGGTCTTTCCCGGATCGAACCTCAACAACTTCGATCATCCGATAAGGCCCAGTTCTTTGCCGACCTTCTCGAATGCCTTGAGAACGATATCGAGATGCTCGTCCTTATGCGTTGCCATATAGCTTGTCCGTATGAGCGCCATGCCGTTCGGAACTGCGGGGGTCACCGCCACATTTGCGAAAACACCTTCATCCTGCAGCATTACCGCCATCCTGAACGCTTTCTCATCTTCTCCGACCACAACGGGGATTATCGGGGTCTCGCTGTTCCCTACCTTAAACCCGAGTTTTTTGAAACCGTTCAGCATCTTTGTCGTGTTTTTCCAGAGTTGTTTCCTTCTCTCCGGCTCATTTTCGATGATGTCGATAGCAGCGCTGACAGCAGCAACCGACGCAGGCGGAGGACTTGCGCTGAATATCAGGGGCCGTGCAAGGTGTTTTATAAAATGGATTACATCTTCTGAACCGGATATGAACCCGCCGATCGAGGCGAGGGATTTGCTGTAGGTGCCCATTATGAGGTCTACTTCGTCTTCAAGCCCGAAATGTTCGGCAGTGCCGCGTCCCGTCTTGCCGAGAACGCCGATGCCGTGCGCGTCGTCGACCATGAGGCGCGCGCCGTATTGCCTCGCGAGCGAGACGATTTCCGGCAGGTTCGCAATGTCGCCCTCCATACTGAAGACACCGTCGACGACGATCAGTTTGTCCTTGTCTTCATACTCCCTGAGAATCCGCTCGAGATCTGCCATATCGTTATGTCTGAATTTCTTTACCTCACCGAAGGCAAGTCTGCAGCCGTCGATGATGCTCGCGTGGTCCATCTTGTCGATGATCACCACATCGTCTTTGCCGACCAGCGCAGAAATGACCCCCAGATTGACCTGGAATCCGGTAGAGAAGATAAGGGCAGCTTCTTTCCGCATGAAACGGGCAAGTTTTTCCTCGAGCTGAACGTGGATGTCAAGGGTACCATTGAGAAACCGGGAGCCCGCACACCCTGTTCCGTATTTTTTTATCGCCTCAATCGCGGCCTCTTTCACCTTTGGATGGCTTGTGAGGCCGAGATAATTGTTCGAGCCGACCATGATCATTTTCCGTCCATCCATGATGATCTCTGGGTCCTGAGCGCTTTCGATGGTTCTGAAGAAAGGATATAATCCCGCCGATATAAGGTTTTTGGCTTTATCGAATTTAAGGCACTTCGAGAAAATATCCGTTGATTTCTTTACAGCCATCGGTGAATCCTGTACCAGTCTGCTGTCCATTTTATCCCTTCCTTTATCCCGGTCTTCGGCAGAAAGCCGATTTCTTCTCTGACTTTTGCCGGGTCGCATACCCAGTGCGAATGTTGAAAATCCTTCATCCTGTCTCTGTTGATGATCCCCTGTTTATTCATCTTTTCACCAATAAATGCAAGAAACGACATGGCGAATTTCGGCACCTTCAGCGGCACCGGCTTCACGTTCAGTGCAGACGATATCTCCCCTGCTATATCCTTCCCGCTCACGACGCCGGTGTCCGATAAAAAATAGATCTTCCCTTCAGCCTTTTTGCTCTCGGCACATAGTATTATACCCTGAACGAGGTCATCAACATAAAGCAATGAATAATAGCATGTACCGAGGTCAAAAAAAACCCCTTTTTTGATCATTTTAAACAACACCAGCATGTCTCTGTCCCTCGGGCCGTAGACCGCAGGAGGCCTGACGATGGTGACGGGAATCAAATCCCTGTACTGTAAAACAGCTTTTTCCCCTTCAAGTTTGCTTCTGCCGTAGTCTGATACAGGGCAGGGGGAGCAGTCTTCCCTGACCGCCACTCCGTTTTTGCAGGGGCCTGCTGCAGCGAGGCTGCTCACATAGACAAAGCGTTTTACGGTCGGATTTCTCTCGGCTACCGCTTTCACAAGGTTTTCTGTCCCTTTTGTATTGACGGCGAAGAATTCGTCTCCTGATCGCGCCTTGGTCAGCCCGGCGAGGTGGAAGACATAGTCGCAAGTGCTGACGGCATCGAGGAGGGAGTTTTTCTCTGTGCAGTCGCCATGGACGAAACCGATATTGAGGCTCTCGATCCATTTAAGGTTCGACGTCTTTTTCACAAGGCAGGTAACGTCGTATCCTTTTTTTACAAGTTCCCCGCACAGATGGCTTCCTATGAAGCCGGTAGCCCCTGTTACAAGCGCCTTCATAGGGCACCGCCGGTATCGGCAACGCAGCTATGTGGAATCAAGCCCATCCGAATCCCCTCCGGGTGCAGCTTAACGGCTCATGGATTCGAGCCGTGAAATCCGCTCCTCGATAGGCGGATGGGTGCTGAAGAGCTTCAATATACCGCCGCCTGATAACGGGTTAACGATAAACATATGGGACGTCGAAGGGTTCGCGTGCATCGGGATCTGCTTCGATGCCATGTCAAGCTTTCTGAGCGCTCCCGACAGATACCGCGGATTGCCCGCGATCCTGGCGCCGCCTTCATCCGCCACGTATTCCCTCGACCGCGAAATAGCCATCTGTATGATCATGGCGGCAATAGGACCGACGATCATCATCACGAATGCGGCGACAGGACTGCCGCCTTCATCGTCGTCTCCCCTGTGGCCGCCGAAGATCATCGCCCACTGCGCCATCTGCGCGAGATAACTGATGGCGCCTGCAAGGGTTGCGGCTATGGAGCCGATAAGGATATCTCTGTGCTTGACATGCGCAAGTTCATGACCGATGACGCCCTGGAGTTCTTCCCTGCTCAGAATGCGCATGATCCCTGTTGTGACGGCTACAGCCGCATGCTTCGGATTCCGGCCGGTTGCGAAGGCATTCGGCTGTTCCTGGTCCATGATATAGACTTTCGGCATGGGGAGCTCCGCCTTCTGCGCAAGCATTCTCACGGTGCTGTATAGTTCCGGCGCCTCGGATTCCGTTACCTGTTTTGCCCCGTACATTTTCAGGACAATTTTATCGCTGAACCAGTATGAGAAGAAGTTCAGCCCTATCGCGAAGATGAGGGCGATCGTCATGCCCTGCTGACCGCCCATCGCGCCGCCAGCCCAGACAAGGATCAGCGTAAGAGCTGTGAGCAATACCATTATTTTCATTGTATTCATCGTATCTTATACCTCCATAAGTACAAGTTTTCGTTGATTTTTTATCATATCCGAAACAGGGAATGATTTCAAGGCGCTATTGGGAGCCGTACGCGTGGAGCCCCGAAAGCAGCAGATTGACGCCGAGATAGGTGAAGATGACCGCCATGAAGCCGATGACCGAAACAATGGCGACATTTTTTCCCCTCCATCCCCGTATGAAACGGCCGTGGAGATAAAATGCGTAGACGAACCACGTAATCAGCGACCATGTTTCCTTGGGGTCCCAGCTCCAGTAAACGCCCCATGCCTGATCAGCCCATATGGCGCCGAATATGAGGCCGCCGAGGGTGAAGATCGGAAACCCGACGGCTATGCTTTTATAGGTAATTTCCTCGAGCATATCGGAGGTGACGTCTAAGCGCGCTATGGCTTTTTTGAGAACAGAGCCGTATCTCCACACCGCAAATAAGGTTGCGATTGCAAGACCCCAGCTTATCAGTCTTACTGCAGCGGCAGGATGGAGAAATGAGGTCCTGAAGAGATAATTATGAATGAATATTTCCGGCCTGACTTTCACTTTGAAGGTAAATAAATCAATTCCCATCGACGCCAGAAGGACGACGAAGAGCCCGACGGTAATGGTCCAGAAGATATACGATAACTCGTTCCGTTTCTCTGTCGTCATGATGAGGGACATGAGGCCGGTACCGAACGAGATGGCAAATGCGGCGTATGCGATAAAACTCATCGTCACGTGGGCGAGAAGCCAGTTGCTTTTGAGCGCCGGCACGAGGGGCTGAATCTCTTTTGAGACCCCGGACAGATCTATAAACGCCAGTGCAAGACCGGCGATGGGGGTTATGAAGGCGCCAAAGGACCGGTTCCTGAATTTGAACTCCACAATGAGATAGCCGAGAATCAGGCACCACACAAAAAAGAGGAGAGATTCGTAGAGGTTGGTAAACGGCGCCGAACGCATGAAGCCCAGCCCGCTCAGATCAGCGAATTCCTTCCATCTCGATATGATCGCGATGGTCTGCGCCACGAACCCGACGATAGTGACGGTTGTGGCTGTCAAGCCGATTTGTTTATTCTTAAAGGCCAGATAAGTGATATAGATCATCATGGCGACAATATACGCCATTGTTGATAATCCGAAGAAAAAAGAACTGTCCATTTATTTCACTCCTTCCTGTTTTTTGCTGAGGACGGAGACAACCCTATCGAGCGTTCTTTCGAAGGCGGCCTTGTTTTTATTCGTGGTTGCACCGATAAGGACCCGCGTGGTATTGTTCTCTTCGCTCAGCTTCACCCAGATGCGGCGATGGCTCATAAAAAACGCGATAAAAAGGCCGATGCTCATGGTAATACATCCCAGATATACCACCCATACGCCCGGATCTTTTCTCACCTGGAGACCGGTATATTCCACGCCCCAGTAATCGACAAACTCGACCCTGTCTCCATTGGGCAGCTGCCATGTCTCGGGATTCCTTCTCAAGAGCCATCCGGAAAACAGGCGCGTTCCCCCTTCAGTGAATTCGACCAGCAACGCAGGGTTGTTCATCATGTTCGCATAGGTGACTGCATGTCCGTGTTCGTCGAGCTTCAGGGCGGGACTGAAGTCCAGTATCTTTCCCGTAACCGCGGAATCCGGGATCTGGAACGTGTCCCCTAATCTCAGATTCAGCGCAGCTGTTTTCCCGGTCCTTGAAACAGCGTTCAATACCGCAATGCCTCTCTGGGCGGCGCCGGGTACCATTCCATAACTCGATTGGTAAAACGTTATCCCTTCGTAGGTGAGCGGATCATTTACCACGATCGACTTCCTCATGACTTCTCTGCCGTCCTTAAAGACGGTAAGCCAGCTTTTATATTCCTTGGGCATGTCGGAACCGCCATAGAATTCGACATCGAAGGTGTCGCACCGTATGTCAAAGCCCAGAGGAATTTCTTTGTCTGTGTTTGAAACAGCGCTATTGGAGAGGGCGCCTTCGGGCAGATTCAGGTACCCTTTGAAGCCGAATTGCATGCCGAGCATTGCTCCGATCAATATGAAGAGGATACTGAAATGCGTGAGGTAGACGCCGAGCCTGCTGTAGTTTCCTTTTTGAGCGTAAAACTGATACCCTCTCTCTTCCTGTACTTCGGTAAAGCGAAACCTCGCTGTTTTCAGAGCTTCTGTCACGCCAGACCTGACGGCATCGGGCTTTCCTTTTATGACAATCTGCCGGTTGATGAGTAATTTCCCCAACTTGTCTGCCGGCATGGGATGCAGAGGCTCTTTGACCAGTTTCCATATCCTCGGCAGCCTGTCGAACGAACAGATGACGATGTTTACCGAAAAGAGGACCAATACGGCCTTGAACCACCACGAACGGTACATATCCATAAAACCGAGGCTGTCGAAAAACGAATAGAGAGTAGGCGCCGATGATTCTCCAAACAGTCTTGATAATACCAGGATGTTCTTCGCAGGATCGGCCCTCTGCTCTAAAACCGTTCCGATGATCGAGGTGAGCGCGATGAACGCGAAGATGATAATCGCGAGCTTTACGGAAGCGAGAATATCCCAGAGTGTGTCAACGACTGTCTTCTTTTTTTTCTGTTCCTCGTCGATGTTCATATGCAGTGAATATTGTAATGGTTTTTCCCTGCAGAAGACAAGAAAATTACATTTTTTGCGGTAATCTTTTCGTTAAGAGTGAAATTCTGTAGCCGCAGGCTTTAGCCTGCGTTGATCGGCGCAGACTAAAGGCTGCGGCTACCTTGGCGCATTGAAAAACATGGATTCCCCCTGTGCGGGAATGATGACCGGAAGCGCACCGAGGATGAAAAGAAAGTTGGAAATAGGGTTTAGGCAGTTTTAGTAAGGTCTTTGTAGAACTGTTTATTCTCGGCAAAGACAAGGCCGTCTTCAAACTTGATAGATCCCGAAAGATAGAGTTTTGCCAGGGACGATTCGAGAGAGCTGTAATCGTCTGAACCGGTGAGCATCTGAGCTTTAATCTGATGCGTTTTGCCTTCCCTGATAAAATTCTTGATGCTGAAGCTGTTGATTATTTTTTCGAATACGAGTTCCCGCCCCTCGCCTGTTTTTGAAGGAATGAGCCTCTGTGAGAGAACAAAGAGGAGGTTGTCCGCAAGGCGTGTTCTGATGAGCGCCTGCTGGTCGGCAGGGAAAATATTGATGACCCTTTCAATGGTTGACGCTGCTGTGCTCGCGTGCACGGTCGTGATGACCAGATGACCGGTGTCAGCCGCCTGCAGAGCGATGGAAAAGCTGTCTGCATCCCTCATCTCGCCGATAACAATGACGTCGGGGTCCTGCCTGAATACATGTTTCAACCCTTCAGCGAATGACTTTGTATCCAGTCCGATATCCCTCTGGTTCACATTGCTTTTCTTATGTTTGTGGAGGTGTTCGATCGGGTCTTCGAGCGTGACGATATTGCAACGTTTGTTTGAATTGATGATGTCTACCATGGCAGCGAGCGTCGTTGATTTCCCATGACCTGCAGGACCTGAAACAAGGATCAGACCTTGCGGCATCAGCACAAATTCCTTTATCCATTGGGGGAGGTTTAGCTCTTCAATAGAAGGCAGAATCTCTTTAATATGCCGCATTGTGATCGAAATGGAATTTCTTTGTCTGTAGAGATTCACCCTGAAGCGGCCGATTTCAGGGAATGTCACAGCGACGTCGTAGTCAAGATTCTCAATGAATACTTCCCAGTCATTTGCAGTCATCAGCTCCCGTGCATACCGTTCGCAATCTGCTGGTGTCAGAGATACCATTGAAGCCCTTTTGATTTCGTTGCTGAACTTAATGGAAGGCGGCACACCCGCAGTTAAGAGCATATCGGTAGCGGACGAACCCGCCAGGTATTTCAGGAGAGTCAACAGAGACGGCGCTTTTTTCGTCTCCACTTTCCGGATCTGCTGATCGAGCGTACCACCGGAGATTCCTGTTTCAGGATGCAGCGAGAGGCTCTGAATGGCGGTATCCATCTGAGCGGAAGGCACTACAACCGGATGCACCTTTTTCCCGAGTGAAAATTCGATGTCCCTTATCGAAAGCATATCCCGCGGGTTCACCATCGCAAGGGTAATGGAATTGTCATCGATGCTGAGCGGCAATACCTTTAAGGTTCTGATCTTTTCCAGAGGCATGAGTTTCAGCAAATCGGGAGATATCTCTATCTTATAAAGATTCGTCGAAGGGACGCCGAGCTGCTGGCTGAGGGTGTTTAATAAGTCATCGGTGGTAATATTCCCCATCTCGATCAGGATAGATCCAAGTTGTCCGCCTATCTGAGCCTGCCTTTTCAGGGCATCTTTTAGCTGATGTGTTGTGATCAGCCCCTGCTCGATCAACATTTCGCCGAGACGCTGCTTTTTTTTCCCCGGAGGCGCCATGTAAATTTTTACCATGGTTCTTCTTTTTTTGTCAAATAAAAATCGACTGTATTATTAACGGGAACAGGAATAATTCTTAAAGTAATGCTATAATTTTTATACATGTTATTTTCTGTTTCTGGACGTTCGGATACTACGCCGGACATTCTTTTGCATGCGCTGTCAGGAAAAAAACGGGGAGAAGTATGAAGGTTGTTACCGCCGCTGAGATGCGGGAGATCGACAGGAAGACCATCGGCGAATGCGGCATATCCGGCATTATCCTCATGGAACGCGCCGGACTGGCCGTTACCGAAAGAATAAAAGAACTGTTCGGCCGCAAGAACGTTATTGTCGTGTGCGGCAAGGGAAACAACGGCGGTGACGGACTGGTTATCGCGAGGAACCTCCATAATGAGGGCTGGGAAGCCGGCGTTGTTATCACGTCGAAGCCCGTTGATTTCAAAGGTGATGCGTTATCACAGTATAAAACCGCAGTTGCATGCGGAGTAATGATTTTCCCGGCTGAAACATTGCTCAGCCGCCCGTCATCCATTCTCACCCGGCATTCGATTATTGTTGACGCGATCCTGGGAACCGGCTTGCAAAAAAACATATCGGGCAGGCTCGCTGAAGTTGTCGAACTGATCAATCGTTCCGGGTTGCCGGTCGTTTCTGTCGATATCCCGACAGGTATTTCGTCCGATGATGGCCAGGTGATGGGAGCTGCGGTGAGGGCGGCATATACCGTTACCTTCGGTCTGCCGAAAAGGGGGCACATGTTCTATCCCGGCGCCGAATATACCGGCAGACTGTTTACTGCGGATATAGGATTCCCGAAACGTCTGCTCACGTCCGAATCCCTTCCTGTTGAACTGCTCGAAAAAGATGCGGTCTCCGCGATGATCCCCCGGAGAAATACCTTTTCTCATAAAGGAGATTACGGTCATGTGCTGATGGTGGCCGGTTCACAGGGAAAGACGGGCGCGGCCCTCATGGCGGCAAGAGCGTGTCTGCGTGCGGGCGCCGGTCTTGTCACCATAGGGGTTCCCGAATCCCTTGCGCCGGTGTTTCAGTCCCGTGTGACAGAGGAGATGATTGTGGGTCTTCCCGACCGGGGGGATGGAACGCTGTCAGCAAAAGCCGCTGAAACACTGCTCGATTTCCTCGCGGGCAGAGCGGATCTCCTTGCCATTGGTCCCGGTATCGGCGTAAGCGCCGATTGCAGGAAACTCATGCAGACCTTAATAAAAAACTCACGATCGCCGATGGTAATCGATGCGGATGGCATCAACGCTTTACAGGGAGAGAAAAGCATTCTCTTACAAGCAAGGGCCGGCATTATTCTTACGCCTCATCCCGGAGAGATGGCGAGGCTCTTGCAGGGGAAAACCGGCAAGCGGCGCAAAGGAACTGCTGTGAGCATTCAGGATATCGAAAAAGACAGGATCAGCACTGCAATCCGTTTTGCGAAAGAGACGGGAACGCACCTTGTGCTGAAGGGAGTTCCCACCATTGTGGGAACAGAGGACGGCAGGGCATATATCAACCCGACAGGAAATCCCGGTATGGCGACCGCAGGGACAGGGGACGTGCTCACCGGAATGATCGCCGGTTTACTGGGCCGGACCAGGGATCAACTGGCCGCCTGTCTCATCGGCGTGTATCTGCATGGGCTTGCAGGTGATATCGCTGCGTCTGAAAAAGGGCATGACGCTCTCGTTGCGACCGATATCATCGATGCGATACCCTCCGCGTTTTTATCGCTTCACTCTCACAATTCATGAATTCGCTCATCTGTCCTGAAATCTTTAATGGGGATGTGAAGGGCTTTTTTACGCAGAAATCATACGGCGCGGATATCGGGAAAATAAGCAGTTTTTTGTCGATCAGCAAAGAAGCTATCTATCTCCCTGTGCAGAAACATACCGATAACGTATTTATCCTCGATTCCGGAACCGATCCGGTAATCGCCGATGCGGTTGTTACCGTCAAGCGGGGGATATTGATAGGTGTCCAGGTGGCCGATTGCGTCCCTATCCTGCTCTGTGACAAAAAAAAGATGGTTGTCTCGGCAGTCCATGCAGGCTGGAGAGGTACGGCTGCACGGGTAATCAGGAAGACAATCCGTGCGATGAGCGAACATTTCGGTTCAATCTCCGCGGATATCGTGATGGCCTGCGGTCCGAGTATACGAGGCTGCTGTTATCAGGTGGGGACCGAGGTCATTGACGCAGTCTGCAGCGCCACGGGAAAAGGCGATTACCATGCACATAATGACGACGGCTCCTTCATAGACCTCTCCGCTGCCAACAGGTATCAGGCGATTTCCGCGGGCGTACCGGCTGAAAATATATGGATTGCTGATGACTGCACCTTCTGTAATCCCCTGAAGTATCATTCTTTTCGCTATCACAAAAATTACGCCGGTCGTCAGGCCGGATTTATCGGGATATTCTGAAAAAAGCATCATTACTATGAAGAAATACAGAAGCGAAGGGCCGGAAGAGACGAAAGACATTGGTTACCGCCTGGGCATGCTGTTGAAACCCGGAGATGTCGTAGGGCTCTATGGCGAATTGGGCGCGGGGAAGACGACAATGGTAAAAGGCATTGCCCGTGCGTTCGGTATCGACGAACGGGAAGTTACGAGTGCGAGCTTTACGATCATCTCTGAATATGAGACAAACCCTCCTTTTGCCCATATCGATTTATACAGAATAGAGGACGCATCAGATTTTTCTGAAATCGGATTGTGGGATCAACTATGCGGTGAAGGTATTTCGGTGATTGAATGGCCGGAGAAAGCGGGTGGATTGCTTCCCGGGGATATGATCAAAGTTATGGTAAAATCTATCAATGATTCGTTGCGGGAAATAACAATAGAAGGAATCGATGAGAAAAATAGGAATAATCTGTAAAACAGGCGTATCCGAACCGTCTGAAATAGTAAAAGGGCTTCTCCCGTGGCTCAGGAAAAAAGGATGCACAATGTTTGTGGATAGCGAGACAGCCGCTCTGCTCAAGATCGAGGGCACTCCCCGTTCACAGATCCCTGCATTGGCGGATATCATTGTAGTCCTCGGCGGAGACGGCACCATGCTGAGTGTCGCAAGGCTCGTGGGAGAAAAAGGGACCCCGATTCTCGGCGTCAATATCGGTGGCCTCGGATTTCTCACTGCTGTGCATAAGGATGAGATCTACGAAGTGCTCGAAAAAGTACTTACCGAAGAGTGCTCCGTGGAGGAACGGATCATGCTGACGGCATGCGTTATCAGGCAAAGCGAATGCATTGCCGAGTATATTGTCGTCAATGACGTTGTGGTGAACAAAGGGGCCCTTGCGAGGATCATTGACCTTGAGACGTACATCGAACACAGCTATGTGGCCACGTTCAAGGCGGACGGGTTAATCGTCTCGACTCCCACCGGTTCGACTGCCTACGCCCTATCCGCTGGAGGACCGATTCTTTACCCGACGTTAAACAGTATTGTCCTTGCCCCGATATGTCCTCATACCCTTACCAACCGGCCTATTGTGCTGCCTGACAATATGCTGGTAGAAATTGTCCTCAGGTCGCGGAATGAGGATGTGTTTCTTACGATTGACGGGCAGGTCGGTTTTTCGCTCCGTCAGGGAGATACCATTGAAGTGAAGAAATCCCCGTATAAAGCGAAATTTTTTATCCCCTGCGAGAGGGACTATTTTGCAATCCTGAGGACAAAACTGAAGTGGGGAGAACGGTGAGAAAAGTAGGTAGTAGGTAGGAAAAACAGTGCATACATATAAAACAGAATGTCATTCCCCGACTCGATCGGGGAATCCACCCTTCGACAGGCTCAGGGTGACACGTCTCATGGTGAGCTTGTCGAACCATGGATTGTCCGGTCAAGCCGGACAATGACAATTTTAATTTTTATCATTGAGTAAATGCGAATGAACAGAGAACAATTTTCTATTGCCGTTAAAGATGTCTTTGCGTTTTACGAGGCGATGGGGTTCGAGCGCCTGCCGATTCCGGTGAAGCCGGTAATAAGCAGGAATAGCGCGTCAGGAGCCAGGGGGGCTGCCTTGGATGCGTTGAGATCTGCGATCGGCGATTGCCGGAAATGCAAACTCTCGCAACAGAGGACGCATATCGTCTTCGGCGAGGGAAATGCCAATGCAAGGCTTATGTTCATCGGTGAAGCGCCGGGCAGGGAGGAAGACCTTCAGGCCCGACCGTTCGTGGGAGAAGCAGGGACTCTTCTTACGCGTCTGATAGAAAAAATGGGTTTTACGAGAGCGGATGTATACATCGCCAATATTGTGAAGTGCAGGCCTCCGATGAACCGCGACCCTGATCCCGAAGAGATCGAAATGTGCAGGGGGTTTGTGGAGAAGCAGATAGAAATTATACAGCCGAGGGTGATCATGTCTCTGGGCCGTATATCTTCCCAGACGCTCACCGGCGACCCGAAACTGAAGATAACGGCTGTCCGCGGCCGCCGGTTCGATTATAAAGGGATTCCCATGATACCGACGTTTCATCCTGCGTATCTCATCAGGACCCCCAAGGATAAATGGCTTACATGGGCTGATGCGCAGAAGGTCCTGGAGTTGCTGGGGAATAAGGAGGTCCGATGAAAACATTATGGGCGCCATGGAGAATGGGGTATATTCTTTCCGACAAGACAGAAGGGTGCATCTTCTGTGAACTGCCGAAACAGAACAACGACAGGGAAAATCTCATCCTTTACCGGAGTTCCCATACGTTCATCATCATGAATCGTTACCCGTATAACAACGGACATATCATGGTCGTCCCCTATCTCCACTCTCCTTCGCTCGACGGTCTGAATGACGAAACCATGCTCGATTTGATGAAGGTTACCCGGCATGCCGTTAGTTCGCTCAAAAAAACTTTTATGCCCGAAGGGTTCAATATCGGCATTAATCTCGGAAAGGTCGCGGGAGCGGGGATGGAAACGCATATCCACCTCCATATGGTGCCGAGATGGGCGGGAGATACCAGTTTCATGACAGTGTTCGACGACGTCAGGGTAATTCCCGAGCACGTTTTGAGCACGTACGACAAGCTTTTTGCCGCACTGCATCCATGACATCTGCAGGCCGTATCAACTGCCGTTGCGTCTTTTTGCTTCTGCTACTGACCGCTTCATTGCTTGTCCCGGAAAGATCTTACGGACGCATCGTAGACCGGGTGCTCGCCACAGTCGGAGATGAGGCCATTACGCTTGCCGATTATCAGAAGTCTGTAAGGACCGCCGGTGAAGCGGGCATCAGCGAAACGGTCGAGCATGATATTCTGAAAAAAATGATCGAAGAAAAGATCATACTTCAGGAGGCGAAAAGGAAAGGCGTGGAGGTAAGCGACGCCGAGGTGGACAGAACGATAGCTGAGGTAAAGCAGCAATACAGCCTCTCTCCCGATGATCTGGAAAAAGTGCTGAAGGAAGAAGGCACGACCCTCGCTGCATACAGGAGGACAACGAGAGAAAGTATAATGATATCAAGACTGATCGACGGCGATGTGGATGCAAAAGTTTTTATCGGGGACCAGGAGATTGATGAGTATTATCGTGCAAATCAAAAGGAATTCGTGAGCAGTCCTGAAACAGTAGAAGTAAACGCTATTTTCCTCAGACTGCGTGAGGGGGCGTCTGTGACGGAGCTTACTGACCTGAAGCTTAAATCTCTGAGAGTAGCCTCACTCCTTCAGGAAGGCCAAAATTTTAATGGACTACTCTATGAATACTCAGACGAGCCCCTGAAGAGCAATGAGGGCATGCTCGGACAATTTACAAAAGGGTCATTGGTGCCGCCACTGGACAGCGTAGCATTTACCCTGCGGGAAGGCGAGACAAGCAGTCCTGTATGGGCAAGTGAAGGCGCCTATATCCTTCAGCTTGTTCGAAGGAACAGCGAACAGTTCAAAACGCTTCCTGAAGTAAAGGAAGAGATTCGTCATCGCCTGCACACGCAAAAGAGAGAAAAAATATTCAATGAATGGCGCAAGACATTATGGGAAAAATCGTTCGTTACGATAAACCAACCTTAAGCATAGTCATAGTGCTGATTTTCCTTTTGCTCACTACGGTGCACGGCTACGCATCATACAGGGAATATGACCTCCTGCAGAAGGGATATGAAAGTTATCTTTCCTATCAACCTGAGAAGGCAGCAGAAGAATTCAGGACGTTCCTGCAGGAGTTTCCCCAGAGTTCTGCCAGGGATGCGGCACTGTTCTGGCTTGGGAAATCTCTCGTGCAGTCAAAGTCAATCGATGAAGCCGGAAGAGTCTTTATAGAGCTTAAGCGGGAATTCCCGGACAGTCCGTTCGTAGCGTTTGTTGTGACGCAATCAGAGTTCCCGAAGAGTGAAAAGCTCACCACCATAAGAGAAACGGAACCAGGTCCTCAATTAGAGACGTCGAAGGATTCTGCTGATGTAAGACAACCGGAACCGGTCAAGAAAACGGATGAGATTATAACAGCACCGACGATGATGACAGATACAGCGGCGACCTCAGAGACACCAGTCGAAAAAGAGCCTGAAGCAGCTCAGTTGTCTATACCAATACAACAGCAAATGAGCGAGACTCTCTCTCCGGTGAGATCGGAAACAATCGACGTGGAGAATGTAGAAGATCGGGAGCCTATGCTTTCTGAATCCGAGACGACGCCGGCAGATGGAATGATCGCAAAGGGAGAAGAACCTGAGGCGACGGCACCTGAAACAGTTGCTATAACAAAAGCCGTAGAGCAGGAAACCGTGAGTCCCCGGTCTGAAGTGTCATCAGAGCAGGCACACGATATAATGAAAAAGGTTGAAGAACCCGAAGGAAAGGAATCCGAAGTAAAAGAGCCGGTAGTCAAAGAACCAGAGGTCAAAGAACCAGCTCAATTACAGGAGGATCAAGCAACAAGAGAAGAAACCGGAAAGCAGGCTGTCGAAGAAAAAAGGGAATTGCCATCAAAAACAGAAGAACAGGCGCGGCCAGATCAGACTGTTCTCAAGAAGGTAGGCATTGAGGGATCATTATGGTCGACGGGGGACCGCAATCAGGACTTCATTGATGAACAGATTCTCTACAACGAAGCAGTCAAGCTGAACCTTTCTGCTGATGAAGATGAATTGAGAGAACTGCGTGAGCAGTATCCCCTCGGCATAGAAGAAGTTGACTACCTGAAACGGTTCCTCCTCATTTGTAAGCTGATCGACAAAAAAGCAAAGGAGATTCCCGGGGACAAGATAGTGGAGGTCCTATCGGTACGATATAAGGATGCCGGTCAACGTGAGCAGCCGGAGCTTGCCGCAGAGCTTCAGGCATTGGCGAATAAGGGGGTTACCTTCGAAGAGATCAGCAGATCATATCCGGATATTGTGCATTTCAAGGCTATCGCATTGCAGGAATTGCCGGATTGGATTCAGGAGCGGATACAGGGACTGCAGAATTATGAAGTCGGCGTGATCTGGTCTGAAGATGGGTACATGATTCTCAAGCCTATCGTACAAATATACTCCTATGACCCGTTTGAGGAACTGTCATCTCAAAAAAAAGAGAAAATAACCGCGTATATCCGATCATGGATTGCGGAACTGAAAGGTGCGAATACGCGGTAAGCCCTGTATTCCACAGGCTGCAGCACTTGGGTTTAACCGATCCAGATATTTCACGGTAAGTTCCAATGACTCTTTTGCCTGCTCATACGTTTCCATGCCGTAGGCGGATCGTATCCGTGCGTCTATGGCCTCCTGATGCTCCATCGGAGGAGTCAGATCGGAGGATTCAGAGTCAGGCTTGCGGTTGTACAATTAGTATTTCCCTCACCCTATAGGAGCAATGTGGGGACGTTGTTTCTCATAATATTTTCCATCAGTGCCGCCTTTCTGCCCTCTCAATTGATGCTCAATTTTATCCTAATATCTTGTTTGTTGATAATTACATAATTAGAAATAACGTCCCCGAAGTCGTGCACGCTAACATTTCCCTATGGCTTTTTGAAGGTTTAAGATTTTCAGGTGAAATGATATAATTCAAGGTATGATAAGGGACGAAGCAATTGGACGCGGCTGTGCGCTGCGAATTGGTTAATCGTCGATGTGGAACGTTCAGGTGATAATAAGTGATAAATTTGACCGTTATTAACGAGGCAGTTCGCAGACTTTCCGAGCGTTTCCGCCCGGAGCGCATCATACTTTTCGGATCATACGCCAGAGGCAAAGCAGATGACAAGAGCGATCTCGACCTTCTCGTTATCTGTCCTTTGCGAAAAAGCCGTCAGAAGCTTGCGGCTGAAATGGACAGAGCTCTGGAAGGCATGAATCTTCCCAGGGATATCATCGTATTTTCATCCAGAGAATTTGAAGAAGAGAAGATGATACCGGGGACAGTCGCCCGGTATGCCTGGCGAGAGGGCAAGCTTCTGTATGAGCGCAAGTAAGATTGTCAGACAATGGGTTGATCACGCCGAAGAGGACATTCGGTTGGCCCGGCTATGGTTTTAAACTTGCTACTGCTGCGCCGTATAAGCTGATAGCATTTCATGCCCAGCAATGTGCCGAGAAGTATCTGAAGGCCTTTCTTGTTTTCAAGAAGGTCGAGATTCCTTATACCCACAATATTTCCCTTCTGCTGGAGCTTTGCTCACCGTTTGGTGATTGGATGCAAACGCTTGATGAAGCAAAGTCACTGACATTTTATGCAGTGACTGCCAGGTATCCGGGAAAAGAAAGGGTCTCAAAAAAGGCGGCTGAACAGGCTGTCGAAGTTGCTGATCGCGTAAGAAAGACCGTTAGGACGCGCCTGCGACGGGAGGGGATGGTTTTGTAGATAGTTGCCTAAGGTATTTGGAAAATTGCAGAAAAGTTCTGAAGAATCCATGAAAAGGAATCTGTTCTTAAAATGCGTTCGCAATCCCTGTCAACACAATAGAGTGGTCAAGACAAGTCATATATCTTAGTATAATTGCCATAGGGTGTATTTTCGCTTCTTCTCAGTCTGCGCTTTCCTGCACTGTTTCCACCCTTCCTGAAAGATACCGGTAGAATGAATACAGCAGGTCCAGAAGCACTATGACTGCGAGCGCAGCCATGAAAAAGACAAGGAAGGCATCGATCTTGAACATCGTTGCCTCTGCCTGCGATAGCGCGGCAGCAGCTTTATCCCTGAAGATACCGATCAGTTGCCATGACGCCGTGAAGGTTGTGGTAAACATGAAGAGCATGGGGATGAAGGTCACCCAGGCATATTTCAACTTTCCCGCCTTAACGATAACGACTGTTCCTACCCCGAAGGCGATTGCTGCAAGGAGCTGGTTTGCAACGCCGAACATGGGCCAGATTGTCGATATGTTGCCTGAATAGATGAGGTAGCCCCATGCTCCGACAACGAGGAGGCTTGCAATGATGTTGCCCGGCATCCACCCTGTTTTTGCGAAAGGCTTGTAGACCTTACCACCGAGCTCCTGGAGCAGGAACCGTGCGACTCTCGTGCCGGTATCGACGGTGGTAAGGATGAACAAAGCCTCGAACATGAGAGCAAAGTTATACCAGTACGGCATCAGCCCCTTCATGCCGGGAATGCCCGATAGTATCGATGCCATGCCGACCGCGAGTGAGACCGCGCCGCCCGGCCTTCCGGCGACGTCGGTGCCGACCATCGAAGAAAGCTCACTCACTCTCTCGACCGGAAAGCCAAGGCCCGCAAGTGCTTCAAATGAGAGGCTGGTATTGATGGCGAAATAATCGCCCGGAATTAATATCGTTGCAGCGATAAGCGCCATGGTTGCCACAAAGCCTTCCACCAGCATGGCCCCGAACCCTATGAGGGGAATGTCTCTCTCGCTCATGATCATTTTGGGGGTCGTGCCTGAAGAGATCAGAGAATGAAAACCGGATATTGCGCCGCATGCGATGGTAATGAACATAAAGGGGAACAGTTTTCCGGGAATGATAGGGCCGCCTCCCTCCGTGAATCTCGTAACAGCGGGCATCTGTATGGTGGGAGCTATGATGATCACGCCGACGGCGAGGAGGAAGATGGTCCCTATCTTCATGTAGGTAGACAGGTAATCCCTCGGGCAAAGGAGCATCCAGACAGGGAGTACCGAGGCGATAAAACCGTAAACGGCGATGGAGAGGACGAGGCTGTTCTTCGAAAGATTAAAAAACGGGGCGAGAAAAGATCCTTGTATGAAATGGCCTGAAAATACCGCGATGAGAAGGAGAAATACGCCGATAGCGCTCATTTCGAAAATCCTTCCTGGTCGAATCCGGTAAAGGTATAGTCCCATGAATAAGGCGATCGGGATGCTCAGGGCAATGGTAAACGTTCCCCAGGGGCTTTTCGCGAGGGCATTCACCACCGCAAGCCCGAGGCCCGCAAGCGCGACGATGATGATAAAGAGTATCGCGATTGCTGCGGCGAAACCACCGACCGGTCCTATCTCATCGCGCGCTATCTGCGCGAGGGAGCGTCCATTCCTCCGTACAGAGGCGAAAAGGATGACCATGTCGTGGACAGCGCCTCCGAGCGCGGACCCGACCAGAATCCAGAGGAACCCCGGAAGATACCCGAACTGCGCGGCCAGCATCGGACCTATAAGGGGACCGGCGCCCGCGATTGCAGCGAAGTGATGGCCGAACAAAACCCAGCGGTTTGTCGGATGGTAGTCGATGCCGTCAAAGAGCTTTTTTGCAGGGGTGGCGCGCTGTTCGTTGAGGGAAAGTACCTTTGCCGCAAGAAATGATGCGTAGAACCTGTACGCAATAACATAAAAACAGCCCGCGGCGACCACGAGCCAGAGGGCGTTAATCTTTTCTGCGGGGTGAACGACGCCTGCAACGACAGAGAGCGAAAACGCGGCGATAATCGAGATTGTTATCCAGAGAGCTTTCGTAAACATCTTTCTTGTATTACTTTACGTAGCCTTATAAAAATCTTCGTCAGGCATATCATAGACGAAAAAATTTGAATCGCAATCATATATGGGACTCATCAGAAAATTTATTTCTCCTCCATATCTCTGGGCGGCGGAGAGCAATTTTTCCTGAATGATGTTCCAGTCCTGACCAGAATCGATATCGACAATGTAAAATGCGTTGAGAAGCCGTATCCAGGAATATCCATAGAGAGTCCTGATCATGGAGTCGTTCATTTCTGGTGAAAGGTTTACCCCTGATTTTACGTCCCAGGAGACTATGAAATGCATTCCGGACCTGCATTGGCGGGGGCAATGACGTTATATGGCATAATGCGGTATTCTATCAGACTGAGGAAAAAACGTATATCATATCGGGTATGCGTGCGGTTTCCGGAGTCGATTCATTTACACAATTTCTCTCTTTGAGGTACAATCATTGCGTATGAAGACTTTTGACGAAGTTGTTGCTTTTCACGGGCATGCATGTCCGGGTCTTGCGCTGGGATACCGTGTTGCGCTGGCTGCATTGAAGGAGCTGGGACATCGTGCCGAAGACGAGGAACTGGTGGCAATCGTCGAGAATAATTCCTGCGCGGTAGATGCCGTGCAGGTCCTTACCGGATGCACGTTCGGCAAGGGCAACCTGATTTTCAGGGATTATGGTAAGCAGGTGTATACGTTCATCAAACGGCCTGCAGGCAAAGGAATCAGGATTTCGGTCGAATGGAAATCTCCCAATGAAACGAAAAGAGAAAATGAGATGTGGAAACGGTATATGAAAGGCGACCATTCTGCAGAGGTAATAAAAGCAGTCCATCACAGGAAAGCAAAGAAGATCGGATTTATTTTAAACAGCAGGGACAACGAACTCATGAAGATAACAAAAGGGAAAATGAAGCTTCCTGAAGAAGCAGAAATTTATCCAAGCCTTACCTGTGCCCTTTGCGGCGAAAAGGTGATGGAACCGAGGGCAAGGGTGAAAGAGGGAAAAATGGTGTGCATGCCTTGTTTTGAAAAAAGGAATGAGTAAAGGTAGAGAGATTAAAGAGATTACTATGAAAGATATTATCAGGAAGGCCGAGATATTGATTGAATCATTGCCGTATATTGAAAAATTCTACGGCAAGACCTTTGTCATCAAATACGGCGGCGCCGCACAGGTGAAGGATGAACTCAAAGAATCTTTTGCCAAGGATATCGTTCTTCTCAATTTCATCGGCATCAAGACGACCATAGTCCATGGCGGCGGCCCCATGATTTCGGCAACCATGGAAAAAATGGGGAAAAAGCCGATGTTTGTTCAGGGGCAGCGTGTTACCGATCGGGAGACGATGGATATTGTGGAAATGGTGCTTGGCGGCCTGGTGAACAAGGAGATCGTTTCCCTCATCAATAGCCACGGTGGGAAGGCAGTAGGTCTCAGCGGTAAGGACGCCGGGCTTATTAAGGCAAAAAAGAAAATAATCAGGAAATCTTCGGAATCAGGCATCGATGAAATAATCGATATCGGTCTCGTCGGTGAGGTCACCCATGTTGATCCGCACATCATAAGCTGCCTTGAAAAGGACGGATTTATCCCCGTGATATCACCTGTCGGAGTCGGCCCGAAGGGCGAGACTTTGAATATTAATGCGGATTATATCGCAGCAGCGGTTGCCTCGGCCCTTAAAGCTGAAAAGCTTATACTTCTTACCGATGTCCCGGGGCTTATGAACAAGAAGGGCAGGATAATCTCTACCGTCACGAAACGACAGACGAAAAAACTTTTTGATGACGGGACGATTACAGGCGGTATGATGCCGAAAGTTCAGGCCTGCCTTAAGGCGATAGAGGGCGGGGTATCCAAAACGCATATCATCGACGGCAGGATTCCGCATTGCCTGCTTCTCGAATTATTTACCAAGGAAGGAATTGGCACGGAGATCCGGACATAAGAGGTTTCTCTTCCTTGTCTCCCTCTGCCTGATTTCCAGCCTTGCACTCTATCTCTTATTCGTTCCCGATGTTTCAAAACTCAAAAAGGAAAATCCCTCAAAAACCTCTTTCATGAAGTATCGGGAAGCGGAATGGCAGCGTGCCGGGAAAAAATACAGGATACAGCAGGCATGGGTTCCGTTGTCCCGCATATCTCCTTATCTCAAAAAGGCTGTCCTCATTGCCGAAGACGACAAATTCTGGAGCCATGAGGGATTCGATTATGAAGCGATTCAAAAGGCGATCGAAAAAGATATCAAGCTAAAAAAATTCAAGCTTGGCGGAAGCACGATAAGCCAGCAGCTTGCGAAAAACCTTTTCCTCTCTCCTTCAAAAAATCCGATCAGAAAAATACGGGAGGCGGTCATTACGTTCCGGATGGAGAGGGCGCTCTCCAAGAAGCGTATTCTCGAGCTTTACCTGAACGTAGCCGAATGGGGAGACAGGGGTATTTTCGGTATTGAGGCCGCGTCAATGCACTATTACGGAAAACACGCGTCAGAACTTGGCCCGGAGGAGGCAGCGAGGCTCGCGGCAATACTGCCGAATCCGAGAAAATATAACCCCCTCGGCGAAAGCAGGTATGTCCTTCACAGGTCCAACCTCATTTACGCTATTATGGTCCGGCGGGGGATTGTGGTGCCCGAATACGAGGAGATCATCGAGAACGATAGCGGGCAGATTGGGGCTAAACCGGAAATAATAGTGCCCGACAGGGAAGGGCATCAACCGCGGAGCCAATAGTCCTTGCTGCTATGGGTGCATGAGTAAGGCATCATTATTGAAAAATCTCCCCTTACCCCTCTTTGCCATCCTTCGACAAGCTCAGGATGACAAATGTCATGGTGAGCCTGTCGAACCATTCCTCCCTTTGGAAAAGGGAGGTAAGGAGGGATTTTACAAACAAGTTATTGATGCTGAAGTTTGCCGCTGAAAGCGGACCGAGAATGAGCGAGAATGCTGCGTCTGCTCTTCTTCATCGCTGTATTAGCGGATAATCCGGATAGATATTACTGCTCCAGCACAACACACGCGATGCCGTATTCGTCCTCATGGCTCAGGCTCAGATGGATTTTTTTTATGGATCTGCTTTTGAAAAATGCTTCAAGTCGTCCGCCCGCCTTCAAAGCGGGTTTCCCCGCACTGTTGTTTATGACTTCGATATCAGTAAAAGACACAGGGATCTCTGAACCGATGGCCTTAATCAGCGCCTCCTTTGCAGCAAAACGGACCGCAAGCGAACCATAGGGATTTCTTTTTTGATAGCAATAGGAAATTTCATTGTCCGTAAAAACTCTTCTGAGAAACTTCTCCCCCCATTTCTCAGAGATTTCTTTAATGCGCGCTATCTTAACGATGTCGATTCCGGTTCCGTAAATCATGGACATAAAAGCATTTTTCGACATTAATGATAATCCCTGTCCGGCACTGAATGCAAGATATTTTGACATTATCGGTACCGTTTAGCTACACTATTAAACTAATTTCTTCTTGACAAGTGTGTATCTCCTTAATATAATTATAAAAAATTAGTGCAGGGGTGTTATGACAAAAGCTGATGTGGTAGAAAAGATATTTGAGAAGATTGGACTTTCGAAAAAAGAGGCGCAGGAGATCATTGAGATATTGTTCGATACGATGAAACAGACCTTTGTGGAAGGCGAGTCAGTGAAAATCTCAGGTTTCGGTACATTCAACGTACGGCAAAAGATGGCGAGAAGAGGGCGGAATCCCAAGACAGGAGACGATCTTGAGATAACGCCGCGAAGGGTGATTACCTTCAGGGCCAGTAATCAATTAAAGGCTGTCATGGAAAAGCAGGATGTATAAGTCTGCTGCAGAGCTGCTGAAACCGCAGATATCGTTTCCCGATAAACTGTTCTACAAGATAGGAGAGGTGAGTAAAATCGTTGGGGTGGAACCGTATGTGCTGCGGTACTGGGAAACAGAATTTGCTTTTCTGAAACCGCGGAAGAACCGCTCCGGACAGCGGGTATATATCAAGAAAGACGTCGAATTGCTGCTTGAGATCAAGCAGCTTTTATATCAGGAGCGATATACCATAGAAGGCGTCAGGAAGAGGCTTGGATTCGATGTGGTCCAGGCTGGAGCCAAACCTGAGCAGGATGTAACGAAGAAAGAAACACGTCAGTCTGCCGGCACGGTCGAGCTTGTCAAAAAAAGGCTCAGGGAAATCCTGAGTCAACTCCAGTAAAATCCAAAATCGGGGCGTAGCGCAGCCTGGTAGCGCACTCGCTTGGGGTGCGAGTGGTCGACAGTTCAAATCTGTTCGCCCCGACCATT
>Ga0209254_10001207_pt1 | contig 22913 bp, 20 predicted proteins | sample FrelakmetDIP11DI_FD_187148 | JGI IMG/M metagenome (GOLD analysis project Ga0209254, IMG submission 187148) | Freshwater lake sediment microbial communities from the University of Notre Dame, USA, for methane emissions studies - DIP11 DI (SPAdes)... | ecosystem: Environmental > Aquatic >...
GTTGGCGAAGCTGGAGTCCGGCTTTATTCCGCAGGTCAACCTGGCGGAGCAAGATCTGATAAGCTTCTCTATCAGGCCAGGCTCGCATTGGACGAATCATTGCGACTCAAGGTGGTACGGAAGATGTTCGCACTCCGGTTTGGCCAAGATCCCCCTGCCAGAAGGAGCGTAGACCAACTCAGAGGTATCGAGGGGGCACGGGTTAGGAGAATGTACCAATTGCTGGCTCAACAATACCATGTCCCCTGGAAGGCACGAAACTACGATCCAACTGACTGGGGAAAAAGTGATCTTCCCAATCTTTGCCTTAGTTCTGCCACGGCATGCCTTTATGGCGTGACCGAGGCGGCTGTCCTCGCAGCGGGGTACTCTCCGGCAGTGGGCTTCCTGCACACCGGAAAGCCCTTGTCTTTTGTCTATGACATAGCCGACATATTCAAGTTCGCAACCGTAGTGCCTGTTGCGTTCCAGGTAGCCTCTCGGAAACCCGCCGACCCTGAGCGCCGGGTTCGCTTGCAATGCAGGGATGTCTTCCGAAATTCGAGATTGCTGAAACGGATTATTCCCACCGTTGAGGAAATTCTCGCCGCAGGAGAAATTGATATGCCTGCGCCTCCTGAAGACGCTGTGCTCCCTGCCTTTCCAGAACCTGAGGGCCTAGGCGATGATGGTCATCGTTGTTGAGAATGTTCCGCCGAGGTTGAGAGGACGACTAGCGATCTGGATGCTTGAAGTGCGGGCAGGCGTGTATGTGGCTGATTACTCAATCAAGGTCAGAGAATATATCTGGAAACAGGTAGAATCGGGAGTCGGAGAGGGCAATGCGGTAATGATTTGGCGAGCAAAAACCGAGATCGGTTTTGATTTCCGAACACTGGGCAAGAACCGCCGGATCCCTTGCATGATGGACGGCGTGCAACTGGTCTCCTTCCTGCCCGAGGCAGAATCTAACGAAAGTGCGCCCCGAGGTCAGGAACAAGGTGACTGAGAACAATTCAGGACGACGGGCAAAATCGGTAGAAAAGACTCTGGCCCAATAAACACATGATTCCAACGAGAAGGAGATAGAGTGTTCCCCACACACGTGGGGATGAACCGTTCTCAAAACTGGCAACAAACGATCAGAGATCGTGTTCCCCACACACGTGGGGATGAACCGTCTAGTATCTCCTGCTCTATACGTTCTTTAAGGTGTTCCCCACACACGTGGGGATGAACCGTTATGGCTGCAATCGGATGCAGACAGCATCAGGTGTTCCCCACACACGTGGGGATGAACCGGGCCTAAAAAGGGTAAGAGGTGATTATGGCAAGTGTTCCCCACACACGTGGGGATGAACCAGCCGACGCCGGTCTCGTAACGAAAATGATAATGTGTTCCCCACACACGTGGGGATGAACCGTACGTCCTTAATTCTTCCCACCTATCTATTTCGTGTTCCCCACACACGTGGGGATGAACCGGTTGTAGAGGAGCCTGCCTCCAAGGCCCAGGCGTGTTCCCCACACACGTGGGGATGAACCGGTACCTGCGACGCTACCCTGCTTGTGCGGGGAGTGTTCCCCACACACGTGGGGATGAACCGAATACTTACAACTCCCGCAATTTTCATTTTCAGTGTTCCCCACACACGTGGGGATGAACCGCATGAGATATGCTCCTCTTAATGACATCGTCAGTGTTCCCCACACACGTGGGGATGAACCGGCACCTCTCTTATCAAATAGTTTGTGTACAGTGTGTTCCCCACACACGTGGGGATGAACCGGCTGCATTTATGAGTGTGTTCAACATGTTGGTGTGTTCCCCACACACGTGGGGATGAACCGATTGATTATCTTACACACAGGGAAATATGGAAGTGTTCCCCACACACGTGGGGATGAACCGGCGCAGGCCAGCGGGGTAGCCTCGCTGAATGCGTGTTCCCCACACACGTGGGGATGAACCGCTGAGTCATAGGACAGGATATCAGCATCTGTTGTGTTCCCCACACACGTGGGGATGAACCGCCCCTTGCTAATGAGTGTTCTAGTATCCAGGTGTGTTCCCCACACACGTGGGGATGAACCGGTTGTGGAAGACCCGGCCAATGCCACGGCAACGTGTTCCCCACACACGTGGGGATGAACCGATGAAGACGAAGAGGAGGAGACATGAGCGAATGTGTTCCCCACACACGTGGGGATGAACCGATCGTGAGTTCTCTAACGGTGACTTCCACGACGTGTTCCCCACACACGTGGGGATGAACCGCCACCACCTGAACGTCCAAATCCTAAACTTATGTGTTCCCCACACACGTGGGGATGAACCGGATCCCCGAGCCGAAATGGTACGGGCTCAATCTCTTGATGAGAAAAACGCATAAGAAAATTGAAGCCAGCAAGGCTGAGACTAAAACTTTTGCAAAAGGCTAACTCCAGGTCATAATGCGTGCCCCCCATTGGACTATCTTCTGATGGCTCTGTTTCCTGTTCGACCAGAGGGTCAAATTCATTACCTAGTTCTTTTTCAACAAGTTCCAGAGACATCCACTGATTGATAACTGAGTTCAAGTCGGATTCAGCCGTCATGGCGCTGATGCCAAACGCTTCAGACACTTCCCTAGCTATGTCAGCTAGTCTCATTCGTCTTTCACAACAAAGCCAAATGAACGCCGCCGAAGGATTCAAGGTAAAAATGGTCTGGCTCCGTTCAGAAAAAATGAGTAATTGGTCTTCGAAGATATGTGAACTTACCCATGGTAAAATGGAGACGGGATCAACAAGACAGGCTGTAATTTCATCATATTCAGGCAAATGCAAAATCCTCTACCAGTTAGATTTGTTTTGAGCCAGAATGACTGTTGTACTGTTTCAGCGCTATTCGTACAGAATGTAGAACAAAAAGGTGTAGGTTGAATAGGATTTTTTAAAATGGTAATGCACCCAAGACCGGAAAGCCGATCGGCTACATGGTGTCGGTGCAATCAGTTCGACGCTATCTGGTACAATACCGCTGGTAACTAGCCTTTATCAATTGTCCTTGTCCATGATCCATGTGGTACATACCCTGATGTGGCTTTCTTCGACACAGACATAGGAGCTTCGGACGAAGAAACTATTAAGAGGTACTCTCATCGATGGAGCACGGAAATCACCAATCGTGAAACAAAAAGTCTCTGGGTAGTGCTGACCCTCAATGCCGTCTTGAAACATCCGTAACCCGTGCACAGATCTTTCATTGAGCGACGTCCAAAGGATAGTTCAAGCCTACCCTGTATGGTACCAAAGGCTTATTTGGGCATCGTATTATTCTGGCATGAGGCGGGGCGAGCTTCTTGCTATGACCCGTAAGCACTTAGATCTGTCAAAGAGAATCATTACCCTCACGCCAGAAAACACGAAAGAGGCTCATTGGAAGAGGATTCCTATTCATAACGAGTTGCTTCACGCTAACTATCTGATTTCCTGGTGGAGATGAAGGGATTCGAACCCTCGACCCCCGCGTTGCGAACGCGGTGCTCTCCCGCTGAGCTACATCCCCACATTGCCCATAAACGTTACCACCGCTGCCGTCACCTGTCAAGAATGCTGGAGGGAACCAATCAGCGCCTGAGCCGATTTCTGCACTCATCTCCATCAAGGGGTTCCGTTCTTGGATTCGTGGTTATATTATTGAGATGGAGAGTGGAGGCTCTTTTGGGAGAGTTATGACAATGGATAAGGTATTATTTTTTCTGTCGATGCTGGGCGCTCTTATTGTGCTGTGCCAGTGGTATGTTTTTGTATCAATCAGGAAATATCTTTGTGGACTCTACGATCCAATAACAAGAAGAGTAGCCTATCCGGTACTTGGATTACTCGGCCTGTCTAACTTTATCGGACTAAAGACCGTTCTCGAATTTACCGGGAAGCTGACTGACAGCGTAGGCCAGGAAATTGCCGCAGTGGCGTTTTTCAGTTATCTCGGCTTGGTGCTTGTGCTTTCTCTTTTCTTTCTCATGCTGCATGCTCTTGATCACATTATACAAGTTAAGAATGCGGCACCAGCTCTAATTGACTGGTTACGAGGTGTCTCCAAGTCGCTCACGAAAAGTGAGAAAGGCCGCCTCGACACTACCCTTTCAGCTTCGGCCCAAGTACCGGGTAATATCGATTCGCCCCAAATTGACAACGAAAAGGCCGCAAGTGCCGGCATCGTGTCCAACAAATTACTTTGTACCGCGGGCCATGGGGCTGAGCATGATCCTGAAGCTCCATCCCTTACCCGAAGAACTTTTCTCAAATGGGGAACTGCAGCGGGACTGGCTGCCGGGGTCGGTTTTGCAGGTAAGGGAATTGCCGAAGCGTACCGGAAGCCTCTAGTGGAAGAATTCGACTTTTTCCACCCCGGACTCGAAGGACTAGCCCACCCCTTGAAACTCATTCATTTGACTGATTTCCATTTCGGGATGTTTTATGGAAGCCGTGACCTTGAACAACTCGTGGAAACAGTGAACTCCATAGAGGGTGATGCTGTAGTCCTGACAGGGGATACGTTCCATTCACCCATGTCCCCCATAGAGCTTGCCACACCATTACTCAAACAACTTAGACCCAGAAGGCTCGGAAATTTCGCCGTGCTCGGTAACCATGATTTCTACGCAGGAGTAAACCGGTCAGTGGCTAGTTTAGAAAAAGCTGCGCTCAACGTGCTGAGAAATGAATGGGTCACTTTTCATGAAGAGAATGCTTTCATTCACCTCGGCGGTGTAGACGACCCAATGGGCAATTGGCTATGGGGAAAGCAGTTCCCCCAATTCGCCTCTTTCATGAAGAAGTATCCTGTAAAGCCGGGAGTGAAGATTGTCCTCAGTCATCGCCCGAACATTTTTCCAGCAGCCTCTCATGCAGGTATTGACCTGGTGCTTGCAGGACATACTCACGGAGGGCAGATAATCCTTCCGGGGATTTCTGAAAAACGAGGTTTCAGTTTGGCCCGGGTTGTCTCTCCTTTTACCCACGGCTGGTACCGAATGCACAACAGCCGGATGTACCTCAACCGGGGTATCGGCCTCACGTTCGTACCATGGCGGATCAATTGTCCGCCGGAAATTGCCGTATTGCGACTGACTGGAAAGGATCCTCAACGTTCTCCATTGAAAATAAGTGATGTATAGGGTTTGCCTAAGAAGGAGGATTTGGGAACAGAATGCGAGATTAATTGGGCACTGGTTATAAGCGGTGATCCGAAGATACGATCGCTGTTGTTTTCTCGCTGAAAGAGTCAGTATCAGACTGAGTTTGTTGGCTTGAATTGATTAGCCGGAAGTACTACTATGAATGATGCCAAGCGCGCCGGTGAACGGCACCAGAAACTGGTCGAAGAAGGATGGGAACGAAGGTTCACTGCTGAGGAGCCTCGTTTGAGTGAAATGAAGGAATTTTACGAGTCGCTGGGTCTGGAAGTGGTCGTGGAACCTGGGACCCCGGAAGACGGCCAGGAATGCCGCGGCTGTTTCGAACTGGAAGGATTCCAGGACCGTTACAAGACGGTTTATACCAGACACCGGCAGAATACGGACAAGACCGAATCAGGGGATCTGTTCGAATAAGCTGCTGCAAAGTCTAGCACTCATACCCTAAAGGCCAAACGGCAGAACGCTTACAATTTCTCTGCAATAACAAGCTGATCCATGTTCTGCCCCTCGCGAATCATGGATATGTTGCTGAACCCCGCTATCTGCATATCTTCACGTATTTCTTCAAAGGTGTAAGAATTACCGTCACTTGTGGCAGCCAGCATATTGACTGCAAATATGGCCCCATCAGGCGGGAAAGTCCGAGTTTGATCCATGACGTAATCTCTCACCAACAAAGCCCCGCCAGGTTCAAGAGCCTGGAAAATTTTTCTGAAGAGGTCACGATTCCCTTCCCGTCCGTTGCTATGGATTATGGCTGACAGCAATACCAGATCGTGCCCACGGGGTAAATCATGAGAGGTATAATCCCCTCCTGCGAGTTCGACACGGTGTGAACACGCTTCTTTGTCCAGTCGTTTCTGTGCCATCTGCACGACATTGGGGAGATCAAAGATTGTCGCCGTCATATGAGGCGCTCTCTTGAGAAAAGCCATTACATAGGTGCCGGAGGCTCCTCCAATATCCAACATCCGTTTGAATCGCGTCAGGTCCAGGGATTCGGCGATACTATCCGCCATTTTCAGGCCGATGACGTGCATCGCGCCTATGAATGCTTCCATATCTTCAGTAGACCTGGATCTAATCCCCATCACATTCGGATTCACCCCTGTTCTGACTATCTCAGTCAGTTGGGACCAACTTTGCCACAACGAGGCTGCATGGAGAATCATTGGCAGAACGGTGTCATCTCCATCTTTGGTCAGCAGCCGGGACAACGACTCCTCCAAACCATATTTTTCGTCAATTGACCTCGATACCAGACCTTGGGACGCAAGAGCGTCCAGAAGTATTCTCAACCCACGGGGGCTAAAACCGTGACTGGTGCAAAGCTCTTCCACGGTCTGATACCCTTTGGCCAGTATGTCGAATAAATTCAGTTCAGCCGCAGTCAGAAGAATCCTGGACTTCTGAAACGTGCGACTCAGATCCAGCAGCTTTTCCCTGTCCCAGCCATTCGTCATTCTGTTTACCTCCACTTGACAATCGCGCAGGGGAGTTTATCATAATTAGCAGAGAATCTGTATGAAGAGACTGAATGATGAGATACATGATCGGTGGGATAATCGGAGCAGCGGCAGGATTCGGGCTGTACCTCTTAAGTTCGAATTTCTCAGCCGGCTGAGTTTTATGGTGTAATCCAATCTCAGCCGTTGCCATTGGTTTGCTGATTGGCGTTGCAGTCTCCTCCGGGTGAGGTCTCATACATTGAAGGCTAAGAAAATTTCTACACAGAGCGGCGTAAATCTCTCTTAACGAGGCATCGCTCTCCAAGGCTCACTTTTCCCTCTATTGAATGTTCAAGTAGATTACCTATATCCTATATCAATGTTTGTTTTTCAACAAATGGCTCCACCGCAAGTTAAGGGGGAATAGCCATGTACTGTCTGTTGTTATGTGTGTGGGCATTCTGTAGTCTTACCCTGATGAATTTGGCATTAGAAACTTCTGTTATGGCTGCTGATCTCAAAGTTGCAATGGAGTTGAACAAGAAAGGAGAGCAGCTCGTCGAGAAGGCTCAATATAGTGAGGCTATCAGCGTTTTCACAAGAATGCAGGATTCCTGCGTTGATCATGAGTACTGCCGAGGAGTGGCCTCGTTTTGGCTTGGACGATGTTATCTTGAGGTTTCGGAATACGATCGAGCGATGGAATTTCTCAATACCTCAGAGGCAATTTTCACCAGTCTGGACAAGACAATCGAAAAGGCAAAAGTCCTCCATGTGAAAGGTAGAGTTCTGGGAGAAAAGACTGACTACGATCAAGCGCTTATGTACTATAATTCAGCGGAGAAACTTCTGTCTAGGCCCGAGTCGAGTGACGAGGGCGAATTATTCTGGCTGCTTGCAAACAGAGCCAAGGTGAATATTTACCTGAACAACTATGATAATGCTCTAAAGGATTTGGGTAAAGCCGAGCTACTTGTGCATGAAAAAGCCGATCCGAGGCGTCTAGGTCTGCTCAATGAGCATAAGGGACTTATCTCTGCGGAACAACAGCACTATGTCAAAGCATTGAAGTTCTATGAAGAATCATTGATGTATTATGAGAGCTGTGGCGACCTAAAGGGCAGAGCTGCAGTACTGAACAAGATTGGCCTCATTCACGAAGCAAGGTCCCAATATCCTGATGCCTTATGGAACTATGAGGAATCTCTCAGAATTGCGGAGCAGTTGTCGGATTCCTCAAGCCAGGCGTTTGCCCTCAATAACATGGGAATGGTTTATAGGAAGCGGGGAAATTACGAGAAAGCTCTTGAGATGTATAACAGGGCTTTGAGCATACGGAGTCAAATTGGAAAAGACAGGTTCTATTCGGAAACTTTGAACAATTTAGGTCTAGTCAAATACTTGTCCAGTTCGGATAACGTCGATGCATTCAGAAACTTCAAGGAATGCTACCAAGTGGCAAAGAAGGTCGGATCGCGATATAGCGAGGCCGCTGCTCTGCATAACATGGCCTGGGTCTTAAAAGACCAGGGTAAATTTAACCAGGCGAGAGAGTTTTCCTTCAGAGCCGTCATGTTGGCCGAAGAGATAAAGCACCGCAGATTTGCGGCGCAGGCTTCGTTGAGATTGGGAAATCTCTATGAGTACTATGGCAGTTTCGATGAAGCCATAAAACAGTATGACAAAGCCGCGCAAATTCAGAGAGACGTCGGTGACCGGCTCTTCTTGAGTTACACCCTGAGTGATATTGCAACTATAATGACCAGGGAAGGCAATTTCAAACTTGCAGAAAAAAATTACCGAGAAGCTCTGAAACTGAAACAAGAAATGGATGTGCCCACGGCAGAATCACTTTGCAGGTTTGCACTCTTTTACATGGAAAAGTATCGATACGCTCAAGGTGATGAACCACAAAAAATGGATCGTAAAGGGGATCTTCAACAGGCAGACACTTACATCAAGCAGGCGGAAAAACAAGCTAAGCCTGAAGCAGTGGATGACATGATGTTGCTCACGTATGTCAAGGGCAGATATTTTCTTGAGAAAGACCCAGAAAGGGCGGAACAGGAGTACAATAGTCTGAAACTACTGGCTGAGTCATCTGATAGATTGAAATACTCATTTCTCGCGCTGGTCGGTCTCGGAAGTGCTTATGAAGCGCGCGGCAAGTTGTCCCAGGCAGAAAAGGCGTACGAGAGCGCCGTTGTTGTCGCGGAAGATATAAGGAAAACACTGGACTTTCAGGCAAGGCGCACATTTCTTGACGGCGAAGAGATACTGGGAGTGAAGCATGTCCTGCCTTACGAAGGACTGGCAAGAGTCCGGGTGTTGAAAGGAGATTGGGCTCGTTCACTGGAGGCGGCTGAGTTTGCGAAGGCCAGGGCATTTTCCGACAAGCTTGCACAGGGGATTGGAGGATCATCTTTTGGTGTCGACAGGAAGTTGTTGGATGAGTTGGACCAGATAGAGAGCCGGATCAAATCCAATTACCGGAGACTTCAAGAATGTCGTTCCAGTGAAGGTGATCGCTCTTCAATTCCCCAACTGGAAGCGATTAGGAACGAACTGGACGCAAAACTCAAGGAAATTGAGCGTCGACTCGAACTTGACTATCCTGAGTTCCATGCAATGCGATTTTCACGACCGGTTTCGATGGCCAAATCTGCATTGAGACCGGACGAATTTGTCCTCTCCTATACAGTTACCGATACGGGCATCATTGTTTACCTGATTCGGGGAAAAGTGATCGTTAAGTCTTTATTCAAACCGATCTCAAGAAAAGAACTCGAGGCCCGAGTAGAAAAATTTCGGGAACCGCTCGATAACCTCAAGAGCTATGAACAACTTGCAAAATTCGATCTCAAGGCGGGTAAAAAACTTAGCGATTTGCTGCTTGCAGAGGTTCTCTCTGAACTTGAAAAAGGCAAGCCTATTATCATTGTTCCTGATGATTACTTGGCCATTCTTCCTTTCGAGATGCTCGTGTTGAATGATGGAGGCCGTATAGATTCTAAACCGGATATCCCCAGAACCGTAGGGGTCGAATTTTTGGGCGACAGAAACCCGATATCATATTATCAGTCGCTCACAGCGTTGACATTGGCCCGAAGCAGTTCCAGAAACAAGTCTTACAGTGAGAAGCTGCTGGTGATTGCAAATCCTGTACTTCCAGCCGACAACCAACAGGGCGATCAAGTTGAAAACCCCAAGAGCGAAGACGGGAACATCAGCAGTACAAGAGAAAAACAGATCGACCTGGAGATAGAGGCGTTAGCAAGTAGGGAACCTCAATTCTCTGGGATGGGTAGCGAAGTGAATTTGCTATCCGGGAACACTTACCTCAAGCTTCTGGATTTTGGCCCCCTGCACGAAACAAAGAGGTTGGCAGTCAGTCTCAAGACCATATTTGCCGAACGTGCGGATGTGTTTGACGGAGAGCAAGCAACCATGGAGACTTTCCGGAAAAAGATTGCGCCCAACATAGGGGACTACGGCAAAGTAGTCTTTGCCACACACGGGTATTTCGGCAAGAAATTAGTCCCTGAAATTCAGGAACCGGTATTGATCTTCAGTTTGATTCCCGCCCTTGCAGACAATCTGTTGAGGATGAGTTCAGTCATGAACTTGGACATGAAGGCGGATGTGGTAACTTTGTTGGCATGCCAGACGGGTCTGGGAAAGCAGATTTCAGGTGAAGGCACGATGGGGATGGGGAGGGCTTTCCAGTATGCTGGTGCTCAATCGGTTCTCATGAGCCTTTGGAGCGTTGACGAGAAGCCGTCGGTATGGCTTGTGGAAAGTTTCTTAAGACACCTCAGCGAAGGCAAGAGCAAAATGGAATCGTTGAAACTGGCACGGGATGAGATTCGCAAAGATCTGTACGACCATCCCTTTTTCTGGGCAACGTTCATTCTGGTTGGTGAAATGGAGCGGAACTAAAGATAGTATAGAGAAAAAGTATAAGAAAAAGAGAGGCCGGTATGTCTGACAATTTAAAGTTGATAAAAATTTTCGAATATGCGCTCAACCAGGAAAAAACCGGCATAAGTTTTTTCCGTCACTCCCTGGAGCTTATGGGAGTAGGTGCGGCTGTCAGTGCATTTGAGCGGTTGATTGAAGAAGAAGAAAAGCATATTCGGTTCATAACAAACGTCCTGAATGACCTTAAAGGATCAGGTGAAATCCAACCTGAAAACCTTGAGGAAGTTGAGCTGGATCCAACAGATTATTTTGATGAGAGAGCCAGGTCGGAATTTCTTGCACAGTGTGTTGAGGGATCTATGGTTCCGGACGTGACGGTATTTAACACGGCTTGGCTCATCGAGAAGGATTTGAGTGATTATTATGGTCAAATGGCCGAGCAAACAGAGGGAAAAGCCTCAAAGGCCTTGAGAATGCTATCCAATTGGGAAAAAGAGCATGAGAAATTCTTCAAGGAATACCGTGACAAATTATCCGCGGTTTACTCACAAATGCCTTGGGGAGGGTGAACCATACAATAAAGATTGAGTGAAGGAGAATAGGAATGATCGAATCGGCCTGGGATTATCATCGCCGAACGAGCTACGACCGACATGACATGACAGGCCACTACATGGACTGGTCCTGCCAGCCGAACGTTTTCAAGACATATCCCGGACGTGAAACCGAGGTATTGACTCAAGACATCGTGTTGTCCCAAGAAAATCTTTCTGACATACTGATCGACAATTATGCTCCTGTTTTAGATTCCGAAATTGATGCCGTCCGACTGGCCCGCATCCTCCATATGACCCATGCATTAACTGCAAAGGCTCGACATGGAGGCTTGGATTTTTATTATCGCAGCGTAGCTTCCGCCGGGGCCCTTTACCCATTTGAACTCTACATCGCAGCTTTGAACGTGCCGAATCTCGATGTGGGAATTTATCATCATAATGTCTTCAGCCGTTCCCTGACGATTTTACGTCCGGGAAATGCGCTTAGTGAGGTGTCTCGAGCGATCGGCATAGAAGAGGAAGGACAGCCGGCCACTGTTTTTTTTCTTACGTCCATTTTTTTCCGAAGCTCCTGGAAATATCGAGAACGTGCCTACCGCTATCATTTGCTGGATACTGGGCATCTGGTGGAAAACCTCTGCCTGTCACTCAAATCGGAACGCCTCCGGTTCAAGCTCCATTATGATTTCGAGGATAGAATAGTCAATGAACTGTTGGGTCTGGATACGACCCGTGAGGTTTGCTTGGCTGCCGCGTGTGTCTGGGGCACTGCTCCTTTCCCGACCGACAGGCCGCCCGGACTTGGGAACTTGGCCCCTGATTTAGGTGTTTGCAGCAGAGTTTCGACCAGAGAAATAGACTACCCTGTTATCAGGGAAATCCATACGGCCGCATCAGCGATCATCGAGCCGAAAAAAGAGCTTCCCGAGATGATAGAGAAACTGGGTCTTGCCGTTCAATCGTGGACCGAGGTTTCAATGATTGGAAAATCACCTGAAGAAATGAGCTATCCTGATGCCGTACTACAAAGACGGTCGATGCGAAATTTCGTCAGGGATAAAATGCCTTGGGATTACTTTACAGCTCTTCTGAAGGCGCTCTGTTCCGATGCCGTCACCAAGGACAATGAGCCATGGATCAGCAATAGTGTTTTATCCATAGGTTTTTTGAGCGGAAACGTGGAAGGCCTGAAGCCCGGATTCTACCTGTTGGACAGAAAAAACCATGCAGCGATAGGCTTTGTGAGAGAAAGCTTTATGATGGAGGAGATGGCCCATGTTTGTCTTGATCAGGCATGGCTGGCGAACAGCGCTCTCCATTTCTTGTTTCTGAGCAATCTGAATACGCTGGAACAGACATGGGGCCCCAGGGGTTACCGCTATGCCATGTTGTCTGCCGGTCGGCTTGGTCAAAGAATCTATCTCGCAGCTACTTCAATGCGAATAGGAGCATGCGGCATAGGAGCTTTTTATGACGACGAAGCCGTGAAACTACTGGGCCTTAATAATCAGACCAATCTCCTTTACTTGGTTTGTGCAGGCCCGATTAGAAAAAGGTCATTGCCCCGGTGATGATGCCGTGCGCTAATTTTTATCTATTTTGTGGTTAAAGAGGCACGTTGTCTGGATAACGTTTCGAATCAACCCTGAAGTGAAGAAATTTTTGGAGAAAAACTTATTGTGATCGGATCTTCCATCATTGATCGATATGTATTCCGAGAGATCACCGTGTCGTTCGTATTTTGTTTCGCGGTATTTCTGGTGGCAGGTCTCATTGCTGGTTTCCTGCCGTTGCTGCAAAAAGGTGTGGAAGCAGGCTTGGAACTCACGTTAATCCTGTTCCAGGTTTTAATTAACGCGTTACCGGGCACACTGGTTACTGTGCTCCCCTTGTCCATCATGATCGGAATACTGCTTGGCCTTGGCCGTATGGCGTCGGACAACGAGATCTCGGCAATCAAGTCATCCGGAATATCGATCCTGCGTCTATTGCCGCCAATAATTATGCTTGGTTTCGCAGGTTTTACCTTCAGCCTTTTCTGCACGCTCGTCCTTATACCCCACGGGATCGAACAAGGTCGAAAGCTTATGCAGGAAGCAGTTACGAAACGTGTGGATGCAGGCATTGAGGAGCGTACCTTTTTTGATTCTTTTAAGAACCTGATTCTGTACGTGGACAAAATAGATTCTTCCACAGGTATAATGAACCGGATATTTATAAGAGAATCTTCTCAACCTAATGAAACAACTATAATAATGGCTAAGAAAGGGAAAGCGTATCCCGACCCGGAGGGAAAAGCATTCGTACTGAACCTTCGAGAAGGAACTATCATCAAGGAGGATCTGTACGGTGATTCAACCGGTGTTCTCTCCTTTGAAACCTACGTGTTCCGATACCCACTCGATCAGGCGGGCCTGACTGATTCGTCAAAGGCATTGGAGGAGATGTCCATCTCAGGGATTCGGGACAGGGTTAAAGCAGTCACTGTTCCAAAGGAGACAGATACACAGGAAATGATGAGCTATTACCATCGCGTGCGCCTATTCGCCGATATATTAATCATTCAAAGGTTTACCTATCCTCTCGCCTGCTTGGCCCTTGCAGTTGCAGCCTTCCCTCTGGGCGTCTTGTACATTGGTAACAGTCGTCTCAATAATGTTTCTCTTGGGCTCGTAGCAATTTTCATCTATTATGCCCTCGTTTTATCGTCAGAACGGGTTGCACGTTCCGGCCTGGCCCCCCCAGAACTGGTGTTGCCTTTGCCCCCTTTGATTTTCATGGCAGCATCGGCTTATTTTATTCGGTGCGAAATCATGGAACGAATCCCCGCTGTTGTGCGTCTCCTTCAAAGGTTGATTATGAAGGCTCGAAGGCAGTACACTTGAAAAGTACGTTAGCGGTGTCGTTTGTAAGGCTTAGGAATGTACGATCAAGTATTTTTCCTTTCCTTGAGTAGGCGGAACAATTGAATAAACCTGAAAATTCCCACGCCCCGATTTCTGTTACGGCAATAATGCTTCTCGTGATGCTGAGTTTCCTATGGGGTGGAAACATGATCAGCATCAAGTTCAGCAGTCAGGGGATTCCTCCAATCCTGGCGGCCATGATGAGGTCACTATTAGCGTCCATTTTTCTCTGGATCCATGCGAGAGCCATGGGAGAGGATGTGTTTCTTGAGCCGGCCTATATAAAACACGGCATAGTTATAGGTATTCTCTTCGGGGTAGAGTTTCTCCTTCTCTTTTGGGGCCCAAGCTTTACCGATGCTTCCAGGGCCGTGGTTTTTCTCTACACCCAACCCCTCTGGGTGGCCCTGGCTGCTCATTTTGTGTTGCCGAACGATCGGCTTACCTGGGCGAAAAGCCTGGGATTACTCCTGGCCTTTGGCGGGTTGATATTGGTGTTCTGGTCGCGTTCCCCAACCTTGGGACCTTTGTACTGGCTGGGCGATTTAATGGAAATGGCAGCGGGGTTGCTTTGGGCAGCCACCACCATTTACATCAAGAAATTTATTTGGAACAGGCCTATTACTCATTTTCAGACCCTCTTTGCCCAGCTTTTCTTTTCCATCCCAATACTTGGAGTCGGGGTGTTGATTTTCGAATGGGGACAGCCCATAAAACTCACTTCACTGGTGATTGCGTCCGTGTTTTATCAGACAGTTATAATAGCTTACCTCAGTTACCTTCTGTGGTTTTGGATGATCCACCGCTTTCAGGTGAGTGTTCTCTCGGCATTCACCTTTCTTACCCCCCTGTTCGGAGTAATTTTGTGCGGAATAATACTCGGAGAGCCATTGCCGATATTGCTTTGGATCGGACTTGCTTTTGTTGCGTTAGGAATTTACCTGGTGAACCAGCCCACGCCGGTCGCAAAGGAATGAGTTGTCACCTTCTTTTTTCATAATATTAAAAAAAATATTGTAATCATAAACACAAAAAGATATAAGCTCACTCCTGATTGGTTGCCTTGCATCAACCTTCTGTGATTAGGGGAATTTTAAATGAGAATCATTTCAGCCTGCTGTGCGCTGGGCCTGATGGTCCTTCCCTTCATTACGTCCTGTTCTTCCATGCGATCTGGAAAAGCCGTCAAAGCCACATACGAAGTCGACGAAAACGATGGCTGGATGACGCGGAAAATTCCTGGTCTAAAAACCCTCTCAAAACTCGTTCCTCCCCCCACTGAGGCGAGAATTAAGTGGGACCAGCGGCAAAAGAGACAGGGTAATCTTATGGGGTCGGATATTGGTATCCCGTGAGAGCTTTGGTCTCAAGAGTATAGCGTAACGAAGCTCAGTGCTATTGCGGGATGAGCCGCCACCGAACAGCGCTGCCCCACGATGGGATAGCATCGGGATGATGGTGAGGCCATCCGTGACGGCACCGACCAAAAATGCAATTTGTATGAGAAGCGTTGCAGTTTCTTTGGATACGGTTGTCATCATGATCTCGTATGTTGCCTAACAATTATCATACACTCTGTAGAAGCCCAGTCAAAGTGCGGCAACAGGTTTGCGGCCTCCACGATTTAGAACATCGAATGACTGAATGTGTGCCGACCTACTCGTATTGTCAATCCTGTTTTTTGGTCACATCTCTGCGATAGCCGTCAGCGGGAAAGTTGTTCAGGATAGCTTAGGTATGTCTTGGGTTGATTTCCCTTTAACTGGATGGATAGTCGGGATTAAATCCTCTATGCCCTTGACGCCGACGGGGATAGGTGGGAGCCAGTAGACCTTGAGGATGCCGCGCTTAACCCCTGTCCAGTACGAGTGCCATTGGCCTTTTCCTAAGAATCGGTAGATCGTGGCGAAGTGCCTGGACTCATGGAGCCTCATGGTCAGAATCACCTGGCTGATAGTGTGTTTTCCCACCGGCAGTACCCAGCCGATCATAAGCGCCACGGAGATGCGGTAACTCGGAGCGCTGAAGCATCGCATGAATCTAATCTCGTCAATCCTGAACGGATATGGTATTTCTTTGTTCACCTTGGCGTTCCTCCTTCCCCGATGTTTGTTTTCAAAAAACGGGTTCGCGCGGAACGCCTTTTTTTTCAACTATTATCCGTATGCCCCACTGTATTTTGATACAAAAAGGGCGAAACTATAGTATGAATATGTTCGAAATCAAAGGTTCTGCGGTTGGGCTCCAGGGAACGATTCTTGCAGCCTAGGTGTCTAAAATGACGGGGGTTCCCATGACTATCGCTATTGCTGTGAAGGTCAATGACGGTGTTGTGCTGGCATCGGACAGCGCAACCACTGTGGTTCAACCAGGCTCCAGTCCTGGAAGTTTCGGAGTAGCCAATATCTACAACAACGGGACAAAAATCTTTCGGTTGCACAAAGAGTTGCCTCTCGCGGCAATCACCTGGGGAGTAGCTAATATTGGCATGTCCTCTTTGAAAATCCTGGCAAAGGATTTTAGAGCCGAGTTGATGTCAGATACCAGCCAATTCGATCCTATGAATTACACGGTCGAAGATGTTGCCCAGCGCTTTAAGGCTTTTATGTATGATGGTCACTATGCCCCGGCGTATGATCAGGCACAAAGGGGTGGCTTTGGAATGGGTTTCAAAATAGCTGGATATGGCCCTGGGCAGCCTCGGGGTGAAGTATGGCATCTGGAGTTTGATGTCGGCACTTGTACTGGACCGCGACTCGATATTCCACAGGATGAACCCGCTGGATTAGCAGTAGAAGGCACGCCTGCGCCGGTGCGCAGATGGGTTATCGGCTTTGATCCGGAAGAACTAGCCGTTGTACTTACACGTGCTGGGTTGCAACCCGATCAGATAACCGATATAATAAAATTAGGAAGGACTATGCTATTCCGGCGGCTCGTGCATCCCGCGATGCCCATCCAAGACGCGATTGACCTAGCAATCTTTCTGGAGCAGGTGGCGGCGCAATTCGTTCGTTTTCGGGAGGGTCCTGACACAGTAGGTGGTCCCGTAGAAGTGGCAACGCTTACAAAGTATGAAGGCTTCAAGTGGGTTCATAGGAAGCACTACTACGACAAAAATCTGAATGGCTGAGGAGGAGGACCATGAAGTTTGCAATTGAAGGAAATTCTACCGTTATAGTGTACGAGGAAAGCGATTATGCCTATGAGATCGAGCCGAGTCCACGAGATCGTGAGAAACTTGACAAGGGTGGTGAGCTTGTGCTTTGTTCAGAAAATGGAGAGTGCCGGTCATCATCTCGGATTCCGAAGGATTACAAGATTAGCAAATAACGCAGACCATCAATAAAGTCATTCATGATTGAAATGACAGCATGACAGGAATGACGCGTTATCCCTAGAATTGTTGGTTGCTTATATTTCCGATCAGGATAGCCCCGAGAACAAAATAGACCACATGATTTCAGTTAATTCGACGCACCTCGTTGACCTGAACCCCCGGTTGTTTTATTTCCACTGATTTTTAGTCAGCAGGTAATCCAATTTTCCGTGTGTCAACCGTGTGTCATTCGGTCGTGATTTGTTATGATTTTTGGTGCCAAAGTGGAAACGGTCGCCTAGTCAAGTATCTGTTTTTATTGATAGTGAATGTTGATGTCGCTGACTTCTAATCCGTAGGTCACAGGTTCGAATCCTGTCGGGCGTGCCAAAAAAAACCAGCTACTTAGCCAGTTCAGATTTAACCTAACCCAACCAAGGATAAGTACTCGTCAGAAAGACGGCTGGTCGAGGATCCGTGTCGTTTTAGTACGAATACGTATGGACAACCCTACCCGGCCTTAACCCCGAGGCAACTGGGAAACATAGGTTTTCTTTCGCGGACACCTGGTTTGGGAGCCCCTGCAAGCCAGGCGAACAGCTAATATTACAAGCGACTCTAGCCTATCTCGCAAAAAATCCTATTCAACCAACATCTTTTTGACCTACATTCTGACGAGGAGAGCAAGGATTTTTTTCCTTCTGCTCTGAAAAGGGAATCGAGACATATCTTATGACCGTCCCTGAAACGGTTACCCTTTTTCGGGACGGGCACTTGAGTCAATTGGGAAACTTTCAGTTGGCCAGATTTCTTTTGGAACTCATGAAATCGCAAGGAATGTTAGATAACACTCAATGAAATACGATTTCCGAAAAAAACGCTATGACTTCCCCATAATATAGTTGAGAATAAAAGGATTCACAGAACTTCCACCGCAAAATATAAAAAGGGAAGCTACTTCATCATATCGCAGCTATGTTTCCGATGGGCCTGTACGGGCATTCCGGTCAACGACAACTCAATATCATCAGTTGACCCCAATACCTCAGCAGCACGTAATTCATCAGTAAGCGCATCCTCATGGGCTAATATCGACTCGCTTGCCAATTGGCCGGCAAAGTCGTCTAACGGAAAAGACAAGAACAACTCATTTCCTTTACGAAAAGCATCGAGTTGACCCTTAATTGCTTCAATGGAACGGGGTTCTGATGGGCGCATTGTCTGTACCTTTACATATGAACAGGAGGACTCTTGTTTGGGTCTCCGATTATCATTTCAATAATGCCTTTGGGTGGACCACAAATCCTAAATATCCGTGATTGGTAACCGGTTCCACGTGAGTTACCAAAGCAATCGGCCCAGTAAGAACGCTTTTCTTCGAACCAAGGTCGTAGCTGGTGACCTGGGGGGAACCAGGACAGAAGATAGCAATCTATGTAATACCTTGATTTGGAATCGTTCCCCCGTCGAAAACGGTCACTAAGGTGTTGTTGGGCTGGGGCAGACAGGTTGTTTAGATGATCATATCTGATGATCACCAAGACATCCACGTCTGAGGGCTCTTTATTATTCTCCACATATGAACCATTAATCCACTTGTTTGCAGACACACCGTGTCCTTCCATCTCCGTCTTGAACCGGGAAAACCCTCGATAAATCTCTCCTCGTTTTGGCACGGGTGGATATACCTTGCCTCTTCAAGGTTGGACCATGGACCCCCTCGGCAATCCATATTTAATAACTACAAGCTTGGCGGCAGCTAGCAATTTAGTGGTAAATTTTCCTTGCACAACACAATATATGCCCCTCACTATATCCGCCGACGTATACCCGCAAACCGGGTGCAGTGTCACACAGTTTGAACTCAACCTGTGTGCTGGGACTGGTAATACGGATACCTACGACATTAGTTTGGTCAATGGTTTCAATTATCCCGGGGAGATTAAGCCGGACTCCGGGAATCCTCTCATGGCTTGCTGTCAAACAGGCAATTCAACAAATCCTGGCGTTTATCCCTATTCATGCGACATCTGCACGGCGGCATCGGCTCCACCATGTACAGGTCCACCTGGAGAATGCAAGGCCGGAACTCAATACAACCCTGACCCGCCGTGTAATTACAATATTCCAAGCACTAATTATACGGTGTATATTGGAGGCACACCAGACGTGCCAACCCCCAGCCCCGTTTGGTGTCCTACGTCGTGTCCTACTTCAACCCAAGCGTGTACTCTTGGAGCCCAGTGTAATACTCCATGATTAAGGAATTCACATGGCCCTCTACCAAAAACAAAGAATCTGTCAACAATGTGCTCCGGTGTAATTGTCGTCGGGCAGGGGGGATAGAATTCAGCTCAGCGACGGTCTTTTATGTAAAATTATAACGATTCGAATCACCTCCTGTTCTTTATCATTTTCGATAAGATTATCACAATTAAATTTGTATCCGTATGGAGCATGACCACTGATTCTTTCATTCTTGGACCTCTTCAGAGACAATGCTGTTACGGTTCTTTCTGAAATGACCTCTCTTTCCCATTGGTTCATGGCGGACAGGACGTGATAGAACAATTTTCCGGTTGCTGAACCAGTATCAATTTTTTCTGAAATAGAGTGGAGCGACACACCTTTTTTCTGCATCAACTCCGATACCTCACAAGCTTCCTTGAGGTTACGAGCTAATCGGTCAAGCTTGTACACAACGACATTGTCTATTTTTCTGGACTTGACCAGTTCAATCACTTTTTTAATTCCAGGGCGTCCACTGATGGATTTACCACTGAGACCAGCATCTTCTATTATCTCTGTCAATTCCAGTTCGTGGAGGTCACCGTATGCCTTGATTTTTGTTCTTTGAGCTTCCAGACTGACACCTTCTTCTGCCTGATGTAGTGTTGAAACTCTGACGTACCCTATGGTCTTTTCCATGTACGCACCTCCATATTGTCAGATTTGACATGCATATCACATAAGGGAAAGACAATGTCAAGAGAAAATATCGATATCGACGAGCTAAAGCTTTTCGCGATAATTTTATTCAACCGACCGGTTGCATAAAAAATGAGTCGAAGGGTCTGGACCATACTCTTACCTACCTTGATGCAGGTATATGGAAATTGACAAAAGTTGAGCCCCAATGCACTCATGAAAGGCACGAATGCCCGGGGGGTGACCCTCCCCACTTATGTCATTGTCCAGTTCTTCCAGATCAGCTATATTTGATCCTGGGTAATAATCACAGCAGAATTTGGGAGGTCAGGCAGTATGTACGTGCTGGTTCTTTACTATTCTAAAACCGGCAACACTCGAAAACTTGCTGAGCAAGTAGCAGAGGGTGTGCGATCGGTGTCGGGAATCCAGGCCCTGTTGAAATCCACCAAAGAAGTCACTAAAGAGGATTTTGTTGACGCTGCAGGAGTTATTGCCGGATCACCGGTGTACTTCGGTGTAATGGCAGCAGATTTGAAAAGGGTCTTTGACGAGTTCGTTGGTGTGCGCAAGCAAATGGAAAATAAAGTCGGTGCAGCTTTTGCCACATCAGCCTTCTGGGCAGGAGGCAATGAAACCACTATCATGTCGATCATTCAATGCCTGCTCATCTATGGAATGATTATTGTCGGTGATCCCATGTCGGCTTCAGGCCACTACGGAGCCGCTTCAGTTGCAGCTCCTGACGAGAAATCGCTAGATATAGCCCGGAAACTTGGGACGCGAGTTGCTGAATTGTGCGGGAAACTCCATGGATAGAATTCATTTTCCCTTATTCCAAATACCTTGAGATCCCATGCGTACCGGGCCACATAGGGTGACATCGGGACAACGACCAGATCACGCTAACCGCGTGTTGCCGTTGAAGCCGAGGAGGTGTTTTTGAGAATAGGGGATACCGGTCATCAATAAGGATCCAGTACAAGTGGAACAGATTCTCATGAACCTAGCTGTCAATGCCATAGATGCCATGCCGGAAACTGGCGGCAAACTGACAATTGAAACAAAGACTGTTAAACTGGACGAAGAGTATTGCATAGTGCAATTTTGAGTTTTTTCAAAACCGTCTGGCATGTGGGGGAATGTCAAATGCCTTTAAGTGATTCATTTCCAATTTTGCGCTATTGACCAAAACATGGCAAAACTATACTTATGTGAACGGGTCGAAAGGGTTCGCCCGGGTATCCCTCGGGTAACAATAGGATGCTTGCCTCACTTTTGCCGTAAACTCCGGCCTTGATTGAGAAGGAAATGGACAAGACCAAGGAAACCATACTGCTGGTTGATGATCAGCCAGCCAACCTCCGGATGCTTCTTGAAACCCTGAGGAGCCTCGGGTGCAAGTTGCTGGCGGCAACAAACGGCGAGACCGCCTTATCGATAGCTCAAAAGACATTGCCGGATATGATTTTGTTGGATATCATGATGCCGGGAATCGACGGATTCGAGGTATGCCGGCGTTTGAAAGCGGACCCGGCCACGTGGAAAATCCCTGTGATCTTCCTTTCCTCTCTAGAGGGGACGGAAGACAAGGTGCGCGGGCTAAAACTTGGAGCGGTCGACTATGTTACCAAGCCCTTCCAGCCTGAGGAAGTGATCGCTCGTGTGAACACCCATCTGACCATCCACAAGTTGAACCGGGAGGTCCAAAAGCACAGAGATGAACTGGAGCACGAACTCAAGACCGTATCGCAACTCCAGCGGAACCTTCTGCCCGAGCGTCTACCACAACTCGATGGGCTGAAACTAGCGGTTCATTATGAAACTAGTCGTTATGCCGGAGGTGATTATTACGACGTAGCGGAACTGCCGAACGGTCGTTTAGCCATTCTGGTAGCCGATGCGGAAGGCCACAGTGCGCCGGCGACGGTCATGATGGCCATGACATGTGTCCTATTCCGTTCGTGCCTAAACTGTAACCACGAGCCGGATCAGATGATTTCCTTCATCAACGAGAACCTCTGTAACGTCAACAAGGAAAGTTTTGTCTCGGCAATCTACAGTGTTTACGACACTCGAACCCGAATCATGAGAATCGCCCGGGCTGGCCATCCAAACCCCATGTTCTATAGATCATTGCAAAAAACAGCAGGAGAAATACGCTGCGAGGGGGTTTCTGTAATGGGATGGGATCCATATCCCGAGGTTCCGGTCACAGAAATCAAAATGGAACCTGGGGATCGAATCCTCTTCTATACGGATGGTGTCACCGAGCGCTTCAGCGAACAGGACGACCTTTATGGAGAGAGTCGTCTGTTAAAGCAGTTCGAGATCTCCGAGGGTGATGACCCTAGACATATCTTACTAGAGATTATGGGAGATGTTGAACGTTTTGCCGGAAATCGCCCAGCCGACGATGATCAGGCAATGCTGCTTATCATCGCCGAATAGGGTCAGCGAAAGGATGAATTCAGAAGACAGGGTGCCAAATGATTCACCCAGCCCCGAACTGGATGCCTTCCAGCAATATCATATATCCCAGCGTGCTACTGGAATCACTGATTGCACTTATGTCTGCTATTTTTTTAACCTTGCTCATAGTTGTAATTCTTCTCCAGGTTTTCCGAGAAGGCCGGATAAATGCTCATCGTATAGCAGGGGCCGTCTCG
>Ga0209254_10001208_pt1 | contig 22912 bp, 24 predicted proteins | sample FrelakmetDIP11DI_FD_187148 | JGI IMG/M metagenome (GOLD analysis project Ga0209254, IMG submission 187148) | Freshwater lake sediment microbial communities from the University of Notre Dame, USA, for methane emissions studies - DIP11 DI (SPAdes)... | ecosystem: Environmental > Aquatic >...
CTGGCAGCGATTGCACCCAGGTCAACAGGTCGCAGGATATGTCCTGCTGGCAGGACCAATTGCGTGGCAACGATATCTTCACCCATCACCCTGACATTGCTCCAGGGTGTAATGGCCGCTCGAATCCGTATGGCAAATGGACAGCGCGGGTTAGAAGTGATTTGCCCATGATCATCTACAGGTTCTGTGAATTCAATTGGAATAACTGCATCCGCCCATTCAGGGAGGGGATCGCCAGTATCTACATATTCTGTTCTTTCTTCGCCGGTTGTGGATTCAATAGTTAAGAGGACGGGTGAATTCTGCATCGCCTGTGAAGTATCCATGGTCCGGACGGCAAATCCATCCATCGCGGAAGAATGGTAATGAGGAGAGGATATCTTGGCCCAGACAGGTTCAGATAATACTCGCCCACAGGCATTTTCATCCAGGGCGATGACCTCTTCATCCAGAATCCCCCATTTTCCGGAGGATTTGATTGCTAGTTCCAACCTGGCTTTCGCTTCGGGGAGTGGGATGTCTTTGAGATATACGCTCATTTTCTTTCTATCAAGCTCAATTTCTTAGTCGTAATAAATTCGATTTCCAGGCTCTCACATGATAACCACTTTCAAAAAGTGTAAACCTTAACGATTTCACCCGCATTAAATCCGGTGGTATCGGCAGGAATGCAGATCAAACCATTCGACCGGGCGAGCGTGAAAATTAAATTGCTCTTGCCAAACACCGGTTCTGCTATTAATTCAGATTTTCTCTCTTCCACATACACCGGAATCCAATCCTCGCGTCCAGCCTGTGATGAAAGATTAAGGGTTAGCCTGGCATATATGAATGGTTGAAAATAGTCTTCACGCAAACCGATTAACAGATTTACGACTGGAACCAGGAATTGCCTGGCGATGATCAGTGCACTGACTGGATTCCCAGGCAGTCCAACCACTGCTTTTCCCTGACATATACCTAAAATCGTAGGTTTCCCGGGTTTGATATTTACACCGTGTACCAGTACGCCCGGTTGTCCTAGCTTGTTGATCACTTGTGAGGTGAAATCCCGGGCGCTGGCCGACGAGCCTGCAGTTATCACTACCAGATCACATTCTGCTATCGCCTGGGATGCCACCTGATATAACACGTCGAAATCATCCGGAACGATCCCGTAGCGGACTGCGATTCCTCCCGCTTCTTCAACCAGCGCACTCAAGCTGTAGGAATTAGTATCTCTGATTTTCCCGGAATGTATTTTGCTCTCTGGGGAAACGATTTCATCTCCGCTCGAGATTACCGCCACTCGTGGTTTGCAGGCTACCTTAACACGCACGATCCCCAGGGCAATGAGTCCCCCGATCTCTGCGGGGCGCAGGCGAGTCCCTTCCTGAACCACAATCTCGGACGTCTTAACATCCTCCCCTTCTTGTATAACATTCTCCCCGAACGCGACCGCCCGGTACACTTCAATCTCGCCCGGCCTGGATATCTGAGTATTCTCCAGCATAATCACAGCATCCGCTCCAGCCGGCAGCATCCCTCCAGTGTGAATGAGGCAGCATTGTGCGAGGGTGAGCGAAAAATCAGGCTTCACGCCCATAGAGATCTCGCCGATCAATTTTAAGTATGCTGGCAGAGCATCACTCGCGCCGAAAGCATCAGAGGCTTTGAGGGCATATCCATCCACACTGGACCGGGTAAACGAAGGTAATGGATGTGGGGCAGCAATCGAGTCCGTGGTAATTCTCCCCACAGCATTTTGTGTGAGTATTTCCTCTTCTTTAACTTTCACCTTCAATGAATTTTTGAAGATTAATTGGGCGTCTTCAACTGGTAGAAGTTCAAGGAATTCCGACATCTGCAAATCCAATTAAAGAAATCAAAAGGCTGTTAATTAATCCAAAAAGCAAAAGTGATCAAATAGACGGTCACGCTGAAAAGAGCCAGGGCGCCAATAACAAGTATATTCCATTGCGGTTTCGAACCGTTTGCAATCCTCCGCATTTGAACGATCTGGAAAACACCCAAAGGAAGAGTGAGCAAGGCAGGCCAGGTGGCAAACCACGGAAAACCATAACTTGCAGCCAGGATCAGAAGTAAATAAGATGTCAGGATTAGAATGTTATGAAAATTTATTCCAGCCTGCCATCCGAGGCGCACCATCAGCGTTTTCTTCTCACTCTTAATATCTGCAAGATAATCAGGTAATTCGAATGCCAGGAACATCGCCAGGTGGAGCGATGCAAGCGGAAATGCGGTCATTGAAACCAGACGGTGTAATTCTCCCGCCTGTAAGCTGAAAGCAAAAGCAGGAAGAAGGAATGTCAAAAGCACCGTCGTAGTCAACTCTCCATAACCGGTTGATTCTAAGCGAATCGGAGGCACGGAGTAGAAAAAAGCCCCTAAGAATCCTGAAATCATAATCAGATATGCGAGAGGTGCTGGCTTAAACCATGCAATAAATAAAACAGATATGGAGGCAAGAGCAGCAAGGCAGGCTAATCCGGCAATTAATGCTATTCTCCTCGGAAACTTACCGGGGCCTAGCGCACCGCTGCCTCCCGTCAATGGGGTCCTGTTTTTGTTTTGCAGATCACCTGGAGTGTCGTAATATTCATTCAAATAGTGGGTGCTCATCTGCAGAAGAGTCACCCAAAGCTGGCCACTGATGTAAACATTCCAATTTATATTTACCCCCAAGTAATGTGCAATACCTGCACCTAATGCATACAGCAAAGCTGCACCTAGCAAGAAGAGCGGCCTGGTTAGGCGAGTGAATAATCGGATGGTCTCCATTTATGACCAGGAAGTCGCGGATTATTATGTCAACTGAGATTCGAGCAGCAAACGACGGATATCACGTTGATGGATCTGGTTGTGGCGAAATAAAAGCTTTATGCTCTCTTCAATTCGGGTAATACCGAGATATGGATGTCTTCCTTGGGTTTGCAGATGCTTGTCAGTGAAAACTTTTACGGCCAGAGCATTTCTAAGCCGCTGTTCAATAAAACTATCGAGTAAAACTGACAATGTCAGATCACAAAATTCGGTGACTTTTTTCTCATTATACCGGTTGAGATCAAAATCCTCAGGAGTTCCTGGGTTTCCATCCAGAATTGATGAAATTAATGCGAAAATCCCGATTTCCGTAGCCAGGAAGTGAGCCATGATCTGTCCTACTTTCCAGTGAGCTCCATCCGTGTACAGCTCCATATCCAAAAAAACAGGTGGCAGGGTACGGAAAAATTCTACGGTTTTTTCACCTTCCTCGATCAACCGTTTGGATAGCCGTTCGGACTCACTTTCCATTGCTGACATCTGTTGCTATTGATCAATCGGATAACCGGCATCTCGCCAGGCTGCCAATCCACCCAGAATTGGCGTCGCATCGCTAAAGCCATTTTCCTTCAATATTTGCGCCGCACGGGCGCTTGATTCTTCAGCCGGTCAGGTACAGTACAGGATATACCATTTAGAAGGATCCAGTTGATCACTCTCTTGTAGAATACTATCGACTGGGATTAATCTTGCATTTGGGATATGGCCTTGCTGGAATGAATATTCATCTCTGACATCAATAAAGACAGCAGTGCCCAAATCGAAGGCAGCTTTCGCGTCTGCCAGACCAACTCGCTTAATATCTGGGTAAGGAATATCCGCGGCCTGTTCCCTGGAGGGCGTTGATTCAACCCCACCTTGATTTGAGGCGCGCTGAAACCAAAAAAACGACCCCAAAATTATAACTGCTCCAAGAATCATAATTAGAATTGATACAAAAGGTTGGCGATTTGTCTTTTTCACTTCCCGAATTCCTATCCCTACCAGTCAAAAATTTGCGGGATCACGAATCGATTAATGCGTAAACTTTCTGCAGGTACGATGGTTTCCCATAATACCACACGCCTATCAAACGATAATGATAACGAGGTTAATTCTTTTCTTTTTATTTCCGGAAGAAGTTAGAGATGAAGAACCATAGATTTGCCGGACGTTCAGCCAAACGGCGGACAAAATATGGGTACCACTGTGTACCGTATGGTACATATACCCGGACTGGAAAACCTTCCGCCACACAACTTTCCTGGAGATCTCGTCGAATCCCATACAGCATTTGAAATTCCAAAGCCTGCTTGGGCAGCTGAATCTTACCAGCGTATGTTTTCACTTTCTCGATACGGACAGGATCGTGAGAAGCGATGGCTGGAAGTGGTGGTATTTTGCCGTCCCCACTAAGAACAGGCGAGCCATGTAAAAGCGCTCCATCCAGCAGCATTTCCGTCAGTCGATCGTAACTGGCATCAACGTCTTTCTTTTTCGGGTATGCCACCTCTGGAGACTCCTTATACGCACCCTTGCAGAGCCTGACTCTACCGGCTTCCTGGGTTATTTTTTCAATGTCCATCTGACTCCGGTAAAGGTAGGACTGGATGACAGTGCCCACGTTAGGACAATCACATTCATTCCGCATCTTATCAAATAAAGCAAGTGTCTTCTCAACACAGGTGAAATCCTCCATATCGATGCGGACAAAATTCCCTCTGGTTTTTGCATAACTGAGAATTGTTTTGAGATTTTCAGCGCAGACATCTTCACCCAGAGCCAGTCCAATTTGTGTCAACTTGATCGATACATTCGCCCGGACGCCAGCCTCTTCGATTGCATCAATTGCCAGCAGAATGTCACCAGCCGCGCGGCGCGCGTCTTCCTCATTCGTGGTGTGTTCCCCCAAATGGTCGAGAGTGGCATTAATCCCTTTAGCATTGAGGTTTTTAATGGCTAGAATCGCATCTTCTATCCTTTCTCCTGCAATAAAGCGTGACGCCGCACGCCAGGAAAATCTCCACCTAGTAACCATGTGTTGCGCCCACCTGGCTTTCGAAAGGTAGATCAGAAAAGAGCGTAGCATTTTAGTCCTCTGTTCTATAGATCGATTTTAGATATTTTAACACCGTGGAACCCTGAAAGAAAATCGCAAAAGTCATAACATTGATCGACAAATGGCACGTTTGTTGCGTTATAACACTTTGTTTGGTACATTTCTTGCAACGAGTTATAATAGAAAGAGGTATCCCCATGCTGCAACAAAGACAATCCCCACTCCTTCGCCAACAACCGACTGCCCATCTTGCTCAAACAATGTCACTATTGGAGCTCACGAGCGGTGAATTAAAGCAAAAGATTGATGCAGACTTAGCATCAAACCCAGCACTGGAGCTTATTGATGTCCGCCGTTGTCCGCACTGCCACCGTCCACAGATCGCACCCGGCGCGTGTCCGGTATGTTCTTCCCGATTGAAAGATTCTCAATCGGAACCCATCATCTTTATTTCCCCCACCAGTGACTTTTCCTCACCAAGAAATTATGACTCTGATAGAAATGATGCACATGATGAATGGATCGCAGAAGTCCAGAACCTGCCAACATATGTTTTCCGTCAAATCGCACCTGAGCTGGATACTGCTGATCGACCTATCGCTGCTTTTATCCTGACGAGCCTGGATGAGGATGGACTGTTGCGTGTACCTCTCCATGAAATTGCCCTGTACCATCATGTTCCAATCTCGCGCGTCGAAGAGGTATTGAGAACTGTGCAGCGATCAGATCCGATCGGAGTCGGCTCTCAGACACCTCAATCAGCCATGTTGGTTCAGTTGGAAGTACTGGCCGATTCGCGTCCGGTACCTGGACTCTGTTATAAGGCTGTTCAGGATGGATTCAATATTCTCACACGCAAGTCACCTGAGCTACTTGGACGCTTTCTAGGAATTTCATCTGCTGAAGCACAGGAGTTATCCGACTTTATTATTCAGAATCTCAATCCCTTCCCGGCACGCGCCCATTGGGGTGAGAATAATCAAAAAGCCCCCACTCCACCAGTCTACCAGCACGCGGACATTATCATATCTGCATCCAAGGATTCACCCGACACTCAACTAGTGGTGGAGATTGTCTCACCATACAGCGGCTGCTTGAGGGTCAATCCGCTGTTTAAAGAAGCTTTGCATCAAGCTCCGGAGGATAAAACTGATGAATGGCGGGAGGATTATGAGCGCGCGAATCTCCTGGTCAAGTGTCTTCAACAGCGCAATCACACCATTGTCCGTCTGGTTGAAAAACTCGTCTTTCACCAGCGTCAATTTATTCTAGAGGGTGAAGCAAAATTAATTCCGATGACCAGAGCCCAGCTGGCAAAAGAGCTTGAACTGCATGAATCAACGATATCGAGGGCGGTGTCTAATAAAGCGGTACAATTACCAGATCAACGTATCATTCCAATGTCAAGGATGTTCGAGCGCAGCCTGAACGTTCGAACTATTATGCAAGAGATCATTAAAAGCGAAGAACACCCACTCAGTGACGCAGAAATCGTCACAAGATTAGGCTCCCGGGGCTACCATGTTGCACGCCGTACGGTGGCAAAATATCGATCGCTGGAAGGCATACTTCCAGGTCGTCTAAGGAATTCCAAGAAAAAGAAATCCAGACGAAGCACGATGCCAATAGATGCTACAAAATTCGATCAATACATCCAACCTGTCTAAGATGACCAATAACAAAAGTAATTCTCCAAACTGATGAGCGATCCTTCGCAAGTTACAATTCGCAGCTTCCGAAGAAAAAAAACCCCGGATAATTCAAGTACCCATGTTTCAATCGAATCTCTTCCAATCCCAGTCTTGCTCGTAGAATCGGATTCTTGGAAAATCCAGAACGCAAATCCTGCTGCCGCACAAATCACAGATATATCGATTGAAGAATTAATCCAGCTGGAATTGTTTTCCCTATTCAACAATTGGAATTCAGAGTTCATTGAGCTCATCTCCAGCTCAGAACAATATGACCAGCTTTGGAAGAGTAATTTCTATCACGTAGAATTGGCAACAAAAGATAGAAACAATCACAGCATCTATTTGAAATTAAAGGCAGTTCGAGAAAACAGCCGTCAAATACTTTTCTTCCTGGAACCAGAGACAGACCTCCCGCCGAAAACTCAAAATATTATCCCCAGAACTTTTGATGGATTTTGTGAAATCACCAGGGCAGCAAAATCCCCGGATATAGAATCAGCACTCAAAGCAACCCTGGAAGTTGGCTCCAATCTGACAGAAGCAAATTTCCTGGCGATATATTTGGCACAAGAAGGAGAGCCAGTTTTTAAAAAGGTTATTGAGCACGGTGATTCAAATTTACTTCCTGAACAATTGAAAGATAACGAGCTTGAAGGCTTAAATGACACCGATCTATGGATCGCCAAGAGCCGACCGGTTACCTATCTGCATCGCACAGCTCGCGGAGCGGGTCTTAATTATCTGGCTTCCCATATGTTGGGCGAAAAGAATGCGACGATTGGTATTTTAGTGATCGGCGATTATAAGAGAAACCCGGTTGATTACCTGTTGGAGACAATTCGGGTCATCGGCTCCGGAATAACTGCGCTTATACAAATTTATTCAACAAGGATGGAATTATTTGTAAACCTATCTGAACAGGAGTTCAGTAACACCATTTTCCAACATATAACCAGCTCTATCAGCGAGGCTGTAATTATTATTGATCCAGACCATAAAATACTGGAATTGAACAGTTCTGCGGAAATCATATTTGGATACCAGGGTTGGGAGGCAAGAGGCCAATTTCTCGATAGCATCTTGATTGGGGACCAGAATTTTTCGTCCTATCTGGGATCAATGACAAACATGATTCCACCTTCTAAACTGGATAATATCCACCTGTACAGAAGAAACGGTGATAAATTTCTGGTAACAACCAGGATCGTCCCAGTGATGGTAGACAATTTTCTCAAGGCAATCGTGATCCTGATACAGGATTTGACCGAACAGGAAGAGATACGAAACCGGGCTCAACAGTATGAACAGCGTGCTACGCTTGGCGAGGTAACTGCCATGTTCGCACACGAAATGCGTAATATGATCAACAACATCAGTACAACATTACAACTGATGGACCGACAGGTGGTGGAAAATGAAACACATCGCAAGTATATTGGACAAATGCTTGAGGAATGTGATCGACTATCCTCACAGGTTTCAGCTGTTCTGGAAATCGCCAAACCCAAAAAATACGAAATGGTGGTTCTGGATGTACCGCAGCTTCTCAACCGTATCCTGGATAGATACCGGGCACGCATAATGCGTGCGAAAGTACAATGTGAAGTAATTTTGCCTCCTGAATGCCCCAAAATCGAGGGTAATCAATATGCACTTGAAGAGGTTTTTGGAAATTTGATTAGCAATGCTTTAGAGGCGATGGGTGATGCGGGAGGCAGGTTGGTCTTGCGGGTGCAACCAGTATTTACTCCAGAGGGAAGGACATTCGTCCAGGTAGCTGTTGCCGATACCGCTCCTGGGATCCCGCCAGAATTCCGTGAGCACATTTTTCAACCTTTTTACACGACCAAGAAGAATGGCACGGGTTTGGGGCTGGCAATCATAAAAGGGATGGTATCTGCACACAAAGGCAATATCAAGGTTGAATTCTACACGCCTGGAACTGTTTTTTATGTACAATTTCCGGCGTGCAAGGAGAAGGATAAAGAACGATGAGTGCGACGATTTTGATTGTGGATGATGAAGACAAGTTTCGCGAAAATATTCAGACTTTCCTGTCTTCCATTGGCTACGAAACGATCGGGGCTGCCACTCTCGCCGACGCCCGTCTTAATATCCAGCAAGGGAATGCCGACGTCATCCTTTTGGATGTCCTGCTGCCAGATGGGTATGGTCCCGATTTGCTTGAAGAGACTACAAAGTATGATATGCGTCCACCGGTAATAGTGATTACCGGCAATGGTGACATTGATATGGCCGTTAAGGCAATGAAAGATGGCGCGACTGATTTTTTACAGAAACCTGTCAAACTTGACCGGCTGGAGGAGGCTGTGAACCGCGCAGTAGAAATATTTACCATGCGTCGCGAGTTGGTGCTGCTACGACAGGCAAATTGGGAGGATTCGAATTTCGTAGTCGGCTCGCATCCCCAGATGAAGAGGATGGTCGAGATTGCGAAAAGAGCGGCGGATGTAGGTGCAACAATCCTTATCACCGGCGAAAGCGGCACTGGCAAGGAAGTTTTGGTTGATGCCATCCGGCATCGCGGTCCCAGGGCCGGGAAACCATATATGCCGATTAACTGCGGAGCAATTCAGACAACATTACTCGAATCTGAGCTGTTTGGTCACGAAGCAGGCGCCTTCACCACGGCAGAAAAAAGGAAATATGGTCTGATGGAAGTTGCCGATGGCGGCATCCTTTTTCTGGACGAGATTTCAACCATGCCGCTCGATATGCAGCCTAAACTACTACGAGCCTTAGAAGAAAGAGCGTTTCGAAGACTCGGCGGCACGAATATGATCCGTGTCGATGTCCAGGTTATTGCAGCCTCCAATCGCAATCTAGAGAAGATGGTGGAAGAAAATATTTTTCGCGAAGATCTTTATTACAGGCTGAAAGTCGTTCATTTGCATATTCCGCCATTAAGAGAACGAAAACAGGACATCCCTCAATTAGTTGCATTATTCATCAACCAGATCGCTCCAAGAGACGGTAAGAATATCGTTGACGTTACTCCGCGTGCCATGGATGCTCTGAAATCCTATAATTGGAAAGGCAACATCCGAGAATTGAGAAATGCCATCGAACATGCCTGTTTGTTTTGTGATGATGCGAGCATCGATCTCCCCCATTTACCAACGGATGTACTAAATCCTAAGGATTATCCCAAATAACGAAACTGTTACCATTACAATACAATTTATTAGACTCGGTTTCAACACAAATTTCGTAATTTATTATACTTCCACTAGCCGCGTCTAAAGTCGGCAAGCGCACACCAGTTCGGCCGTTGTCACCAGTTGGAGACATAGAGATTTTGAAATGACTTCCATCTGGCATGAAAATTATCAGAATCGGTGTTACACCTGCTTCAGGATTTCCATTTCTGGATGCAATCACTCCAATTTCTTGTTGTTGATTAGTTTTGACTGATGGCATACTTGCCCAAACATTTAGAGTCAGTCGCTCTTTAGTTTCAGGGGTTTCGATTAATTCTCCAGGTGTAGGATTCTTGGGAGGGTTGACGAAGGAATTGTAGATATATCCCAATGACATCGGATAGACCCGAGGCATCCCTGTCTCAGTCAAGTCGTAGTAAAGACACAGGTTTACGAAACACTGCGAAAACAATCGGTCTTCTTCTACTGTAAGGTGATTGATTGGTGCTCCAATCACCTCATCCCCCCCATGATCAAGGATATACTCCCAGACTTCTTCCGGGATCTCATATCCTAATTCGTTATAGGTTTTATATAAATAGAATCCGGGAGCTTGTCTGAAAGGCATCGGATTTGCGAATGGAATATGGAATTCTTTCGAAAGTGAGCGTAAAGTCACAGTCTCTGGTGAATTGGGTGAGGCAGCCGAAAGTACGACTCTTTCCATTACCTGGTCAAAACGGCCATCCTTGTTGATATGCGGATCGCTTAAAGGAAAACCGGTCAGGTCGGTTCCAAGGTGATCGGCAAATTCCTTGAAGACTGGATGCAAGTGGAATTGCAGATCCACATATCCTGGATTTGCAACGCTGTAAACTGGTTCCTTTTTCAAGGGGGAGTTAAGACAAAGGTCACCACATGCAATCCAACCCCAATCGAGAGTATGGATCGAATCTGTACCTTTCAAGCGGTACAGACCCAGGTTTTCAAAGTACTGCTCGAACCGATTTCGTGATGGATTGAAGCGCAATTTGGAGATTGGACAGCCGATGAATTCCTTCCCCAGTTTCTCATACATAGCCAGAAACATTGGTGCAACCTGGTGAATACTGCACAGACTCTCATTGTTAAAATCGAATGGCGGTTTGGGAGATTCAACATACCCCAGTTCTACACCAATCGGCAGCAGGCGAAATTTTGTATTAACCGGTCGGGTTTGATCAAATTCCAATTTAGCTGCTCGCGTGTATTGGCTGGTCCTTCCATCAATTTCTGTAGGTAATGAGATAGCTGGTCCAAGTACCTCACTTCCTCCCAGGTGATCGTACATCTCCCTGAGCACTGGAGAAATAGTTTGCCAATCGTGTGTGACAGGTAAGGATTTAGATTCGGAACAGGAGGACAGGAAAGCGAGTAAAAATACCGCTATCGATAGTAGAGGCTTTCTGAAACGGTCTACAGCAGATATTTTCAGAGTGGAACCCATCCTCATCGCCTGCCTCATCGAGAGAAAACGCGGCTCATCCGAGTACACTCTCATCACCGATAAGATTGATAACTGAGAGACGGACTGTTGCCACCACTCCCTGCCGCAAAGTCGGTGTTTAATTATACTAGATTTTTCGCATAGTAAAATACATATTAGAAAGTATTGCCTAAGCCATTGATTTCTGTTAGGTTCTCGCCAATCGAACCTGGTCTTAAAACCGATTCGAGGATAAAAATTACAAATCAGTTGACAATCTACCATTATCCCCGTTATAATACAGCCCGCTCTGTCCCGGCAGACATGTTGTCGGGACAGCATTATGTTTATCCCCAAATTCCCCGAACTGCCGCGGATTGACCGCTGCATGTCCGGCGAAGTGAAGCTTGGAGGAGCTTTCTATGAAATATGCAATCGTTGAAGATGGTGGAAAACAGTACACTGCCGTTGAAGGAGGCATGATCGAAGTCGATTTCTTCGAATCGGAACCTGGAGATGAAGTAAATCTCCAAAGGGTATTAATGATTGTCGACGGCGATAAAGTGAGCCTGGGCAAGCCGATTTTGGAAAATGCAAATGTGAAGGCTTCAGTTGTCTCGCAATTCAAAGGACCAAAATTGACTGTATTCAGATATAAACCCAAGAAACGTGTACGGGTGAAGACCGGTCACCGGCAGAAATATACTCGCCTTCAAATTGAGGCGATAGCGGAAAATGGAAAATAAAACGAAGATCTGCTGATTTTTCGCACGAAACCAGCCAGCAGACCACGTTTCACAATAAGGGATTTCAGAGGTAACCATGGCACATAAAAAAGGCGGCGGATCCAGCCGCAACGGACGTGACAGCCAGAGCCAGCGATTGGGTGTGAAGGTGTTCAGTGGTGAACAGGTCCTCTCTGGGAATATCCTGGTCAGGCAGCGCGGGACTCGTATCAAACCAGGAATTAATGTTGGTGTAGGGAAAGATGATACGCTTTTTGCAACCACCGATGGTATTGTGGTTTACGAAACCATCCGAGATGATCGGAAGCGTGTCAGCGTGATGCCTCAGGAGAAAGCAGAATAAAGACAGGGTCTAAGTCATGAGAAAAGATATTCATCCTACTTACTATACAGATGCTCAGGTCATCTGTTCTTGTGGAAATACCTGGACAACCGGATCAACCAGAAAATTGATCCGCACAGATGTGTGCTCGAATTGTCATCCATTTTATACAGGTGAGCAACGCATTGTCGATAGCGAGGGTCAGGTCGACCGGTTTTATAAGAAGCTACAGGTTCGGCAGCAGTTCCTGGATGATCAGGAAGCGCGTGAATCAGCAAGAACTTCGCTCGAGAGACCAGTTGCTGAATTGGAGTTGGGAACGCGCGCTCAGGAATCTTTGACCAAAGCCGGAATTGCAACCGTAGGTCAAATATTAGAAAGACTTTCTGATGGTGAAGCAGCTTTGCTTGCGATCGATGGATTTGGTCGAAAATCTCTGGCAGATTTGAAGAAACGCCTTCGATATTTCGGATATGAATTACCTGAGGCCGCCAAGGAAATTGTTGTGTAGAACCTTCCCGAAGAAATCAGACTGTCTGAACAGGTTGTTAGTGTAATTAGATAATTACTTTGCAGTTAATAACAGGATTAAGCAGGTGGCCCTCACCTGCTTTTTCTTTTCAAAAATTGAACGGGTAACTGCGTATATACGTAATCTAGGTCAACAGAACAGACTATAATACCGATAGAATTTCAGAGAGGAAAATAAGGTCGAATACCACGCGAGGTGATGAATGAAACACCACACCGGTTCAATCGAAGTCATCACGGGGTCAATGTTTTGCGGGAAGACCGACGAACTGATCAGACGGTTGAGGCGAGCAACGATCGCAAGACAAAAAGTGCAGGTGTTTAAGCCATCATTGGATATTCGCTACAGTACAGTCAAAGTCAAATCTCACGCCGGAAATGAGTTTGATGCCATCCCCATCAATTTTGCCCGGGAAATCCTTGAGAAAACCGAAAGCGATACCACAGTGGTCGCCGTAGATGAAGCTCAATTCTTCGAAAACGAGATCATTCAGGTAATTCAACATCTGGCAGAAAGAGGTATTAGGGTTATTGTTGCCGGGCTAGATACCGACTTTCGAGGTGAACCTTTTGGCCCCATGCCAATTATTATGGCAAAAGCTGAAGATGTCGATAAGCTGCATGCAATTTGCATGATCTGTGGAGAACCGGCAAGCCGTACACAGCGTCTTGTCAATGATATGCCAGCTCATTATAACGACCCGGTGGTTATTGTCGGAGCAGCCGAACTTTATGAGGCCCGGTGCCGGGCTCATCACCAGGTACCAAAGGATTGAGTATGCAGAATTACAAAGACTTCCTCGATAAAATCTTGGTCACAGAAGAAGCGTTGCAAAACCGGATTCTTGAGCTGGGAGAGGAAATCAGCCGCGATTATTCACATCAGGACCTGCATCTCATCTGCATTCTGCGTGGAGGAGTGCTCTTCCTCGGAGATTTAATGCGCCATATTCAGGTGCCACATACAATCGACTTTATGGCAATTTCATCTTACGGAACTGAGCGGCAAACGACCGGGCAAATTCGCATCTCATTAGACTTGAAATCAGATATTTACGGCAGGAATGTCTTACTTGTTGAAGATATCGTCGACAGCGGAAATACAATCTCCTCGGTCATTGAATTATTAAACACTCGACACCCAAACAGCTTGCGGGTCTGTACGCTGCTGGATAAACCTGACCGGCGGGAAGTGGATGTACCGATCCACTATTGTGGATTTGTCATCCCAAATGAATTCGTTTTTGGTTATGGACTCGATATGGACGAGTATTATCGCAATCTGCCCTTCATTGCAACCGTTGGCCTAAACCGCTATCACCCAGAAGAATAATTTTGTCTGCCCTCAGTCTCCCGCTAGAAATTTTAACAAAAATTCAACCCGCCATTCCGAAAAACAGTGAAGTATACCTGGTCGGAGGTGCCATTCGCGACTCCTTGCTGGCCAGACCGATCACCGATTTGGATTTTACCCTCCCCGATCATGCCATCGATACCGCTCGCCGGGTGGCAAATTATCTACGAGCAGCATTTTATCCATTGGACATCAGTAGAGATATCGGGCGAGTGATAATAGAAGAATGGGATAGCAAACGATGGACTCTTGATTTTGCAGCCTTTCAGGGCCAGGATCTCGAGACTGATCTCTACAATCGGGATTTTACCGTCAATGCCATGGCTGTATCCATGCGCGATCTGGACACACTTATCGATCCACTGGGTGGTGCAAAAGATCTTCGGAATAAGACCCTGCACGTATGCTCCAGCCATTCTTTTGTAGATGATCCTATTCGCGTCCCCCGTGCATTCAGACAGGCTTCCGATTTAAATCTCACTTTTTCATCCGGAACGAAGGCGGGGATGTATCCAGCTATCCCGTACCTGGAGAGCATTTCTCAGGACCGCTTGCGGGATGAGCTATTCCGCATTCTTGGAGGAGCTCGTCCTGCCTCCGTCCTGCGCGGACTGGATGTTGTTGGAGCGTTAAAGTTCATGCTCCCAGAATTGGACGCACTCAAGACAGTGGCTGCAGCGCCACCGCACATTTCAGACGCTTTTTCTCACTCCTTGAACACCGTACAAAAATTAAACAAGATATTAAAAATTCTCTCTATAGAATATGATACCGAATCAAATCCTAATTGGATTACGGGTTTGATATCCGTGAAGCTCGGGAGATATCGCCGGCATTTGGATGAACACCTGAAAACCTCATTGGTTCCCGGCAGATCTCTCACCGGTTTGCTAATGCTATCTGCGCTGTATCATGATGTCGGGAAACCCGCAACCCGGACGGTGGATGGGGCGGGTGAGGTACATTTTTTCCAACACGACAACCTCGGAGCTCAAAAAGCTTACAATCGCGCCAGGATACTCAGAATGAGCCGTTTGGAATGCGATCGAATTTGCAGAATTGTAAAATACCACATGCGTCCCATTTTATTTGCTCAGGCAGGTGAACTGCCAGCTCGGCGCAGCATCTACAGGTTTTTTCAAGCAACGGGAGAAACTGGAGTAGATATCTGCCTGCTCTCGCTGGCAGATACCCTGGCAACTTATGGGACGGAGCTACCTCAGGCAAAATTAATATTTCTGGTCGACGTGATTCGTACTTTGCTCGAAAGTTGGTGGGAGCTGGCTGATGAAGTGGTATCTCCCCCAATTCTAATAAATGGGTCTGATTTAATTGAGGAATTCCAAATAAAACCCGGGCCGTTGATTGGGCGAATTTTAAGTCTGGCCAGGGAAGCACAGGCCAGCGGTGAAATCCAATCACGAGCTCAAGCCCTGGATTTTGCACGCCACTGCATAAAAGATGCTCAAATTATGGAGAAAGACACCAAGGGATTTTTTGAGCCGTAGGGACCGATGTTTTAAGGATAAATGACTTCCAGAGCGGGTTGATAGAAACAACGGCAGCCCAGACTGTGAGAACAACCTTCAATCGGTAAAGCAGGGGTCAAATCTTTCGCATAAGCCCCTTCAGCTGCCCGGCATGCTGGACAGCAATCATGGGAGACTGATATGCGAACGTAATTAACACGTGCATTCGCACGCATTTTTTTTAAAGCGATGGCACTATTCGACCATTCCCGCAAATCCGAACCACAGGAATAGCATACACTGGCTGAATCTGGTGATTGTGAATGGCACTCGGAACAAATCTGCACTGGTTTTCTCCTGGATTTTTCATAATTTTAACCCAAGTGCCCAAACCTTCATAGAGAATTGGATTTTACTGTTTATCGGAATTGGTCCGCCTGGCGGTTAAGGCGTTCTCGACGTACTAGTCTCTTGAGGTGCGCAGTTAAAACACTGCTTTTCACAGGTTTGATCAGGTAATCATCAGCTCCATGCTCAAGTGCTTCTGATAGTGTCCCTGGTTTATTGATCGCTGTTAACATCAGAATTGGCACATTGCTGAACTTGCGGACTTCGTCACACACCGTGAGACCATTCATCTCAGGCATTAATAAATCAACCATGATTACATCAGGATCCATTTCGGCGGCCAGTTTAATCCCTTCCTGACCGGAGTTCGACGTGACTACTTCAAATTGATGCGGTTCGAGAAGGATTTTGAATAATTCAGTAGTCTCCCAATCATCATCAATAATTAAAATGCGGACCAATCCGTTTACGTCAGACATTTTATGGTTTCCACCTCAGTCGATTATCAAAATTATTATCATCGATCCAAAATCTGGCAAACCTTACAAAATCTTTACAATAGAGGTGCAGGTTAACGAAATTATCAATTTCAATCGTAGAATCTGTGCATAGGCCCTTATGGTATGATTATTAAATCGCATAGGTAAATAGATATGGCTGATCAGAATAACGGCGCTGTTCAATTACAACCGCAGGAGCTTGATGCAGTTTACACGCTCAGCCAGGCTGTTGCATCAGCTATCAGCACTGAAGCTGCTCTGGACAAAATCGTTAAAATCGCCCGTCCCATCTTTATCTTTGATAATATTGTTCTTTATGAAAAACTGCCGGAGAATGGGCTCGACCCTACATACGCCAGGGCGATAGGTCGAGGCCGGTTCAGGGAAGCGGACCTGGCATGGGGAGAAGTAGTGGCGAACGAAGCTTTCCAGAACGGCAGGACGACAACCCGATTCGAGGAATTGGACGGGGGATCAACAGACCGAACAAATATCAGGCACTTCTTGGGTTTACCCCTCAGGCTTGCCGGGCAATCTAAAGGCGTTCTGGTTTTTATTCGGTTTGGGGGTCCTGTTTTCACTCCTGATCAAATCAGCCTGGCAGAATTTATCGCGCTGCATGTCGCTCAAATACTCGAGCGCAAACAGCTGGTAAATCAAATTGCCAACCTTGAAGCCAAACGGCGGCTGGATAGCTTGCAAGATGATTTTATTGCCATGATTTCACACGAGCTGTTAACCCCACTCGGTTTCATCAAAGGGTACGCGACCACGCTTCTGAGGGAGGATACTTCCTGGGATGAGTCTACTCGCCGGGAATTTCTTTCGATCATAGACGAAGAATCTGACAGATTAAGAAACCTGATCGACAATTTGCTTGACTCTTCCCGACTGCAGGCGGGCACTCTGCAGATGGCATTCCAGACCGTCAGGTTGGACACATTCTTGAAAGAGCTTTCACTGCGTGTCCGGTCAATGCATGAAGACCTGCGCGTTGATCTTGAGTTAAGGACTCCTGGATTACAGGTATCTGCTGATCCGACACGGTTAACCCAGGTTTTTGAAAATATCATAAGCAATGCGACTAAATATGCACCAGGCTCAGCCATTAAATTAATTTTGGATAAAAAGAACCTTCAAGCACGCATCTCGGTGCAGGATTATGGTCCTGGGATAGCTTCCGAACACCTTGATCGGATTTTTCAGCGTTTTTATCGAGTCCAGCAATCCAGCACCAGTGTGCGCGGGTCGGGATTAGGTCTTTATATCACGAGGAAGATTATTCAAGCTCACGATGGTGAGATCGATGCCCAGTCACATTTAGGTCTCGGAACCACTTTTCAAATCTACCTGCCGCTGCTTCAAAAATCGGACTTTAGTCAAAGTTGAGGAGGACAAAATGATTGGTAGCATTTTGATCGTAGATGACGAACCACGATATTTGCGTCTGATGGAAGCCAATCTTATTACCGAAGGTTACAGGGTACTTAAAGCCACCAACGGTCAGGAAGCAGTCCACATGGTGGGAGATAAACACCCCGACCTGGTTCTGCTTGATGTCATGATGCCTGTACTCGATGGCTTTGCAGCTTGCCAGCGTATTCGTGAGTTCTCGACCGTTCCCATCATCATTGTTACCGCGCGTGGAAATGAAAACGATCGTGTGCGCGGTCTCGATCTAGGTGCGGATGATTATATTGTCAAACCATTCTCCGCCACAGAATTATTAGCACGAGTACGTGCTGTTTTAAGACGCGCCCAGAATATCGGGAGCTCATTTCAACAAACAATATTTAACCATGCAAATTTAAGAATCGATTTTGCGCGGGCTGAAGTATTTAAGGATGATAGGATCGTCTATTTATCGGCAACGGAGTACCGTCTTCTTTTACAATTCGCCCACAATGTCGGAAGTGTACTGACATCAGAACAGCTTTTAGTCGATGTGTGGGGAACTGAGTACCGTGAAGATAAAGAAATACTGTGGGTTAGCATTTCCCGGCTGAGGCAAAAACTCGAAACGGACGCAAAAAATCCGCAGCATATCGTGACTCGTTCAGGGCTGGGATATACAATGCCGCCCCTGTAAATTAAAGATGATTAATTCAGATGATAATCTGAGACTAATTTAATAATTGTGAACCCATTTTCAACTTTCCTTCCTTCAACCGCGAGAAATGCTAATGAATTCTGAGTCAGATTCACAGCTGGTTCGGTCAAAAATCCTTGGCACGATAATTAGAGAAGGTCGGCTTTCTTCTCGAAAATCAATCTCCGATTGCGCTATATTCCTTGAGCTGACAGAGGACGAATTTGAGGAATTCGAGCTGGGCAAGAGGTCGCCATCACTTCCACAGCTTGAATTCATCGCATATTTCCTGGATGTGCCTGTTGACGGTTTCTGGTCAGGCAAGACGTACACCGAAAGTCAGGCGGATAAATATTTCTACAATATTCACCGGCTCATCCAAATCCGAGGAAGAATTATTGGAGCAATGATTAAACAAGCAAGGTTGAATAAGAATTTATCCGTCGAAGAATTAAGCCAAATGACAAGGATTAGTTCAATCGATTTGGAAGCCATTGAGCTGGGCAAGATTCCAATTGAGCTACCACAATTAGAATCGGTGGCTATTAATCTCGATCTTTCAATACAGGATTTTCAGGATAAAGATGGCATCGCGGGGAAATGGTCCGTGAGGCAGCAAATCCAGCGAGATTTCCTTGAGCTGCCGGAAGACCTACAGATTTTTGTAAGCGGGCATGGAAACCGCCCGTATCTTGAGCTCGCAAAGCGCCTCAGTGAGATATCGGCCGAGAAACTTCGCTCCATCGCAGAAGGTATTCTCGAAATTACTTATTGATAAACAAAATGGCTGAAACATTCGATCCTCAAAGCCTGGCACGGGAAGGAATGTCGCATTATCAAAAACAGCGTTATCTCGATTCGGCTGTATCATTCCATGCTGCACGGAAGGGTTTGGAGATTGCGGGTGATTGGTCGACAGCTGCCGAAATGGCGAATAACTGCAGCGTTGCATTTTTACAGGCTGGGCAAGCTGGCGATGCATTGGATGAGCTGCAAGGGATCGAAGAGTTTTTCAGTGAAGTCGGAGATAAAAAGAGGCAGGGAATCACGGTCGGAAACCAGGCAGCTGCGCTTGAGGTTTTAGGCCGCTTCGAAGATGCTCTTTCGGCTTATCAACGGTCTGCTGACTTATTGGAAATTTCCGGGGATGACCAGCTTCGAGCAAATGTTATGCAGTCTCTTTCTACGTTACAATTACGGACAGGAAGGAAAATCCAGGCATTGGTCAGTATGCAACAGGGAATCGAAGGATTGAAGAAACCCTCTCTCAAACAAAAGGCGGTTAAGAACCTGTTGCAATACCCATTTCAAATGATTAATAAAGCCCGGTAAGTCTGCCTTTACAACCCCCATAAATGTTCGGGAAGAAAAATTTGATTATTCGATCTGCTGACCATCAAGACATGAAAGTATTGTCTCAATTGGTCCATTTCGATGCTTACGTCCACCGCCATCTTGATTACCGTGAACCATTAGAATGGATTGGGAGCCGTCCGTTTCTCGTGCTCGAAAGGGATGGAAAAATTGAATCGACTCTGGTGTGCCCACCCGATCCACCCAGGGTTGCCTGGATCAAGATGTTCGCAGCCTCGAGGCAAATCCGGCCTCAAAAAGCTTGGGAGGAAATCTGGTCCGAAGCTAAAGACATACTGCTTCAGCTTCCAGGTGTTCAATGGGCAGCTGCTATTCCCCTCCAAAATTGGTTCAAGTTTTTATTAGAGAAAAGCCAGTTCGAGGTGAGCCACTATATTGTTATGATGAAATGGCAAAAGCAGCCAATCGAAAACGGCACGCTTCCTTTCGGGATTTCGGTTCGACCAATGACATTGGATGATCTGGCCGCGATCTCCATTATTGATCAGCGTGCATTCGTACCAGTCTGGCAGAATTCTATCGACACACTCGAGATTGCCTTCAGGCAGGCGGGTATCGCCACAGTAGCATTGCTAAATGGATTGGTCGCTGGTTACCAGATCAGCACACCCACGCACATGGGTGGCCATTTGGCGCGCCTGGCAGTATTACCAGAATTCCAGGGGAAAGGCTTAGGCACAGCCTTGCTATCAGATTTGCTTGCCCAGTTCGCTCGGAGAGGTGCGTTGGTTGTGACTGTGAATACTCAGAAGGATAATCAGGTGTCTTTATCACTTTACAAGAAAGCTGGTTTTATATTTTCTGGTGAGGAGTATCCCATTTACCAATACGGGGTACAAAATCCTCAACATGAATGAAGTCCTGGCCAATCAATCCCCCGGGATATGATCACCCATGTGGAACGAAATAATATCGAAAATTATATTTTCACCCACGATGGTTTGAGATTATTTTGTCAAAGCTGGATACCCGACGCCCAGGAAAGGGGTATGGTTATCCTGCTGCATGGCCTAGGTGAGCATAGCAGCCGATATGCTCATCTTGGCAAGTTTCTCGCCGAAAATGGATTTTCCGTAAAATCCTTTGATCTGCGAGGCCATGGAAAATCTGAAGGCAAGCGCGGTGATACGCCCTCCTATGATGCATACATAAAGGACATCGATGTGTTTTTATTGTCAATCCCAGACCTGCTCAGTACACCGCATTTCTTGTATGGTCACAGCCTGGGAGCAATTCTTGCGATCTCTTATGTGTTGAGCCGAAATCCGCCTCTTAACGGCGTGATTTGCACCGGAGTGGCGCTGCACAACTCTCTGGAGACCCAAAGAATCAAGCTTGCCCTCGTTAAAATCCTGGGTAGAGTAGTACCACGTTTAACCATCCCTTCAGGTCTCGACCCTAATGCCCTTTCGCGAGATCCTGAAATTGTCAACAGCTATATCAATGATCCGTTAGTTCATGATCACGCATCATTAGGTTTTGCCCTTGAAATGATAAATGAGATAGCCTCGATCTGGGAGAATGCAAACAGATTTCCCGTACCACTGTTATTGATGCATGGAGGAAAAGACCAGATAGCTTTCCCGAATTCTTCAAGCGAATTCGCCCGATTGGTGGAAAAGAGTTGCACTCTCAAGATATGGAAAGAGATGTACCACGAGATACACAATGAAATTGGCAAAGAGATGGTTTTTAATTACCTTATTGAATGGTTGAATGAGAGAACCATCAGCCCTCCCTCCACTGAACCAGACTTTACTTTCTGATCCTGGCTTTCTCAGAATTCATCACTGGACAAACTTCTCAACTCGTGGGAGAATTCTGCCCTAATCTGCGCATACAGGCAGGTTCTGGCATGATCATTGTATATAGAAGTAAGTAAGTTGCGACAGGAGAAATAATGGCAAAGAAACAAGTGCAAGAGACGAAATCCAAGCGCCAGCAGGTGAGGGAGGAGCGTGCCCGCAAAGCCAGGCAACAGCGATTATTGGTTGTTGGTGCGATTGTCCTGGTGGTGGGGTTATTTGTTGGGCTATTGGTAATTCCAGCCATTGCCCGGAACAATGCACCGGTAGGAGAATTTACACGTGTGACACCCCGCAGCCTGCAAAATGTGGATGGCTTGTCGATAGGGGATGCTAACGCACCCGTGAAGATAGATGTATTTGAGGATTTTAAATGCTCAGCATGCCAGGGATTTAATGAGAGTATTGAGCCATTGGTGATTTCAGAATTGGTCGATACTGGGAAAGTATTCTACACTTATAGAAATTTTCCTTTCCTGGATGACGGTCTGGCAATTAAAGATTCTGATAATGCGGCACACGCAGTTATGTGCGCTGCGGAGCAGGATCGCTTTTGGGATTACAAACTCATATTATTCACTAATTTAAATTTTGTTTCTGGAGAGTTCTCAATTAACCGCCTGGAAGCGTTCGCAGATTCACTTGGTCTTGACACTGATCAATTCAGCCAGTGCCTGGCTGAACGCCGGTTCAAAGCCGAAATCGATGCTGATTTAGCTCTTGGAAAGAAAATGGGTGTGAATGGAACCCCGTCCGTTTTTGTAAACGGGGTGATCATCAAACCGGGATTTGTTCCGAGCTTCGAGGAGATTTCCGCCGCAGTCGAGGCACAAATTAATCAATAATTTGCTGAGTTACTAGGAATTTCTCATCTGGCTCCGCTTTAAGTCAGTTCGATTATAAACGGAGCCATTTTGTTTACGAAATTTCATTCCTGCTCCTGGCTGGATGCCAGGGTAGGAAAATCGATTCCAGCGTTCTTATTTTCATTAAGCTCGAGAATAAAACACAAGGAGGACAATCTATTTAAGTATCGAAGTAGCTCGAGGTTGTCGATTTGACTCTCATGAAATAACCGGCTGACCTTACGCTCTGCCCGGCGCACCAGGGTGCGAGCCATCGCAAATGCTGCACCAGATCGGGAATCCCCCGGCACAATGAAGTCCTTTGGCATTTCAATCTCTGCACCCAAA
>Ga0209254_10001209_pt1 | contig 22910 bp, 22 predicted proteins | sample FrelakmetDIP11DI_FD_187148 | JGI IMG/M metagenome (GOLD analysis project Ga0209254, IMG submission 187148) | Freshwater lake sediment microbial communities from the University of Notre Dame, USA, for methane emissions studies - DIP11 DI (SPAdes)... | ecosystem: Environmental > Aquatic >...
CTCTCCGTATTGCTACTTCAAAATGAGTCCGTCCGACTTGCATGTGTTAGGCACGCCGCCAGCGTTCGTTCTGAGCCAGGATCAAACTCTCAATTAAAAGTCTAAAACTGTTCAGGGTATGCTACGCACTTCTTAGGCTTTTCAAAGAACAACTAAGCAAGAAGATTAATAGTACATGAAGCCTGTAAACTTTGTCAATAGCATTTCATATTTTTGACAGTCAAGTGAATCTTTTTATATACTTTCTTAAAATTCAATAAGGAGATAGGTAAATGGATTTTGGAATGAAAAACAGACTATCGCATATTTTTCAGCCAAAGACAGGGAAGACTGTGATGCTCGCAGTCGATCATGGGTTCTTTCAGGGCCCCACAACCGGATTGAAAGATCTGAAAAAAACAGTCACCCCTTTAGCGCCTCACGCTGATTGTCTCTTCATCACAAGGGGCATGCTGCGAACAAGCATTGATCCGAAGAGTGATGTTTCGATATGTCTCAGAGTCTCCGGCGGTCCGAGCATCCTTGGAGAATTATCGAACGAAGACATCACAACATCGATAGAGGAAGCTCTGCGGCTGAATGCTTCCGGCGTCGGCATGTCTATCTTTGTCGGCGCAAAAAATGAAGACAGAACAATAGCGAATCTCGGCAGATTAGTAAATGAGGCGGAGCGATACGGGATGCCTGTGCTCGCAGTAACGGCAGTCGGCAAGGAGATGGGAAGGGATGCCCGGTATCTTGGCCTTGCATGCAGAATCGCGGCTGAAATAGGAGCGCATTTTGTAAAAACATATTATTGCGAGGACTTCTATAAAATCGTGGAAGGATGTCCTGTCCCTGTTGTTATGGCCGGCGGGAAAAAGTTGTCTGAGAGAGACGCCTTGCAGATGACGGCAAACGCGATCAGGGAAGGCGCTTCAGGAGTTGACATGGGGAGGAACATTTTTCAGAGCGACAACCCTGTCGGGATGATAAAGGCTATTCGGGCGATTGTTCATAAAGGAGCGTCTGTTGATGAGGCGTTTGAAATATATTCAAGAAAATAATCTTTTCAATATATTCATCGATCCTTTTTTTAGTGTAGCCGCAAACTTTAGTTTGCGTTTCTTATAAAGATGCTGCATTCTGTCTATAAGGTTGTTTTCAAACGCAGGCTAAAGCCTGCGGCTACTCAATGCAGGTAAAGAAAAATCATTGACCATATGAAAGTCGCCGTTTACTACAACAATGCTGACATAAGGATTGAGGAGCGTCCGACCCCCTCTATTTCCGCGAATGAAATTCTTGTAAAGATGAAGGCCTCGGGTATTTGCGGCACCGATGTCATGGAGTGGTACAGGATGAAGAAAGCACCGCGTGTCCTCGGGCATGAAGTGGCAGGTGAAATTGTGGAGGTCGGCAGAAGTGTTACAGACTTTAAGGAAGGCGACAGGGTTTTTGTCTCTCACCATGTACCATGCTACAGATGTCATTATTGCGCACAAGGGAAATACACCGCATGCGAATCGCTTCATTCCGGCAATTATGATCCGGGCGGATTCTCTGAGTACATAAGGGTTCCGGAAGAGAATGTCAGATACGGAACATTTCTCCTGCCCGGCGCACTGACCTTTGAAGATGGAGCGATGATTGAACCTTTGGCGTGTGCTATTGCAGGACAAAATCAGCTGGCATTGAAGAAAGGGCAGACAGCCTTGATCATCGGTTCCGGAGTTTCAGGGATTCTCCACATTCAACTGTCAAAGATGAAAGGCGCAAAGGTTATCGCTACAGATATCAATGAGTACAGGCTGAATAAAGCGATGGACTTTGGCGCAGATCGTGTCTTTGATGCCAGAAAATACTCTGCGAAAACACTGGGAAATATCAACGATGACCGGCTCGCAGATACCGTGATTGTCTGTGCAGCCGCAGAGCAGGCGATTGCCCATGCCCTGTCTTCTGTGGACAGAAAAGGCACAATCCTCTTTTTCGCAGTCCCGCAAAACGACCTTAGCATACCGTCCCAGAAATTGTGGAGAGATGAGGTAACAATCGCGTTTTCATACGGCGCAGCACCTCACGACCTGCATGCAGCAATAGAGCTGATCAGGAACGGATCGATCAATGCCGGGGAAATGGTAACGCACAGGGTAACACTCTCGGAGATTATGCAGGGGTTTCAATTAGTTTCTGAGGCCAGGGATTCTTTGAAGGTTGTAGTGGTTCCTGATAACGGTATTGAGAAAAGTCTGCCCCCCTCGACACTACCATCCCGTAAGCGCTTTCGATAGAGTGATTGATCTCACACGGTCTCTTGAAAGGCGCATAGTGAAAAAGGAGTTCAAGGGCTTTTTCTACAGTGATAAGTGCTTCTCTGCCAAGCATATCTCTCATAAGCGCTATTTCTGATTAAACCTGTTCATCGCCTTATCGATTCCATCTGTAACAATGACTTCAACCGCATCCGCCGCTGTTTGTATCGATTCTTTGATGACCGGAAGCTCGTGTCTCCTGAACTTTCGCAGGACATACTCCTCGGCAGGGATTCCTTCCTCGCGCCCTATACCGATTTTCAGCCGGATGAAGTCTTTGGAACCGAAGCTTTGTATGATTGATTCAGTGCCTCTGTGTCCGCCCGAAGAACCTGTTTTCCGAATTCGCACCCTGCCTGTTTCCATATCGAGATCGTCGTGGATGACGATAAGATTATGAGGGAGGACATTATATTTGGTGAGGATACCCCTGATGACAGGGCCGCTTCTGTTCATATAAAGAAGGGGCTCTATGAGAAGGATATCTTGTCCTTCGATAGAACCCCTTCCGATTCCATACGTCTCTTTTTCTTTTATCGTAATCGAGTATCTGCCGGAAACTTCTTCGGCCACCATAAACCCGATATTATGCCGGGTTCGTTCGTATCTTCTGCCGGGATTTCCAAGGCCTGCTATGACCCACATAACGATAGTTATAAGTTATAAGTTATAAGTTATCAGTTAAAAACCCAATACCAAATAACTAAAACCTGTCTCAAAATTCCTTTTCATCATCGGTGCGCTCCCAAGCGTCATTCCCGCGCAGGCGGGAATCCATGTTTTTCAAAGTGTTAAGTGGACCCCCGCTTTCGCGGGGGCGACGGCTTGATTCTTCGCGAAGTTACCTATTTTGAGATAGGTTCTATTTCTTTACTTCCTCTGCCTTCTCCTCTTCCTTCTTGCCCTTCTTCATGACTTCAGGTTCTGCTGCGGCTTCGACCGGAGCTGCTTCTTCTGCAGGAGCCGCTGCTTCGACCAGCGGGGCTATCACATTGACGATAACATCGCCGGGATCGGTAATAACCTTTATATCTTCGCCGAGTTCCAGGTCTCTGACGTGGAGCCCCTGTCCGATCTCAAGCCCCGAAACATTGATGTCGACATGGCCCGGCACCTTATCGGGAAGGCATTCGATTTCGATCTCCCTGAGGTGATACTGCAGGATTCCGTTATCTCTTTTTACACCAATCGGCTCTCCGGTGACCGAGACACGCACGTTGACCTTCAGTTTTTCGGTGAGCGAAACCTCAAAAAAATCGGCATGGAGCAATTCCCTCCTCAGCGGGTCAACCTGAAACTCCTTGATTAAGGCAAGCTTGCTTTCACCATCGTTGAAACGCAGGTTCACCATCACCTGTTGGCCGGACGTTGTATTGATAAACTGCTTAATTTCTTTTTTAGGCAGCTTTATCGGCAGAGAACCCCCTCCCCTGTAAAGGATTCCCGGAACGATATCTTTTCTCCTGAGCGAGCGCGCCGCTCCTTTTCCGGTCTCTTCCCTCTTTTCAACATTGATCGTTATTCTTTCCATCCTTCCTCCTCTCCATGAAACATGGACTATTCAAACAATGAACTTATAGAAGATTCTTCATGAATCCTTTTAATCGCCTCCCCGATGAGAGATGCGATACTGAGCACCGTCAGTTTTTTGCACTGCTCTTTCTTGCTGTTATGGTTTATGGTATTGGTAACGATAAGCTCCTCGATCACAGAGTTGTTCACTTTTTCAATGGCAGCCCCTGAAAGCACCGCATGGGTACAGGCGGCAACAACCCTCTTTGCGCCCTTTCCCCTAAGTGCCTCGGCAGCCTGAATCGTTGTACCCCCGGTGTCGACCATGTCATCCAGTATAATGGTATCTTTATTTTTGACATCGCCGATGACGTTCATGATCTGGGAGATATTGGCAGCCTCCCGTCTTTTGTCGATAATGGCAATCGAACACTCCAGTTTTTTTGCGAATTGTCTCGCCCGTTCAACACCCCCGGCATCGGGCGAGACAATGACAAGGTTTTTAAAGTTATATTTTTCCTGAACATAGTCCAGAAGCACCGGGGCAGCATAAAGGTTGTCAACAGGGATATTGAAAAACCCCTGGATTTGTGCTGCGTGCAGATCCATAGTGAGAATCCTGTTCGTCCCTGCAGCGGTAATCAGGTCGGCAACAAGCTTCGCAGAAATAGGGACCCTCGGCTGTACTTTTCTGTCCTGCCGCGCGTATCCATAGTAAGGAATAATGGCGGTTATCCTTCTGGCGGACGCCCTTTTCAGCGCATCGACCATTAAAAGTAGTTCCATAATATTATCGTTTACGGGCGTGCAGGTCGGCTGCAAAACGAATACGTCGGATCCCCTCACATTCTCATTAATCTGCACCATGATCTCACCGTCACTGAATTTCGTCACCGCAGCCGCACCGATGGGGATCGCAAGATAACTGGCGATCTCCCTTGCGAGATCGGGATGCGCATTCCCAGAGAAAAATTGTATTCCTTCCGGCATTCTTCCTCCAAAAAACAGTTAAAAGTTATAAGTTAGGAGTTAACAGTTCAAATTGAAAAGGGTTCTTCATTATTCAATGTTGTTTAACTTTTAACTTTTAACTTTTAACTCCGGAATTTACAATGCAAATTCTCTGTCTGGCTGGGGCGGGAGGATTCGAACCTCCAGATGGGAGATCCAAAGTCTCCTGACTTGCCGTTTGTCGACGCCCCAACAAAAAAAATTCATAGTTGAAAGTGAATAGTTAAAAGTTAACATAGAAAAAAATGATCATGAGAATTTCTTAACTTTCAACTTTTAACTCTCAACTTGTCGCCTAAATGAGCGTCTCGACAACCTCGCACCAATAGGGGCTCATTGCCCCTGCAGCCTTTTTCGCCTTTTCCCTGTCGGCAAAAACCCCGAATACCGCAGATCCGCTCCCGCTCATGGAAGAAACCGCTGCACCCATTTCTTTCAGTCTGTGACGAATTTCCCTTACTGCGGGATAGCGTTCGTAAACAAGCGCTTCAAGGTCATTCACGATCAACCTGTCAAGAAAAGTGAAATCTTTCTCTTCAAGTGCCTGACAGAAAAGTTTAATATCAACAGGCTTTTTTGTCAACTCAAACTTCCCCGCCGCTTTTTCCGGCATAGAGGATTCCTTATCAACCCCCTTTTGGTCAAAGGCTGAGTAGGCCCATGCTGTCGAAACAGACTGCGGGGGTTTTGCGAGAAGAAGTATCACTGAAGATCGCATTGCTATCGGCGTTATAAGCTCACCCCTCCCTTCTACGAATGCAGAAGGTCCGTTGAGAAAGAACGGGACATCCGAACCGATTTGAGATGCCAGAGCGTATAAGTCCTTGCCTGTTAAGCCAAGGCCCCATAAGCTGTTAAGGCTGGAAAGCGTGCAGGCTGCATCGCTGCTTCCCCCTCCAAGTCCAGCTCCCACAGGGATCTTCTTCTCCAGCCGTATTGTTGCACCGTTGCGGTACGATCCCTGTTTTTTAAGGAGAGAAGCAGCCCGGTAAACGAGATTATCATTCAAGGGGACAGCGAGGTCACTCTCCAGAGAGAGAGCATCTGCATGATGAAATTCGATGGTGTCATACAGGCTAACAGATTGCATAAGGCTTTCGATGGCATGGTAACCATCTTCCCTTACGCCGATGATGTTGAGAAACCAGTTGATCTTTGCGGGTGTTTTTACGGCAAGCTTCTGCATGGGGCGGCGGGTCATAACCGGGAGTATCTCATCTCAATTCCAGGATCTTCTTTTCCACCCTTTCTTTCAATCCCTCGTCTTCGCCCTTTTTGTCGAACTCGATCGCCTTCTTCCAGTACTCAATGGCTTTGTCCTTCACGTTCATGGCATGATAGACATCCCCGATATGCTCAAAAACAGTGGGATCATCTTTGACCAGCTCAGCCGCCTTGAGGAGAGTTTTCAGCCCCTCTTCCGTATTCCCTGATTTAAAAAAGACCCAACCCAGGCTGTCCAGGATGTACCCATTGTCCGGCTTTAATGCGACCGCTCTTTGTATGAGCGCCCGCGCCTCCTCAAGGTGTATCCCCTTTTCCGCATAGCTGTAACCAAGATAATTTAACGCATTCGCATGGTCCGGATTAATCTCGATCACCTTTCTGAGATAGGCCTCCATCTCGTCGAATCTCTTTTCCTTTTCACACACAATCGCGAGATTGAAAAGGAGGTCATCATTGTCTTTAAAGCGGCTGAGTGCATCTTTCAGCACTGTTTCGGCTGCCCTGTAATCCTCTTTATGGATGTACGTGACTGCCAGGGAGAGATAGACATCCGGCTTCTCCTTTTCAAAACTCAGGATTTCCCTGTAAAGGCCGATCGCATCTTCATCCCTGTCCAGCTTTGAATAGAGGTATCCGAGGAGCATAAAAGCGCTGATATTTTTCGGCTCACGGAGGATTATTTCTTTCAGTTGTGCGATAGCCTCATCCGTACGTTCAATCTCCGCCAAAGAGACGGCGAGAAAATACTGTATAGAAGTGTTCGGCCGCGATTCCAGCACAATCCGGAATTCATTAATCGCTCTGTCATATTGCTTGTCTTCAAAATACAGGACTCCAAGGTTTAGATGCACCTCGATGTTTACGGGAATCTGGCTGCTTATTTTTTCGTACTGCTGTATCGCCTTTTCGGTCTCTTTCTGCTTGAAATAGAACTGCGCAAGCCTCTCTCTTGCCTGCAGGTTGTGCGGGTTACGGGCAATGGCCTCGTTATAATATTCCTCTGCCTCTTTCCTCTCGTTCCTGGACTCGCTGATGAGCCCCAGATGAAAATATGGACTGTCGAACTGCGGCCGCTGTACAATCGTTTTTTTAAAGTACTCTGCCGCCTTCTCCTTGTCTCCTTTATCGAGATAGATGGTGCCGAGGTAATAAAGCGCCATGATGTTGTCGGGATGGCTTTTTTCGAGCCGTTCGAGAATATCCGTCGCTTTCGCATGCTGGTCCAGCGACGCATAGAGCAGCCCCAGGAAAAGCGCCGCTTCCTGGTTATCAGGCTCTATGACAAGAATCCTCTCGTATATCTTTATTGAATCTTCAGACCGTTTCTGGCTGTTGTACAGCTCGCCGAGCAGCATAAGCGCCGGAACGTAGTCAGGATCTGCCTTAATCGTATCCTCGGCCATCGAAAGGGCTTCCTTTATCTTGCCGGTCCTGAGGAGCACATTGCTGATCTGTGTTTTCACTGAGGAGGAAGAAGGGTCAAGCTGAAGGGCTTTGTTATAGTGTGTTATAGCTTCTTCCCATTTCCCTTCCTTTTCCGCGGTGTATCCGAGCATAAACAGGTAGTAGGCATCCTGCAGCGGGGACGGCTTCTCCGGCTGTCTGGCAACTTGATTTGAAGGAGCGCACGACGCTGAAAGGGCAAGAAGAAGCAATAGAAACAGCATTTTTTTATACATCATTAATTATGACACAAAAACGGAACGATAACAATGTGATAGAATTCCGTATGGAAGTCTTTGATGTCATTTTTCCTGTCAATATCGGCCCCCTTTCCTACAGGTGTCCTGAAGCGCTTTCAGGGATGGTAAAGCCCGGCATGATGGTGAGTGCGCCATTAAAAAACAGAATAACAAAGGGCATCGTTGCAGGGAAGTCCATCAGTTTTCCGAAACAGATAAAAGATATCAGGCAGATACATGGTGCCGCTCCTGTCTTCAGCACTGCACTGCTCTCCCTTCTCAAATGGATGTCGGAATACTATATCGCAGAACAGGGGCTGGTCCTGAAGAATATGCTGCCGAAAGAGGCGGTTGCACCGGTAAAGCAAAGAAAGACTGCTGTATTGCCTGATACGGACAAGGGAGGGCAAAGAAATGACGTTCAGGACATTTCTGTTGTCGATGACAGTTCCGCAGATGAGCTGAGAAAATCCATGGAGAGTAAAACATACAGGACCTTTCTCCTTCATGGCCTGTCGTTGTCGCATGAATATTCATTTCTGACAACCGTCATTCAAGGGGCAGCGAACATAATCGTCCTTGTCCCCGAGGTAACCATGGTCAGCGACCTCTACTGTCTGCTGAATAAGCGGTTCGGTGAGCGCGTATGCCTCTTCCACAGCGAGTTGAGCAGGGGGCATCGGGCAGATTCCATTGAAAGAATTCTCTCAGGCCGTTCAGATATCGTACTTGGGACACGGTCTGCTGTCTTTGCGCCGTTAAAAACAGTATCGCTGATTGCGGTTCTCGAAGAGCATGGCAGTTCTTATAAGCAGGAGAAGATGCCCTGTTACAATGCCCGGGACGTGGCGGTCATGAGAGGTTATCTGGAAAAAGCAACAGTTCTGCTCTCATCAGTCTGTCCTTCCATCGATTCTTTCTCTAACGCAAAATCCGGCAAATACACTCTATTGAAACGCGGGAACGAGAGAAAAAGACTGAAGGTCAGAATCATCAATATGAGATATGAGAAGCTGCTCAGGCCGTATTTGTCAAAAGCAGTCGTCGATGCTTCCGCGCGTCATATCAGGAATGAAAAGCGGATACTGTTCGTCATAAACAGGAGGGGATACGCAACGTGCCTTCAATGCATGGATTGCAGCCATATTGAGGAATGCCCTGCCTGCAAAATTCCGCTCGTCTTTCACAAACAGGGCATGTCGATGAAATGCCATTATTGCGGATACACATTGTCCACGATTCCGGACCGTTGTCCTAAATGTAAAAGCTATCATCTGCAGTTGCTCGGAGCAGGCACACAGCGGGTCCAGGAAGACCTCGAAAAACTTACCGGCCAGCAAACGGTACGGTTCGACAGCGACAAAGGGAAGAAACAGTCAGAGGTGAAAAGGCTTATGGGGGCCTCGCTCATGGCTGAAAACAGGATTCTCATCGGCACCAAACTCATGGCAAAGAGGTTGGGCGCCGGCGGTTTTTCGATGGCGGCCGTCCTCAATACAGACCTGCTCCTCAACCTTCCGGATTTCAGGGCTGCTGAGAAAGCGTACCAGGAAATTGCATCGATAATCGACAAGATCGAACCCGATGGCGAGATTTTTATTCAGACAAGGATGCCGCAGAATTATCTCTATACCTGCCTGAAAAATGACGACTATGTTGCATTTTTTAAAGAAGAACTGCAGAGGCGTCAGGCGCTCAACTATCCACCCTATGCACGTCTTCTATTGATGAGATTTCTGGGGGAAAAGGATATGTCAAAAGAACTGCAGAGGATCATTCAAAAAACAAATCAGGATTTGGAAATCCTCGGCCCGTACAGTTCAAAGAACAAGAAAGGCGATAACGAAGTCAGACTGGTCCTGCGTTCCCCTGCCCGCGGAAAACTTCAGTCAACAGCAAAATCCATTATGGAAGCATTCAAGGGGTCAAAGGATGTGGACATAAGGATCGATGTTGATCCGATTGTGATATAATTTTGAATATGTCGAACCATAAAATTCTTCTGGTTGAAGATGATAAACTGCAGGCAAGGACCACAAAAGAATATTTAGAGAAGGCTGGCTATGAGATTGTCTGGGCAGAAAATGGCATGTCTGCTATCAAGTCTGCGAAAACTCAACCTTTTGATCTCATCGTGCTTGACCTTGTATTGCCGGATATGGGAGGCAATGAGGTATGCAGATGGCTAAAAAATACGAAAGACACGAAAGATATCCCGCTCATCATTCTGAGCGCAAAGGGAACAACAAAGGAAAAGGTTGTCGGGCTGGAAGCAGGGGCAGATGATTATCTTCCAAAACCATATGATCCCTCTGAACTTAAGGCAAGGATATATGGCTTTTTAAAAACAAAGATACTGCAGGATGAGTTAAAAAAGAAAAACCAACAGTTAGAGGAAGTCCTTTCGCAGATGGAAACCCTTGCGATGACCGACCAATTAACCGGACTTTTCAACAGGAGATATTTCATATCGGTCTTTGAAAAAGAATTCAGCAGGACCATGCGATATAAACACTCGGCTTCCTGTCTCATCATAGACATTGACCATTTTAAAAGTATTAATGACCAATATGGACATCATGCAGGAGACCAGGTGCTTATCGAGATATCACAGATAATAACACATTGCTTGAGAGAATCAGATACTGTGGCACGTTGGGGGGGGGAAGAATTTATTATCCTCCTTCCTGAAACAATAAAGGAAAATGCATTGCAGGTTGCTTCAAGACTATTGACTTCCGTTTCAACCTTTTCATTTTCAGCTTTTCCCCGGCAGCTTACTGTCAGTATTGGTCTTGCGTGCATACCAGCGCCGGATATTGATACAACGGAGAAACTCGCTGCTGCTGCTGACAGTGCTCTCTATAAAGCAAAAACAAAGGGCCGAAACAGGGTGGAAGTCACCTGAGAAATACTTGGCTGATGAATGATACTATCTATAAAATTAATTGCAACTTTGGTAATTGCCTCATCAAAATCGAAATAAAGGAATAAGAGGCCGTCCCAAATAGCCTTGATATTTCAACCTTTCTGAACAGTGGCAGTTTTTTAAGAACCCTCTATTTCTCGCCTGTATTCTGCCGCTTAAACTCCTCCATCTTGTCCGCAAGGCTTTTCCAGTTGCAGGTCTGCAAAAGCTTGACTACCTGGTGAATGCCTCCGCTCTCGATGATCTTCCATCTCTTGTTTTCATCTTCAACGCCATAAAAGGGAAGCATGAGGAAAAAAGCGCGGTCCACATACTTTTTGAGAGGGGTAAGGACATCTCCCCGCCTCGTATAGTAAGGGTCTTCACCCTCATCGCATGGGGTATCGAAAACATTAAACTGCCTGCATGCAACCGGTCGCATGGGATGGACGGAGCAGGCCCCTTCGACGAGAAAAGGGCAGGGATCATTTTCCTGATAATTTCTCAGATTATTTTTGATAACTTCGCGGGCAGGGCCGCTCACCTTCTCAGTGACATGCCATGAAAGGCCCACCAGTTCCAGCGGATAGACAGGTATCGTCTGGTGCGTTTTGCAGCAGCTTGAACACCCCCTTCTGCAGGCCAGTTTCCTCCCTTTACGGGCTTCTGCTTTTACCGCTTCGGCAATCCCCTTGTCGATTATGTAGTATGCATCGAGGAGCATGGGAAGCCAGGGATACTGCTTTTCGTCCGCCGGGGAATGCAGTCTTGCTGTCCGGTAGGAGCCTGTTTTGTTCAGTTTTTTGTCTTTCATTGCGATTAATAGATTATATAGAATAACCATGTGGACTTTCTATTTATCTCCATGCCGTATGCGCGGTTCATCTCAAAATGGTTCGCCAATGTCCCGAATATCAACCTCGGCATTATGCAGTCGTTTCTCAGGGAGAAGGGAAAAAGTGTGAAAACATTCCATTTTCACCTCGATTTTCTTCCCTATCTGATGAATTTTCCTCCGCGGATGACTGAAAATCTGGTAACGCTGACAGAAAAGTACGGCGTAGAATACATGGGGCTGGATTATATTTTTGCCTCTCTCCTCTTCGAAAAAAGCTATACGGCGTCGCGCGATCTGTTCGGGGAGCGTCTCGAAGCGGCCGGATTAACCATGAACGAATTTGAAGAATTACGGGGGGTAGCGAAAACGTTTATTGAATCCTCTTTTTCAAAAATTGCTCCATACCTCGACAGCACGAAACTGATAGGGTTCAGCTGCTCCCACTATCAGTTAAGCGGTTCATTGCTGCTGTGCTCCATGATAAAAAGGGCTCATCCGGAAATCCGCACGATCATCGGAGGAAAAGATTGCTCGGGAGATTTTGCATACGATCTGGCAAGAAATATCAGCTTTATTGATTTTGTGGGAATCAGCGAGTGCGAAGTCACGATTGACAGCCTACTCGAACATATTGATGACAATGGGAGAGATTTTTACAATGTCATATCCCGGGATAAAACCGGCCAGATAAAAAAGGCGGAATCAAAACCGAACGTCTCGATCAACACCCTTCCCTTTCCGCATTATACTTTTTCTGACTTCCCTCTGGAGCCTGGCGAGATCATTCTGCCGATCGAATTCGGCAGGGGCTGTCCGTGGAAGCGCTGCACGTTCTGTCCTGATGAGTCATACAACATCCTCTGCCAGGCAAAAAAGGCAGATCGCGTAAGGGAAGAAATCGAATATTATCAGTCTGTTTCGAATGAGCTGAGAAATTTTTTTATCCTTGACTCGGACGCCCTGAAAGACCCGAAGGAAATCATTAAGATAGCGGGCCATCTTGAAGGGAAAAATCTCAATTTCATCTATGCGGAATTCCGCGCAGAGAGGATGGACCGGAAAGTGTTAGCCGCGATTCTGCGTTTCGGTAACTGGGTATCGAATTTTCAGATCGGCATCGAAACCTTCAGTGACAGGGTATTGCAGTTAATGAACAAGGGTGTCACGGCCCTGAAGAATGTTGAAGTCCTGAAAGCCGCTGCCGAACTGGGGGTGCCCGTGCAGTTCAACCTCTTTACCTGTTTTCCCGGAATGACGAATGCGGATATGCAGGAAAACGTGAGGGTGATGGATCTTGTGACCCACATACTGGTAGTCGGGAACTTTGCTATGTTTCCCGGCGAGTTCTATCTGCCGACGGACTGTCCGGTCTTTCTCGACCCCGCCGGTTACCGCATTAAGAAACATGGGGAATCTCTCTTCTCATCTATATTCAGGGACTTCCCCATGCCTTCCTATGCCAATTATCCATACCCCTATGAGTTTGATAACGATGAAGAGCAGTACAGGATGTCCATGCTCCTGAGGAATAAAGTAGAAGAAATCAAGAGCAAACAGCCGGAAGAGAATTTCATGACCTATCGGGTCTCACAGGATGGGTTAGAGATTGCTATACGGAGGGACGGGCAGACGTCCACACACATACTTCATGACAATGAGAAGGATATCTATCTTGCGGCTATCGAACAGGTACAGGACATCGAAAAGGTGTCCGAAAGGCTCGGCCTTCCATCGGAAAAAATAACCGTTATCCTCGATAATTTCGCTCTGAAAGGCATTATCCTTTACTCGCCGGACCAACGAGCATTTCTTTCCCTTGCGACGGGGTAACGGCGGTATATGCATCTTTTCATCTCACTTGTGGTAAACTTTAGGCAAGAAATATGAAACTGATTATCATCGGCGGAGGAATCACCGGCCTTTCCCTTGCGTATTTTCTTCTTGAGAAAAATCCTTCTTTAGACATCGTTGTCCTTGAGTCTGAAAAGAAAGCCGGCGGCAAGATCTGGACGGATAAGGTCAATGGCTTTCTCTGCGAAGGAGGGGTGAACGGATTTCTCGACAACAGGCCGAAGACCCTCGAACTTGTCTCAAAACTCGCGTTAACCCCGCTGCAGAGCAGCGATAACGCGCGGAAGAGATTCATCTTTTCTGGAGGAAAACTCCATCGGTTGCCTGAATCGCCTGCTGCTTTTTTCATGTCAAATCTTCTCAGCCTGTCCGGCAGACTGCGGATTATCGGAGAAATCTTTGCGCCGAAAGGCAGCGGAGAAGACGAGACGCTTGCTTCTTTTGCGAAAAGAAGACTCGGGAAAGAGGCATATGAGAAGTTGATTGATCCGATGGCATCGGGCATCTACGCAGGAGACCCGGAAAAGATGAGCCTGAAAAGCTGCTTTCTCAAGGTCTATAATCTCGAGCAGAAATACGGCAGCCTCATAAAAGGAATGCTGAACCTCCAGAAAGAAGCCAAGAAAACAGGGAAAAAGGTTGGAGCAGGGCCAGGCGGAGTCCTTACCTCATTTTACGATGGGATGGGAATGATGATCGACGCCCTCTCCGGGATTCTCGGCGGGCGGCTTAGGACAGGGATAAAAGCGGTTTCGGTTGATAAACAAAAGGATAATTATCTCGTTTATCTTTCAGACGGTTCTCACCTGGATGCGGGAGCCGTTGTTTTTGCAGCGCCCGCGTTTGAAACCTCAGGGATGGTGAAAGGCATCGATAAAAACCTCTCCTCAGTCCTGAGTGAAATTCCCTATCCCGCGGTTTCCGTCGTCTGTTTTGGTTATAAGCAAGAGCGGTTCAAACATCCCCTCGACGGTTTCGGTTTTCTGATACCCGGCAGAGAGGGGCGCAGAATACTCGGAACGCTCTGGGATTCGAGCGTGTTTCCCAACAGGGCGCCTGAAGGATATGTTCTTCTCAGGAGCATGCTGGGCGGGGTAAGAAGGTCCGACCTCGCGCTTCAGGATGAAAACAGGCTTACGGACGTTGTCATGGCTGAACTCAGGGCTGTCATGAAGATAACGGTACAGCCTGATTTTGTAAAGGTCTATACCCATAAACAGGGGATTCCTCAATATCCACTTGGACATCAGCAAAGGCTTGCGACGATCGATAAAATGACGAGCAATTTTAATAGGTTATATATCACGGGCAACGCGTATCGCGGGATAGGGGTGAATGATTGTATCGAAAATTCTGCTATACTTGCAGAAAGAATTGTGCAGGAGATATAATCTTTTATTATATTTTCGGAATCCGTAGGAATATCGAATGGCGTTGTGCCTTTAAATAAACCTTTTATCTTAACGTAAGGAGGTAACCTTGAAAGAGCGGGAGATCGTTGAATTCTTAAAGAAAGACAATGATGAATTCAAGAAGTTGAGTGAGGAACACAGAAGCCTCGACGTGCTTCTTGCAGAGATCGACAACAAGCGCTTTCTCACTTCTGAGGAAGAGGTCGAACGAAAAAAACTTCAGAAACAGAAACTCCTCAAAAAAGACAGAATGGCAGAACTTGTAAGGGACTACAAAAAGAGCACCCCCGTCAATTAATAAAAAACGATAAATTGAGGAATAAGGGATCCCGTTTTTATTTCTTATTCCTCAGTTTTTTCCCCTGCGTCAATCCCTCTTCCTCTTCCCTAAAGACAGGTCAAAGGAGATTTTCATTTCACTTTGTGTTAGTATGTTACATGCGTTTTACTTCTTTCTAATCCTAAGGGGGTTTGTATGAGAAGCAAGATCATCAAAGAGGGGCTTGAGCGTGTTCCGCACCGCGCGCTCCTCTATGCAACGGGCATCGCAAAAAGCGAAATGAAGAAACCGTTCATCGGCGTCGCGTCGAGTTTTACCGATATTATCCCGGGGCATGTCGGGATGAAAGACCTCGAACGATTCATAGAAAAAGGAGTACATACTGCGGGCGGGTATCCTTTCTTTTTCGGAGTTCCCGGCATCTGTGACGGCATAGCCATGGGGCACTCCGGCATGCATTATTCGCTCCCGTCGAGGGAACTGATTGCCGATATGGTGGAGACTGTCGCCCAGGCACATCAGCTTGACGGTCTTGTGCTCCTCACCAACTGCGACAAGATCACCCCGGGGATGCTCATGGCTGCAGCACGGATCAATGTCCCTGCAATCGTTGTTACAGCAGGCCCTATGCTGTCCGGCCATTTGAGGGGTCGGAGACTGTCATTAGTAAATGACACCTTTGAGGCAGTCGGAAAGTACAAAAGAGGGTTAATTAAAAAGGACGAACTCGACGCCCTTGAGATGTGTGCCTGTCCGGGCGCCGGTTCATGCCAGGGCATGTATACTGCGAACACCATGGCATGCGTCACCGAAGCCCTTGGAATGAGCCTGCCGCGGTGTGCGACCGCATTGGCCGTCTCTGCGGACAAAAAGAGGATCGCCTTCGAAAGCGGCCTGCGGATCGTTGAATTGATAAAGAAGAATATTACCTCACGAAAAATAATGACCGCTAAGGCATTCGAGAATGCGATAATGGTCGATCTTGCACTCGGCGGTTCAACAAATACGGTCCTCCATATACCGGCGATCGCCCATGATGCAGGGGTCGATCTGCCGCTCGAAACATTCGATATATTGAGCAAGAAGACACCGCATCTCGCCAATATGCTCCCGGGCGGCGAACATTACCTTGAAGACCTCGACTGGGCAGGCGGCATCCCTGCTCTCATGAAAAGATTGCGGAAAATCCTGCACAACAATATCACGGTGAGCGGGAGGAAAATATATGAGATCGCCGATTCCGCAGAAGTAGTCGATGAAAATGTTATCCGGCCTTTCAACAAGCCGTACCATAAGGAAGGCGGCATTGCGATTCTGAGGGGCAACCTTGCGCCGGACGGCGCTGTGGTGAAACAGTCTGCGGTCAGCCAGGTCATGATGAAGTTTGAAGGAATCGCCCGGGTATTCGATTCAGAAGAGGCCGGCATGAAGGCGATCCTGAACAACACGATAAAGCCCGGCGATGTGGTTGTGATCAGGTATGAGGGCCCGAAAGGAGGGCCAGGCATGAGAGAAATGCTTTCCCCTACCGCAGCCATAGCAGGAATGGGGCTCAGCGATTCTGTTGCATTATTAACGGATGGAAGGTTTTCAGGCGGCACAAGAGGCCCCTGCATAGGACATATATCTCCTGAAGCAATGGAAGGCGGCGTCATCGCTATTATTAAAAATGGCGACAGGATACGCATTGATATAGCGAAAAGAAAAATAGATGTCCTTTTATCCGACAAAGAGATAAAAGAAAGGTTCAACACATGGAAGCCGCTGAAGCCGAAGATAACCAAAGGCTATCTTGCGCGATACGCAAAGATGGTCACCTCTGCCGGAACCGGAGCGGTAATGAAGTAACATCCAGTCTATCACCTCCCCGATGCATCCTCCTGGATAAGGGGTGATGCACCGGGGCTTTGCTTTTTTTCTTCAGCAATAACCGTTATGACAGCAATGGATAATCCGGCATACCTTCAACTTGCTCCTGGCATTTTATCCCATAAAGTAAGGGAAGCGGAAGAGATTTTAAAAGAATGCACCCTGTGCCCGAGGGAATGCCGGGTTGACAGAACAGCAGGTCAAAAGGGTTTCTGCAAGACCGGCGACATGCCGTTCATATCGAGCTACGGCCCTCACTTTGGCGAAGAGAAACCGCTCGTCGGGAAGTTCGGATCAGGGACAATCTTCATGGGAAACTGTAACCTCGGCTGTATCTTCTGCCAGAATTATTCGATAAGTCATCTCGGCGAGGGAGTCAGGATGACCTGTGAAAAACTTGCGGATATCATGCTTTCTCTGCAAAAGGAAGGTTGCCATAACATCAACCTCGTGACGCCGACACACCAGATGCCGATGCTGCTCAGGGCTCTCTTGCTCGCTTCTGAGAAAGGATTAAAAGTTCCCATCGTATACAACTGCGGCGGATACGAATCTTTACGCGCGATACAGTTTCTTGAAGGGATAGTCGATATTTACATGCCTGATTTCAAATATAGCGACCCTGTAGTCGCAAAGAAATACTCCGGGGCGGAAAACTATCCTGATGCTGCAAAGGCTGCAATAAAAGAGATGCACAGACAGGTCGGAGACCTCCTGATAGATAAAAGAGGGATCGCGCAGAGGGGATTGCTTGTGAGGCATCTGGTATTGCCTGGGAGGATTGCGGGGACTTCAGAGGTGATAAAATTCATTGCGGATGAAATCTCGAAGAATACCTACATCAACATCATGGACCAGTACCATCCCTGCCATAAAGCTTTCGACCACCCTCCCCTCAACAAACGGCTCACCAGTCAGGAATATGCCGAAGCGGTTCAGGCAGCCGAAGATGCCGGATTGAAACGGATAGACGGAATCACTGTTTGATGAGTACAACGGGGGATAGTCTTTGAACGGATTTAATGAATAACTGAAACATAGTTTCAGTTATTCATTACCTCGGAGGCCCTATCTGTATCGGGGCCGAGAATGAGTGAAAAGATTATTCCCCGTTGTACTGATGAGGGATTCATAGCTCTACAATCTTCCCTTCCATGGTATCCAAATCTACCAGTGCCACCGTCGATTTCCCGTACAGGTACGTGCTGACCTCGCCTGGGTTTACGACCAATGTATTTTTCACCTTCCGTATATCCGGCGTATGCGTATGCCCGTAAATGACAAGGTCATAATGGCCGCTGTCGGCGAGGGCGTCGGCCACAAAATGCTCGTGCATCACCACGATCTTCCGGTCGTGCAGCGTAAAGACGTATGGCTGATTGCGGATTCTGCCTTCTGCCCGCTCCTGAAGCAGGAGTTTGTCGCCGTCGTTGTTTCCGAAGATCCCGACATAGGGGCATTTGAGTTCCTTGAAAAGTTTCAGGGTAAATGGAGACGTATAATCACCCGCATGAATAACATTCTCAACCTTTGCTGCGTTGAACAATTCTATCGCTTTTTTCACAAGCGGAAGATTGTCGTGGGTGTCAGACAGTATTCCGATAAGCATCGCTCGTTCTCCTTTTATCCGAGCATAATACGCTTAATAATATTCTCGACCCCGATACGTATCATCATGATCGCAATCGATGCGAGCAGAAGAGCCATTACCTTTGCAATGCCCAAAATACCGCCTTTGCCGACAAGTCTGGTAATACGTTCAGCGTTGATTAATGAAATCCAGACGATGATCAGGTTCAGTACAAGGGCTATTACTGTTGGGACGATGCCGTAATGGTCGACGAGCAGAAGGATATTCGTGAGCACGGCAGGTCCGACAATGAGCGGTACCCCTATCGGCACAACCCCCAATTTGATATCGGGCTTTAATTTCTCCTCGATATGCCGTGTAATATCAAGTATTGCTATTATCAAAAGGAGGAGACCGCCCGCGATTTTGAAATCATCCGCTGTAATCCCGATGATTTTGAAAATCACCTCTCCCAGAGCGAAAAACAGGGAACTGACGATGAAAGCGGTCAGTATCGAATCCCTTATGACCACGCGCCTCTTCTGAAGCGACATCTCCTTTGTTAAGGAAATGAAGATGGGAAGCAGCATGAAGATATTTGTCGCCACGAAGAGCGGGATAAAGGTATTCGGCAGTATTCTCAGAATGTCTTCCATGGTTTTAATTATAATACTGAATACCAACTTTTAGTAGAGAAATGAATGTGGGCAATACTGTTTTACATGCGGGAGATATCTCATGCCGGCATTTGCGGTAAGCGAAGACAAGAATAAATGGCTCAGGGAGAGGATGGAGGAGCTCAATATCCTCGAAAAGGACATCGAGGAAAAGTTTGTCCGCTCATCCGGTCACGGGGGGCAGAACGTCAATAAAACGGCAACCTGCGTTTATTTGAAACATATTCCAACGTGCATTGAAGTCAAATGCATGAAAGACAGAAGCCAGTCCATAAACCGCTTCCTGGCAAGGCGCGAACTCGTAAAGAAGGTCGGGATGGCGACGGGACAATTCACCGCAGCCGATGCGAAGAGAGAAAAGATGAAGAAGCAAAAATCAAAAAGAGAAAAAAGAGCACGCCTGAAATACAGTTCAACACAAAATGCTGAAATAAATTCAGCATGACAAAATCACCAGCTTCCGCCGCCGCCGCCGAATCCGCCGCCTGAGAACCCTCCGCCGCCGCTGATGCCGCTTCCCCTCGGAGCCGAGTACATCGCCGAGGCAAAGCTCGATGTCGCCGAGGTAATAGAGCGCGAAAAATGGTACGGACTGAATGTCCTGAACCCTTCCTGCGATCTGAACCATTGAGGAGGCTCCTGATAAATCCCTTCGAATGCTTTGGCCCAATTGTCGACAACATCGAGCGCAATGGCATACGGCAGAAACCGTGAGAAAAGGTCTTTATCCTTCATCCGCTCAAGCCGGTCTTTCTCGGCACGGTTGAGAAATTCCTGAAAGCCTAAACTATCCATGTAGACGGACGCGCCTGCTTTTGTTTTTGCAGGCATTGCCTTTGAAAAAGCGAGCGCCGGCAGGCCTGTCAGAATACCCACAATCAACCCCTTCGCCGGTGTTAAAAGCAGCGCAAACAGAATGCCGCTGGTTATGACGAGCGCTATTGCAAATATGATGTAGACCCTCCTCACCTTTTCAGGACTGACGAGAAAATATTTTTTATTTATTAACTCCCCGTATACCGTATTTTTCAGGAGATCCAATTCCGCATAGAAACTGTTTTTCATGTCGGAGACCATTCTTCCCGGTATGGAAGCCGTGAATATCCTGTTCATGAGCAATATCTCAAACGAACTGAGATCTGCATCGGCCTCTTTCACCTTTGCGAGATAATAATCGGTAGAATCTAATATCAGTCCCTCTGTCTTTGCTTCTTCTATCCGCAGGTATCCTTTTACCGCGAGACCTACAATGGTGGAAGTGATATCCCTTGCATCAAGCTTTTCGTCAATGATAGTGCCGACCTCTGCAGGCGTCAGCGGCGTGTCACCGTACTTCGGAGGTTCATATCTTACCGTTATAGCCTCCCTGACACGGGGGTCTCTCCCCCTCGAACGCCAGAGCCCGGTCATCACTATCAGCGAAACAAAGGGCATAATAAATATCCAGTTTTCTCTCACATCAAGGGCCCATAAAAACCGCTGCCACGCGGTAGGGGGCGAGACGATTCCCTTGTCCCACCCGAACGCGATTGTAAACCCCTCGCCGGCAGAGAAATGCGTCTTCGAAGAAAAGTCTCCGGTATTGTGCGAAGCCTCAAACCTGCAGACAGAACTCCTTGAACCACTGATCCCCGTATAACAGGCAGCCCACAGGTTCGAACTTATTTTCTTTGCTGTTAACGCAACAGTTGCCGATACTTCCCTGATCTCCGCCTTCCAGTAGTTACCGGTGACGTTCCAGTAGAATTCATCATGGTCGCTAAGAAAGAGGAGCGCATTTGCAACGGTATAGGTAACGACATATGTCTGTTTCCCTTCAACATAGGTGTCCGGCTCCCCAATTCTTATATAGACAACATCTCCCTTCTTTTGAACCGTATATCTCCATTCCTTCCCGGTACTGTCGGTTACGGAGAGAACATCGAGTGGCGTCCTGATCTTGTTGCCGAGATCATCTACGTATTTAAACGGGATTTCCCTGTAAATGCCGTGTTTTGACTGGTGGAACTCAACATCAATGGTCTCTTTGACAAGGAAAGAAGAATCTTCACTGATGGTGATATCAGAGTGGAATCGGTTGATCGTAAAGTCCTGGGCAATGGCGACGGCAGAGAAGAGAAAAAAGAACAGAATAATACAGGATACACCAGATAACAAGGGCTTCAAACTCGAAGCGTTATTGATTGAAAAATCCTGCCCCGCTCCTCTCTGTAATCCTTCGACAAGCTCAGGATGACAAATGTCATGGTGAGCCTGTCGAACCATCCCCCCCTTTAGCAAAGGGGGGTTAGGGGGGATTTTTCTCTCATACTTCATCTCTTCCTTACGAAAAGCTCACCTTTACCGGTTTTCTCTCGACATCGGGCGCTTCCAACTCAAAGAACTCTTCCTGCTTGAAACTAAACATCGACGCGATAATATTGGACGGGAACGATTCGATCACAATATTGAAATCGCGGACAACAGCGTTGTAATATCGTCTCGCGTATTCGATGTTGTCTTCCAGTTCCTTCAACTGAGACTGAAGCTGCAGAAAGTTCGCATTTGCCTTCAAATCAGGGTATGCCTCTGCAAGGGCAAAGAGACTCTTTAAGGTGTCTCGCAAAAAATTCTCGGCCTGTGCTTTATCCGCAGGTGTTGCCGCGTTCATCGCCATTGACCGTGCCTTCGTAACGTTTTCGAATACATTCCTTTCATGGGAAGCATAGCCCCTGACCGTCTCGACAAGGTTCGGCACAAGGTCATACCGCTTTTTCAGCTGAACGTCGATGTCAGACCATGAGGATTTGACCGTGTTCCTGAGCCGGATCAGTTTGTTGTAGATTGCAACCCCAAACATGATGATGAGCAGAAAGATCGCAAGGATAACAAGGATTGTTACCATTACCATATCCCCTCCTTTTAAGGAAGTATTTGCACTATCTCGAACGTAGTCAATTTTATCATAAAATCACGGACCGCTGTAGGGGCAGGCCCCTGTTCCTGCCCTGACATTTGTATCATATCGCCAAGCACTATTTCTTGTGTTTCAGTTCCTTATAGTCCTCGTTTCGATTGAGAATATGACCGACTTTAACAGTTTTGTTCTTTTCGTCTACCGCGTAGATAACGCGATATTCCCCCTGGTCCACGCGGTATCCCTTAAAGCCTGCATGAGTGAAATTCTGCAGCTCTTTACAGTCCGGGGGCTTTGGGTTTCTCCTGAGAGAGAGGATTTTAATAAACACCTGTCTCAGGATCTTTGCGTTCGACATACCAAAGTCTTCGAGCTTTGAGAGAGCATCCTCTGCAATGTCGAGCTTATAGCTCAATTTTCAGTCTCTTGGCCGCGTCTTCGAGTGAAACAAATTTCCCCTTTTTTAAGGACTCTTCAAGAAGCCTGGATTCGTACATATCTTCCAGAGTTTCGAGCTTCCTGTACTCTTCATATCCAATGACAACTGCGGCAGGTCTGTTGTGTTTTGATATCACTATACGCTCTTTTTTGTACTCGGCATCAGTAACGACCTGGGACAGTTTCGCTTTTGCATCTGCAAGGCTCATAGCCTTCATAAAGTAACCACCCTTTCTTGAATATGATTAAGTTGTATTATAGTCTAAGTAGTCATAATAGTCCAATTATACTGAACTACAAACGAAAGGGACAAAGTTAGGGGCCGCACTAAGCGAGTACTTTTGGTTTCAGTAGAGTAGAGAACTGGCGTAGTAACCATAAGGCCCTATCTCCAGTTCCCCCTCGTCAAACCGGACAGACGGTTTTCCCGTATACGGCTTTCCCA
>Ga0209254_10001210_pt1 | contig 22900 bp, 19 predicted proteins | sample FrelakmetDIP11DI_FD_187148 | JGI IMG/M metagenome (GOLD analysis project Ga0209254, IMG submission 187148) | Freshwater lake sediment microbial communities from the University of Notre Dame, USA, for methane emissions studies - DIP11 DI (SPAdes)... | ecosystem: Environmental > Aquatic >...
TTCACCATGCGTGATCCGTTGACCATCGGCCATCCATCATGAAGTTCGTCGACGAAGCCACGATCAAGGTCCAGGCCGGCAACGGCGGGCGAGGCATGGTCAGCTTCCGCCGCGAGAAATTCATCCCGTTCGGGGGGCCGGACGGCGGCGACGGCGGCCAGGGCGGCAGTATCTACTTCGTGGCGCAGCAGGGCCTCAACACGCTGGCCGATTTCCGCTACCGACGCAGTTTCAAGGCGCCGAACGGCGAGCCAGGCGGCAGCGCCGACTGCAGCGGCCGGGGCGGTGCGGACCTCGAGGTCGTCGTGCCCGTGGGCACGGTGATCTACGACACCGAGACCGATGAGACGCTGGGCGACCTGGCGCACGACGGCGAGCGCATCCTCGTGGCGCGCGGCGGGCGGGGCGGGCTCGGCAATCAGCACTTCAAGAGCAGCACCAATCGCACGCCGCGCAAGGCCACCCCGGGCTATCCGGGCGAGCGGCGCGACCTGCGCCTTGAACTCAAGCTGCTGGCCGACGTGGGCCTGCTCGGGCTGCCGAACGCCGGCAAGTCCACGCTCATCACGGCGGTCTCGGCCGCCCGGCCTCGGGTCGCCGACTATCCGTTCACCACCCTGCACCCGAACCTCGGCGTCGTGTACGTCGGCGAGCACAAGAGCTTCGTCATGGCCGACATCCCCGGCGTGATCGAGGGGGCGGCCGACGGTGCGGGGCTCGGCATCCGCTTTCTCAAGCACCTGCAGCGTACGCGCCTGCTGCTGCACCTCGTGGACATCGCCCCGCCCGACCCGGACGCGGACCCGGTCAAGGACGCCCGCGTCATCGTCGCGGAGTTGAAACGCTTCAGCCCGGAGCTCGCCGCGCGCGAGCGCTGGCTGGTGCTCAACAAGACGGACCTGATGACGCCGGAGGCTGCGGACAGGCGCTGCCGCGAGATCGTCCGGCGACTGCGATGGAAGGGGCCGGTATTCCGGATCTCGGGCGCCACGCGCGACGGCACGCAAGTGCTGTGCCAGGCCGTGATGCGGCGGCTCGACGAGCTTGCGGCCGAGGCGCCCGCGTCCGCGCTGGAATGAAAAAGCCGGCACGAGGCCGGCTTTTCGGGATCGATACGAAGCGGCTCAGCCGGTCGCCAGCGCCTTGACCTTCGCGTTCAACTCGCGCTTGTGACGCGCCGCCTTGTTGGCGTGGATGATGCCCTTGCTGACCATCGTGTCGATGACGGGCTGGGCCGCCTTGAGCGCCGCGACGGCGTCGTCCTTCTTGCCGGCGCCGACGGCGTTCAGCACCTTCTTGATCGACGTGCGCAGGCGGGAGCGGGCGGCCATGTTGTGGGCACGGCGCTTGACGGCCTGCTTGGCGCGCTTTTCTGCGGACTTGATGTTCGCCACGAATCGGTCTCCAAAATGAGCCGCGCATTGTGGCGGAGGATGCGCAGCCGGTCAACCCTCGCTATAGTGCCGCCGGCATGTCCTGCACCCCGGCCGCCCGCGTCGTGACCGTTCCCGAGGAACCCGCTTGAGCGGCGGCTTTTTCCGCAGCACCAGCATCGTCGGCGCCTTCACCCTGTTGTCGCGGGTGACCGGGCTGCTGCGCGACATGGTCTATTCGCGCATGTTCGGCGCAGGCGTCCTGATGGACGCTTTCCTGGTCGCTTTCAAGATCCCGAATTTCATGCGCCGGCTGTTCGCGGAGGGCGCGTTCTCGCAGGCGTTCGTGCCGGTGGTCTCCGAGTACAAGGTGCAGCGGCCGCACGACGAGGTGCGCGAACTGGTCGACGGCGCGGCCGGAACGCTCGCGTGGTTCCTGACGGTCGTGACCATCGTGGGCGTCGTCGCCGCGCCGCTGCTGGTGCTGATCTTCGCGCCCGGTTTCCGTGCCGACGAGGGCAAGTTCGACCTGACGGTCGAGATGCTGCGCTGGACCTTCCCGTACCTGCTGTTCATCTCGCTCGCGGCGCTCGCCGCCGGCGTGCTGAACAGCTACGGACGTTTCGCCGTGCCGGCGACGACGTCGACGCTCATGAACCTCGTCATGATCGTGTTCGCGGCCCTGATCGCACCCTCGTTCGATCGGCCCGGGATCGTGCTCGCGATCGGCGTGTTCGTGGCCGGCATCGTCCAGCTGGCCTTCCAGCTGCCGTTCGTGGTCAGGATGGGCCTGCTCAGGCGCCCGCGCTGGCGCTGGCGGCACGAGGGCGTGCGTAAGATCGGCCGGCTGATGCTGCCGGCGATCTTCGGTTCCTCGGTCTCGCAGGTCGCAGTGCTGCTCGACACGCTGATCGCCTCGTTCCTGGCCACCGGCAGCATCGCCTGGCTCTACTACGCCGACCGGCTGATGGAGTTCCCGCTCGGGGTGTTCAGCATCGCGCTCGCTACCGTGATCCTGCCGGGGCTCGCCGCCCAGCACGCGGCGCAGGCGCCGGAGCGGTTCTCGGCCACGCTCGACTGGGCGCTGCGCCTCGTCGTGATCGTGGTGCTGCCGGCGACGCTCGCACTGGTCGTGCTGTCGGGGCCGCTCACGGTCACGATCTTCCACTACGGCAAGTTCGACGAGCACGACGTGCGTATGACTTCGCTCGCGCTCACGGCCTATGCGTCCGCGCTGCTGGCGTTCAGCATGGTCAAGGTCCTCGCACCCGGGTACTTCGCGCGGCAGGACACCCGCACGCCGGTGCGCATCGGCATCCGCTCGCTGGGCTTGAGCATGGGGCTCAACCTGCTGGTGGTCCTGCCGCTCGCATTCGCGTACCCGGGCCGCCCCGGCCTCCATGCCCTGCTGGCGCTCAACACCGGCATCGGCGCCTGGTACAACTCGACGATGCTCTACCGGGGCCTGCGCCGGCAGGGCGTGCTGCACCACGCCGCCGGCTGGCGATCCATGCTCTGGCAGGTGCTCGCCGCCAACCTCGTCATGGTGGCGTTCCTCTGGTGGGTCGCCGGTGACACCCAGCGCTGGATCGAGATGGGCGCGTGGTCGCGCGCGCAGTGGATGACACTGCTGGTGGTGGGCGGTGCGGGCCTGTACTTCGGCACGCTCTACGTGCTCGGCATGCGCATGCACCAACTCAGGGTACGGGCCGCGGGAGCGTCGGCGCTGGGAGGCGACGGGCCGCCGGTTCGGTAGCAACTGGTGCGCTGCGATCGCAGCGTCTTGGCCGCGGGCTCGCGCTGCGGCGCAACAGAGTCCGCGTCGCTCCGACGACCTTTACTTTCAGCAAGCTCGCGGCATCGGGGTGTCGGCAATATTTACAAAATTCGGCGGCCCTGCTGTGTCAAGGCCAGTTTTTCCGCTGAATTACTAGCGTGGCATGGAATTTGCTTATCTTCCCTCATACGCGTCGCGCGGGTGAGCTGCACGACGACGAGTAGGTCGCAGACACATGTATACAAGGGGATGGTAATGAAAAGATTCGTGGTTTTTGCGCTGCCGGTGGCTGCGGCCATGCTGGTGGCTTCAGGAGCGCAGGCGGCGGGTATCGTCAGCAACGGCACGGTTGCGTTGGGCGTCAAGGACACCGGTGCGCTGAACGTCGGTGGCGCCACGCCAATCTTTGGGCCGGCTTTCACGAGTCCGGGTGTCGGCGGGACGGTGGGCGGAACGGGCGTTCGCGGACTGTTCGTGAACGGCACGTCGGGCTATGAGGCGACCTATCCGGGCTGCCTCTGCGAAGGCTGGGGTGCTGGCTGGACGGACGGGGCCACGTCCCGTTCCGGGTATGACGGCAATGGCTTCTCCAACATTGCGCTGGTCAGCGCCGTGTTTGGCACGGACTCCGATGGCAATGGCATCGGCACCACGGTGGTTCGCATCAGCGACGCCGCGGGCAGTCCGTCGCTCGAGGTCACCCACGAGTTCAGGTCCAGCGCGTCCGATTACCTCTACCAGGTCAACGTCACGATGAAGAACATCAGTGGCGCGGATCTCGGCAGTGGCGCCACCGGACTCCGCTACACGCGTCTGATGGATTTCGATACCGAGCCGACGGCCTTCTCCGAGTTCATAACGATCCAGGGCCACCCGGCGGAGAACCTGCTCTACACCAACGACGATGGTTTCGAAGCGGCGAACCCGTTCCTTGCGGGTCGCAGTTCGATCGCCGCTTGCGCCCCCGCGAGCGCGAACTTCACCGATTGCGGACCCACCGACCACGGCGCGCGCTTCGACTTCGGGTTCGCGGCGCTCCTGGGTGCGGACGATCCTGGGACTGAGTTCGATGACACCATGAAGACGATCTCAATCTTTTACGGCGCCGCGCCTACCGAAAGAGAGGCGCTCCTCGCACTGTTCGCAGTGGAGGCCGAGGTTTACGCGTTCGGTCAGTGCAACCCGCCCACCGGTGGGTGCAGTCCGGTCACTGGCACGCCGATTACGTATATCTTCGGTTTCCAGGGCGTGGGTGGCGTGATCATTGACCCGGATCCGGTGCCCGAGCCGGGCTCGCTGGCGCTGCTGGGTCTCGGCCTGCTCGGCTTGGCTGGAGCACGGCGCAAGGCCGCCTGAACAAGCCGCTTGTACTGGACGAGAGTATCGTCCGACAATCAAAGCCCCACCCGCGAGGGTGGGGCTTTTCTGTTGATGAGCAGCCGTTTCCCCGATGGCGGAGATTTGCCTACATGATCGCTTGGGTCCCGGTGCTGGTTGCAATGCTCGCTTCGCTCGTGCCGTTGGTCGCGGACGCGGTGATCCTCCGGCAGGACGAGCTTGAGTACACGGTGACCAGCAAGGGTCCCGCTGCTGAGCTGTTCGCGAGTGGGGTCAAGGCGCTGGGCAGCCAGGACCTGGCGGCTGCCGAGCGTTTCTTCCGAGAGGCGATGCAGGCCGACCCAAAGGCCTTCGAGCCATTGATCGGCGTGGCCGACGTCGCTCTTGTCCGGAAGCAGCCGAAAGAAGCATGGGACTGGCTACAGCGCGCGGAGAGGGCGGCTCCGGACAGTGCAGTCGTTCAGGATGCGATCGGCCGCTACCGCTTCGCGATGCGTGAGTTCCCGGCGGCCGAAGCCGCACTGCGCAAGGCCTATTCGCTCGATCCGGACAACCTGCTGGTGAACCTCGACCTCGGCGACCTGCTGCTGAATGCACTCAACGAGCCTGCCGAGGCCGCGGTCGCCTACCGCCGGTCGGTTCGCCTGGCGCCGGGCCATGCCGGAGCCCACAATGGTCTCGGCATGGCGCTGGCGGCGCAGGGAAAGTACGACGAGGCGATCCCGGTGCTGGAGCGCGCCGTTGCGCTGGCGCCGGGCAATCCTCTCCCGCAGCTGTCGCTGGCGCGCGTCCTGCAGGCGAAGGCGGACTGGCCGAAGGCGCTCGCGGCCTACGATGCCGCCCTGAAGGCGCAGCCCGGACTGGTGCCGGCGCTGCTCGGCCGGGGCGACGTCCTGACGGCGACGGGCGACGCCAAGGCCGGATTGGCCGCATACGAGCAGGCTGTGCGTGCGGCGCCAAAGTCCGACGAGGCGCACCTGAAGCTCGGCATGGCCCTCCAGGGTCTTGGCAGAAATGCGGACGCCGAACGGGCCTACCGCGAAGCGGTGCGAATTAATCCCGAACTTGCACTCGCATACAACAACCTCGCGTGGATGGCGGCGGAGCGGCGCGACAACCTCGCAGAGGCGCAGCGTTGGGCGCAGCAGGCTGTCGGGCTGGCACCCGGGGAGCCACTGTTCCTCGATACGCTCGGGTGGGTCCAGCGCGCACAGGGCAAGCCGGCGGATGCGGTCGCAACCCTCAGGAAAGCGGCCGGGATGGACGGCGCCGGCCCCGAGATCTGGTATCACCTCGGCGTGGTGTATGAGGAGCAAAGCAGGCTGCCCGAGGCGGACCAGGCCTATAGGAAGGCTCTGAACCTCGACAAACAGTTCGCCCCGGCGCAGCGGGCGCTCAAGGAACTCGGCAAGCGCTAGCTGCGGTGCCGGGCTCGACGCGGGTCGGCACGACCAGGTTTCGTTCCATGGAACTCGTCCGAGGCCTGCACAACCTCAGGGAACGCCACCGTGGCTGCGTCGCCACGATCGGCAACTACGACGGCGTGCACCGCGGCCACCAGCACATCATCGCGGCATTGCGCGAGCGGGCGTCGCTCCACGCCGTTCCAGCGGTGGTGGTCACGTTCGAGCCGACCCCGCGGGAGCACTTCGAGGGCGCCACGGCACCGTCGCGACTCACGCGGCTGCGAGAGAAGCTAGCGGCCCTCGAATCGTACGGCATCGATCGTGTGGTGGTGCTTCGCTTCGACGATCGCATGCGGGGCATGGCCGCCACGGAGTTCGTGGACCGGCTGCTCGTCAGCGGCCTCGGCGTGCATCACGTGGTGGTCGGCCACGACTTCCACTTCGCCCGTCGCCGGGAGGGCACGATCGAGACCCTTCGGGCGGCCGGGCGGGCGCACGGGTTCACGGTGGGGGAGGTCGGCCAGTTCCTCGTCGACGGCGAGCGGGTCAGCAGCTCGCTCGTACGCGAGGCGCTCAACCGGGGCGACCTCGAGCGCGCCACGCGGCTGCTGGGGCGCCCTTACCGAATGGCGGGCCGGGTGCGCCTTGGCATGAAGCTCGGTCGCCAGCTCGGGTTTCCCACTGCCAATCTCGCCCTGCACCGCAAGGTCGTGCCGCTCTGGGGCATCTTTGCGGTGCGGGCGAGCGGCGCCGGCCTCGTGGATCATCCTGCCGTGGCGAGCCTCGGCACCCGCCCGACGGTCGACGGCACCGACCCCCTGCTCGAGGTCCACCTGTTCGACTGGGCGGGCGACCTGTACGGCCGGTACCTCGACGTGGACTTCGTCGCTCGCCTGCGTGACGAACAGAAGTTCGAGTCGCTCGACGCGCTGGTGGCCCAGATGCATCGCGATGCGGCCGCCGCGAGGACGGTCCTCGGCATTTGATAAACTGGCCGGCCTCGCGCCGACCACTCCCCCATGGCCGACTACAAGCACACCGTCAACCTGCCCGAGACGGCCTTCCCGATGAAGGCGGACCTTGCCCGGCGCGAGCCGGAGATGCTCGCCTGGTGGGAGGAGCGCGGCACCTATACGAAGCTGCGCGAGGCGGCCCGCGGCCGCCCGACGTTTATCCTGCACGACGGACCGCCCTACGCGAACGGCGCGATCCACATCGGCCACTCGGTGAACAAGGTCCTCAAGGACATCATCGTCAAGTCCCGGACGCTCGACGGATACGACTCCCCCTACGTGCCGGGCTGGGACTGCCACGGCCTGCCAATCGAGCATGCCGTGGAGAAGGCCGGCGGAAAGGAGACGAAGCTGCTGGACGCAAAGGCCTTCCGGCAGCGGTGCCGCGAGTTCGCGCTCGAGCAGGTCGACGTGCAGCGGCGCGACTTCATCCGCCTCGGGGTCATGGGCGACTGGGCGAACCCCTACCTCACGCTGCAGCCGCGCTACGAGGCGGAGCAGCTGCGTGCCTTTGCCGAGATCATCCGCAACGGCCACCTCTACAAGGGCTACAAGCCGGTGCACTGGTGCCTGGACTGCCGCTCTGCGCTGGCCGAAGCGGAGGTCGAGTACGAGGAGCGTACCTCGCCCTCGATCGACGTGCGCTTCGAGGTCGTGGATCGCGCCGATGTCGCACGGCGCTGCGGCCTGGCAGAACTGCCACCGGGCCGTGCGAGCATCGCGATCTGGACCACGACGCCGTGGACGTTGCCCGCGAACCAGGCCGTCGCGGTGCACCCCGAGTTCGATTACTCGCTGCTGGCCGTCGATTCCGCGGCCGGTGCGGAGCTGCTGGTGCTCGCGAGCGAGCTCGTCGAATCGGTGCTGAAGCGCGCAGGCGTCACGCAACGCGCCGAAGTCGCCCGGGTGAAGGGCGCCGCGCTCGAGGGCCTCGTGCTGCGACACCCGTTCTACGATCGCGACGTGCCGGTGATACTGGGCGACCACGTGACGCTCGACAGCGGCACCGGCGCCGTGCACACGGCGCCCGGCCACGGCCAGGAGGACTTCGTCGTCGGCCAGCGCTACGGCCTGGCGGTGGACAACCCGGTGGGCGGCGACGGGCGTTTCCTGCCCTCGACGCCGGTCTTCGCCGGCGAGAAAGTTTTCGACGCGAACAAGCATGTCGTCGAGGTGCTCGGCGAGCACGGAACGCTGCTGCACCACGAGCCCTTCCGCCACAGCTACCCGCACTGCTGGCGCCACAAGACGCCGGTGATCTTCCGCGCCACGCCGCAGTGGTTCATCAGCATGGAGCAGGCCGGCCTGCGTGCCGCCGCGCTCGCGGAGATCCGCAAGGTGCACTGGATGCCCGACTGGGGCGAGCAGCGCATCACCGGGATGATCGCCGGGCGCCCCGACTGGTGCATCTCGCGACAGCGGCGCTGGGGCGTGCCGCTCGCGCTCTTCACGCACCGCGAGACAGGTGAGCTGCACCCGCGCGCCGCCAAGCTCGTCGAGCACGTGGCTGAGCGGGTGGAGCAGGGTGGCATCGACGCATGGTTCGACCTCGATGCGCGCGAGCTGCTCGGCGCCGAGGCCGAGCACTACGAGAAGGTGCCGGACATCATGGACGTGTGGGTGGACTCGGGCCTCTCGCACCACTGCGTCACGAAGCTTCGGCCCGAAGTGCGCAACCCCGCCGATCTCTATCTCGAGGGCTCTGACCAGCACCGCGGCTGGTTCCACAGCTCGCTGCTGACCTCGGTCGCCCAGAAGGGCCACGCGCCTTACAAGGCGGTGCTCACGCACGGCTTCACGGTGGACGAGAACGGCCGGAAGATGTCGAAATCGCTCGGCAACGTCGTGGCGCCGCAGAAGGTGGTGAGCACGCTCGGCGCCGACGTGCTGCGGCTGTGGGTGGCCTCGACCGACTACGCCAACGAGATCAGCGTCTCCGACGAGATCCTGAAGCGCATGTCGGAGTCCTATCGCCGCATCAGGAACACCTCCCGCTTCCTGCTCGGCAACCTCGCGGGCTTCGACCCGGCGCGGGACGGCCTGCCGCTCGCGGACCTCGTGGACCTCGACCGCTGGGCGCTCGCGCGCACGCGCGAACTGCAGGACGAGGTAATCGCCGCCTATCGCAGCTACGACTTCCACCTCATCTACCAGAAGGTGCACAACTTCTGCGTGGTGGACCTGGGCGGCCTCTACCTCGACGTGATCAAGGACCGCCTCTACACGACGCCGCCCAAGGGCCTGCCGCGACGCTCGGCGCAGACCGCCATGTACCACGTCCTCGAGGCGATGGTGCGCTGGCTCGCGCCGGTCCTGTCGTTCACGGCCGAGGAGATCTGGCGGCACATGCCGGGCGAGCGCCCGGAGTCGGTGTTCCTCTCCACGTGGGCCGATCTGCCGGCTGGCGAGGCCGCGGCAACGGCCGTGGACTGGACGGTGGTGCTCGAGGTCCGCGCAGCGGTGCTGCGCGAGCTCGAGCAGCTGCGGGTCGCAGGCGCGATCGGCGCGCCGCTCGACGCCGTCGTGGATGTCTATGCCTCGCCTGGAATCCGGGCGGCGCTGGCACCCCTCGGCGAGGAGCTGCGTTTCGTGCTGATCACCTCGGAGGCGCGCGTCCACGCGGCCGAGGCGCGGCCTGCGGACGCGGTGGCAGGCGCCCCGGTCGGCGGCGGGACGGGCGGTGCAGCCGGCGAGCCGGGATTCTTCTGGATGCGCGTGCGGCCCTCCACGGCGGTGAAGTGCGTGCGTTGCTGGCACAAGCGCGAAGACGTGGGTTCCGTCCCGGCGCACCCCGAACTCTGCGGCCGCTGCGTGGTCAACCTCGACGGTGCCGGCGAGACCCGGCGGTTTGCATAACGTGAGCGACGAGGAACAGCCCGTCCCGATGACGACTCCCGTGCCGCCGATGTTGCAGCGCACGCACCCGGCCGCGTGGCTCTGGCTCTCGCTGGGGGTGATCGCGCTCGACCAGGCGACCAAGTTCCTCGCGACGCGATTCCTCGAGCTCTACGAGCGCGTCGAGGTGCTGCCGGTCCTCGACTTCACGCTCCTGCACAACACGGGCGCGGCGTTCAGCCTGCTCGCGGGGGCGTCGGGCTGGCAGCGCTGGTTCTTCATCGGCCTCGCCTTCACGGTGAGCGCCGTGCTGATGGTGTGGATCTGGCGCGCCCCGCGCGGCGAGAAGCTGCTGCCGCTTTCGCTGTCGCTGATCCTCGGCGGTGCGCTCGGCAACGTGATCGACCGTATCGTCCACGGCTACGTCGTCGACTTCATCCACGCCCACTGGGGCGCGGCGTACTTTCCCGCGTTCAACATCGCCGACAGCGCCATCACGATCGGCGCCGGGCTCCTGATCCTCGACGCGTTCCGGGAACACAGGTGAAGATCCTGCTCGCGAACCCGCGCGGCTTCTGCGCGGGCGTGGATCGTGCCATCGAGATCGTCGAGCGGGCGCTCGAGATGTTCGGCGCACCGATCTACGTGCGCCACGAGGTCGTCCACAACCGGTTCGTGGTCGAGCGGCTGCGCGGGCTCGGCGCCGTGTTCGTCGACGAGCTCGACGAGGTACCGGCCGACGGCACGGTGATCTTCAGCGCCCACGGCGTGCCGAAGGCGGTTCAGGCCGAGGCGCACCAGCGCGGCCTGCGCGTCTTCGACGCGACCTGCCCGCTCGTGACCAAGGTGCACATGGAAGTGGCGCGCTTTGCCCGCGACGGCCGCGAGGTGATCCTGATCGGGCACGAAGGGCACCCGGAGGTCGAGGGCACCATGGGGCAGTTCGACGATTCGATGGGCGGGCGCATCTGCCTCGTGGAGGACGTGCAGGACGTCCAGCAGCTCGAGGTACGGGACCCGACGCGCGTTGGCGTCGTCACCCAGACCACCCTCTCGGTGGACGACACGGCCGAGGTGCTCGCGGCGCTGCAGCTCCGTTTCCCGACGCTCGCGACGCCGCGCAAGGAAGACATCTGCTACGCCACGCAGAACCGCCAGGATGCGGTGAAGGGCCTGGTCGAGGCCTGCGACGTCGTGGTGGTGGTGGGGTCGCAGTCGAGTTCGAACTCGAACCGGTTGCGCGAGATCGCCGAGAAGGCCGGCAAGTCGGGTTATCTCGTGGACGGACCCGAGGACCTGCGCCCCGAGTGGTTCGCCGGCGCGCAGTCGGTCGGCGTCACGGCCGGCGCGTCGGCCCCGGAGCTCCTGGTGCAGCGCGTGGTGGCGCGGCTGCGCGAGTGGGGCGGCCAGGGCGCGGAGGAGATCGTCGGGCGCGAGGAGAGCGTGGTCTTCGCGCTGCCGCGCGAACTGCGGGCGCCGCGTCGCGGCTGATCCGGCTCCTTGCGCAGCCCGGCCGCCGCGAAACCCTCACCTGCCCCAGCACTCCATGACGTTGTCGCGCCTCGCGGCGTCCCAGGCACGCTTGCGCCCGGAGCTCGCGAGTCCGAATCGCTGGCATGGGCGGTCTTCGGACTGGGGTGGACCGGTGGGTGAGGATTCGGCGGTCCAGCCGCTGGCATTTGCCGACGTGATCCGGATCGCGTAGTAGCCCCGCTCGCTGCGGGCCGGGAAGTCGAGGCTGGCCTTAACGCAGTCGGAGTCCTTGCCCGGATCGAGTGCGCTCGCGTAGTGGCGACACTGCAGGTGGAATTTCTCCTGCGCCGTCGCAAGCGCGAGCAGGGACGCGCGGGCCTCGGTCCGGTGGGCGCGCAGCAAGTGGCTGCGGTAGGAGGGGATCGCGATCGCAGCCAGCACGGCAATCGAGGCCGCGACGACAACGAGCTCGATCAGGGTCACGCCGCGCTGGTAGTCGCGTTTCCGCCCGCGCCGTCGCGCAGTGGCGGCCGGCGGAGTCATTCCGCACCCTGCTGGCGCCAGTAAGTCCGGCGCGGACCAGCCCCGTTGAGGCTGCCGCAGCTTTCCACGCCGACGAGGCACAGCGGCGTGGGTCGCGACAGGTCACCGGGAGCACCGGCCGCCTCGTCCCCCGTCGCGGGAAACAGGAACACGGGCTCCGGCGCAATGCCGGGCTGTCCGAGCCGCAGGGCGAGTCCACCCGCGTCGGCCACATGCGCGGCTTCCACAAGGCGCCGGGCGGGTCGCGCGTCGACGACGCTGACCTGGTAGAGGAGGTTGTCGCCGACCGGGTCGGCGCAGGCGTCCTCGCGCTCGTCCGCGCCTTCGTCGTCGCGTCTCGCCGGCAGGAAGGTTGGGAAGAACACGGTGTGCTCGAAGGTGCGCGAGGAGGAGATCGCTTTTTCCCCGGGCTGGTAGTCGAGCCGCAGCAGCCAGCCGGCCGCGCCCGCGGGCACGGGCGCCTGGACACCGGGGTCCGCGGCGTCAGGCGTGACGTCCACGAGGTCGGCTTCCGTGATCGATGCGGCCCGGGCCCAGTCGCGACGCATCGTCCCGTGGTAGTCGCGCAGGCTGTAGAAGCGGTTGGCGGTTGTCCGGTCGGAGAGCGGCATCTCGCGGTTGCCCGAGCCGATCGCGACGTTCAGCCAGCGTCGGCCGCCGCGGACGACCGACGAGACATCCGGCGTGGTGAAGAACCGCCGCGCTCCGGCGACGCCCTCGCCGCCGAGGTCCGCGAGGATGCCACCACTCGCGAGGCTTGCCACGTCCGCCGCGGCTGGGTCGAAGTCCAGTCGCCAGATGCGGCCCCGCAGGTCGGCGAAGTAGGCCGTGTCCACGTAGCCGTCGCCGTTGAGGTCGAGCGGGGCAAGGTCGCCGGGAATCGCCGCGGTGAGTGAGGCGATCGCGAGGTCAGCGCCGGCGTCCGGACCCGCGCGCCACAGGCGCTGGCCGCTGAGCGCGTCGAGCACGTACACACCGGTGCCGACCTTGTCGTCGAGGTAGGGTCGCGGCCTGCCGTCGGGCGGATCCTGCGTGTCCGGGTCGTAGCCGCCGGCAAACATCACGACCAGGTCGTCGGTGCCGCGATGTCCCGGCACTTTCAGCCGGGTGACCACCGGCCGCGACCACGACTGGCCGGCCAGCGGCAGTTGCCGGTCGGCCGCAATGCCGGGCTCATCCGGCGGACCCGCGATCCAGAGCAGCCTCGGCGCGTCGCCGGCCGGGTCGTCGAAATCCACGCGGGTGACGTCCACGGCGTAGTAATTGCGGCCGCCGCGCCGCATGCCGAAGTACAGGATCACGCGGTCGCCGGTGCCGTCGGCCAGCGGCTCGATCCGGCCATTGCCGTTGCGGTCGATGGTCAGTGCGCGCAGTGGACCGTCGAGCCCGAGCGAGGTGCGCGGACGGGCCGCCCGGTCGCGATACAGTGCCAGCATGCGGCCGAGTCGGTCCCAGGGAATGAAGGCCCAGCGCTCCCGGCCGGATTCCGGATCGAAGGCGTGCAGCGCGCCATCGTTGGTCAGCGCGTAGACGACGGCCCGCGGCTTCCCGGCATCGCCGCCGTAGGTCACGACGGCCGGCCGGCTGTGCAACGGGTCACCGAGATCGTGGCGCGCCTCCGTGAAATCACCGTTGCCGGCGGGAGATTCCGCGGTTGCGGCCGGCACTGCGTCAGTCACGTCGGCGCCGCGTACCCAGGCGAGCAGCTGACAGATGGCCGGGTTGTCGTCGGCGGCGAGCACCTCACCGGGACGCGCGGGACAGGCGGGCGGCTCGAAGCCGGCCGCTCCGTAACCCAGCACCGCGGCGGCGTCGGCGCGGCGACCGACTCGCTCGACGGCGTAGGTCTCGAGCGCATGCGCACTCGCACCGTCCTCGTTGGTATAGATGCGCCGCAACTCCGGATCCGGCAAGGCGCGCGCGGCTCCGCCCGCCAGGACGTCGTCGCCGTCGCTGATCGCCGGGTCGGACGGCCACAGGCTGCTGACGTCGGGCAGGAACCGGCCCGTCAACGCGTTCACGGCCAGCGCGTCGTCGCGGCCGAGGATGTCGCCGTTCGGCGCGAGCCGGTACTTCTTCACGTTGCCCCTCCAGCGCTGGCTGCCGGCCGGCCGGAACACCGGGAGGTACAGCTCGTCGAGGTTCTCCGTCCGGTTGAACGAGTTGACGGGCACCGTGGGCGCAGCGAACGCGGCATTGGCAATCACGGCCTGGCGGACGATGCCGATGAGGACCGTGGCGAGCTCGTCGGCGGCCTCCGCGGGCGTGCAATCGGCACAGTCCACCGAGTGGTGCCTGCCGCCCCCGGCTCGGGCGAGCAACTTGAGGAGCGAGCGCGGCGCGTCCTCGGCGATCGCCTCGGCGCGCGCGGCGGCCGCGACATCGAATCCGACCGTGTAGGTGAACACCTGCGCCCGGGGCCGTCCCGCCACGAAGCCGCCGCTGCGCATCGAGTAGGCGAGATCGTCCGCACAGTTGCTGAGAGCCTTCCTCGCGACCTCGCCCGTGACGGGATCGACCGCGCGGTAGTCGATTCCGGCATTGATGCTGCAGCCGTGACGGTCGGATCCTGCTGTCAGTCCGTGCGGATCGCGATAGGCCTTGAACCATCGGCCGTAGGGCGCGGGGTCGCCCGCCGAGTTCGCGATCGACCCCGCGCCGGCGTCGTTGCCGCGATCGTCGGCCAGCACGCCGTCCGAGAGGATCACGAGCACGTTGCGCTGGCAGTCGCCGGCCGGACTGCGGTAGCGACACGCCGGACCGGCCTCCCGGCAGTCCGCGGCGGCCAGGGTCGCCGGACCCCAGATCGACGGCGGATCGTGGCCGTGGCCGGGAAACGAATATCCCGGGCCGATCGTCGAGCTCGCCCCCCACGCGGGCCGGCGTCCAGCGAAATAGCGGTTTGCCTCGAACAGCAGCTCGGTTAGCGCCTGCCGGCCCGGTCCCAGCCGGTCGCGGCAGTCGAGCACCCCTGCGCCGTCCACCGTGCAGAAGCCGGTTTGATTGGACGGGGCCAGCATGAGCTGGCCCGCGGACGCGTCGCCGCTGTCCGGGACCACCGGATGGCAATCCCGCCGGTCCATGCCGAAGGGGCAGATCCAACGTGCGAGTTCGTCGCGCCGCTCGCGTGTGAGCGGCGCCACGTGCTGTCCGATGAAGCCGCCGCCGGCGGACGCGTCGCTGCGTCCATTGTTGTTGCCGCGCATGAGACCGACGTTGACGCCCTCGTCGGCAAGCTGATCAAGCACCTGCATGAGCGCCGCCTTCATCACGTCCATGCGACTGCTGCCGTCCTCGACGGCCGTCTCGCAGGGCACGGTCGCACCGATCACGCAGCCCATCGTCCGGCCGGTGGGCAGCACGAGCAGGACGTTCGCCGCCGCGACTTCACCATCAGGCCCGCCGGCGAAGAACACCTCGGTGTCGTCCGCCGCGGCAGGGCCTCCCGTTGCCAGTGCCACGGCGACGATCGCCGCCCGGGCAACGGCGCGCGACGGCGCGACGATCCACGGCGCACCGCGCTCGCGCGCCAGCGCGTGCTGTTGCTCGCTTCGCAATCCTTTGCGCATGGTCGTTCCCTCCGAAGGGCGGTCCGTCAGGGCTCTGCGGGACCGAGGACGTAGAAGCCCCGGGTGTGATCGGATCGAGCGCCCGGGCCGGACTCGCCCGTGGCTTCGACGACGAAGTGGTGCGCCTGCAGTCCGGCGCCGAGCGAATGGCCTCCGTCCGGCGCCAGCGTGTCGCTCGCGCTCGCGTCGTAGTAGAGCGAATAGTCGAACGGGTCACCGGTGATCGGCGTCTTGCAGGCCGGGCGACAGCCGGGCTTGTCGGGCGCCGCGAGGCTGCTCGAGGTGCCGAGGTCCCCGGTGAGCACGGCCTGCTCGATCGCGTGCTCGGCCGCGGCGAAGGCGCGCGCGTGGTGATCGATGTTGCCCGCCAGTCGAAGCTCGAGCGCAGCAGTCACGAGGCCGGCGACACCGAGGATCGTCACCACCAGCAGCAGGAGCAGCGCCACGACGAGCACGACTCCGCGCTGCCGCCCCGTCGCGGATTTGCTGCCTCGTCGCTGGAGCGCACCCGTCATGAGCCGCGTGCATTCCTGAGGTGAATCGTCCGGCTCACGACCACGCGGCGGAACGCGCGCTCGGCGGCCGGGATACGCTCGTCCTGGTTCGCATAGGCGTAGTGCGTCGCGTCGTCCCAGGCGGGGTCGCGCTCGCTGGCCCGCACGCGCAGCCAGATGCGCGCCGCTATTACCGCGCTGCCCGCCGCGAGGGCATCGGCGCTCACGTAGCGATCGGTGCTGCCGTCGCCGTCCGCGTCCACGCCGTACTGGACCTGCAGGTCTTCCACGCCGGGGATGATTTCCTCGTCCTGCACGGCCGGCCCGGACACCAGTCGCTTGCGGCGCAGCGACGGATAGCCCGCCGCGACCGACGAATCGGCGCTGACGTAATAGGCGTGCACCAGCAGGCGGCGCGTGTCTGCCTGCGGCGGAGCGTCGGCCGGGTCGACCTGCGCAAAATCGGTCGGGATGCTGCCGCCCGCATCGCCCACGAAGACCTGCGCTGCCGTGCGGCTGCTCGCGACCAGCAGGTGCCGGTGATAGGCCTTGAGGCCCGCGGCCGTCTGCTCGATCCGCTCGGCGCTGGCCCGACGCACGATGAGGCCGTCGGTCGAATTTCTCCATCGTCCGTTCGGCCGGCAGGGCGCCTCGAGCGGCCAGGCGCCGGCCGACTGGTCCCAGCCACTCAGCGGCTGCCCGAGACGGGTGGCCCAATGCTCAGTGCAACCGCGCAGCGCGACGGGACCGCCGGACGCGTCGGTGAGCGCCCCGTCGAGGTTGGTCACCAGCTCCGGGCGACTCGTGAGGCCGAGGTATCCGGCCATGCGTACGTCGCTCTCGATGAGGGCGAGCGCATGCTGTGCGACCTCCTGCAGCCGGGCCGAGGTCTCGAGGCTCGCGTGTGCATCGCGTGCCTTGAGGAAGACCGTCAACGTCCCGCCCAGCAGGCCGAGGCCGAGGGTCATCGCCACGAGCAGCTCGACGAGGCTCACGCCGCGGTGATCACGCGGGCGAGCGGGGGGCGACTTGCGGACTTCCGCACTCACGGCTCCACCACCAGCGTGTAGGTCGCCAGTACCGCAGTCCCCGCCTGTGCCCAGCGAACCGTGATCGTGCCGCGATGCGCGGCCGCAGCCATGGCTTCGACCTCGACCTCGACCTCGACCTCGCCCCGCCCGTCCGGCAGCGCGGCGGCGACGGCGTCGAGCCAGCGCCGCAGGTCGTTGCCGGCCATGGCATCCGGCGCGCAGGGACCGGCCGCGTCCTCGCAGGCGGCGTCCAGCCGCGGTTCCGGGCCGTCGGCCGTGTCGTAGGCAAGGCCGGCGGAACGATTGGCGCGCATGCGCTCGGCCATGTCGGCCGCCAGGTTGACGGCCTGTACGTGCTCGAGCGCGATGCGGCTGCTCTGCAGGCCCGCGTGCAGCAGCAGCGCCATGCCCAGCATGCCGACCGCCAGGATGACCAGTGCCACCAGCACCTCGACCAGCGTGAACCCACCTACGCGCACGTCAGCGGCTCCCCCGAGGCGTCGAGCTGCGACACGCGTGGCCGACCGGTCTGGCTGATGATCACGGCGCGCGCGGCCGTCGCGCCGCGGTCGTCACAGAACGTGAAGCTGGCGGTCACGCCCATCTGGCCGAACGGGCGGAACGACAGCGTGTCGCGATTGGCGAGCACCGATCCCGACGGCCAGGGAGCGAACACCTGCAGGATCTCCTCGCCGGCGTCGAGCTCGGCGGGGGAGTCCCGGTCGGCATTCACGAAGGCGATCCAACCCTGGTGCCAAGGGGTGCCGGCCGGGGCGCACTGCTCCCCGTCCGTGCTCGGGCAGAGGCTCACCACGCCGTTGCGCTTGATGGCCTCGCTGCGGGCGTAATGCACCGCGTGCACCAGCTGGTTCACCTCGCGGGTGCGCTCCGCGTTGCGGTGCACGTCGCGGAACGCCGGCAACCCCCAGCCGAGCAGCCCTGCCACGATGGCCAGCGTGAAGACGAGTTCCGCGAGGGTGAAGCCTTGGTGCCGGTCCATGGCACGCTCCCGTTCGGATACCTGGGACGGCGAGGGTAGGGCGCCCCCGGACCCGCGTCAGCGCGCATTCCTGCCGGGTTCGCGCGGAAACGGTGGCCGGCCGGGCGCGCGGACGTATAATTCCGTTGCATGTCAACCTCAATCGCCAGCCCGCTCGAGACGGCCGCGCGCGCCCGGCTGACCCTCGAGCAGCACGGAATCCGCGCGACCGCGCAGCGGGTCAAGGTGGCCGAGCTCCTGCTCACCGCGCCGCGCCACATGACGGCCGAGCAGATCCTCGGCTGCCTGCGCCAGGCCGACAGCCGTGTCTCCAAGGCGACGGTCTACAACACGCTCAACCTGTTCGTCGCCGAGGGACTGGCGCGCGAGATCCACGCCGACCCGCAGCGCTGCGTATACGACTCGACGATGTCGCCGCATCATCATTTCCAGAACGTGGACACCGGCGAGATGACCGACATCCGCCCCGAGGACCTGTCGTTCGCGCGCCTGCCCGAGCTGCCGGCCGGCACGGAGATCGAGCGCGTGGACGTCGTGATTCGCGTGCGCCGCAAGGCTTGAACTTCACGACCCGGGTCCGAGTCCGTATACTGCGCGCCCCTCGTGCCGGAGTAGCTCAGCTGGTAGAGCAGCGCATTCGTAATGCGCGGGTCGGGGGTTCGAGTCCCTCCTCCGGCACCACTCCCGCGCTCGCGGTCCGCGCCGCCATCGTCGCGGCTCTCACCCGATGCTGAGACTGGCGTCACTGCTGCCGCTGCCGCTGCTGTATGCGCTCTGCGGCACGCTGTCGTGGGTCCTCGGCGTCGCCGGGTGGCGTCGGCGGCTGGTCGCCGACGGCCTCGCACGCTGCCTTGCAGATCGCGACCCCGCGGAGCGTCGGGCCATCGCACGCGAGTTCTACGCCGGACTCGGCCGCCTGGTGGCGGAATTCCTGCGCTCCCCCCGCATGACGCCGGCGGAGTTCGAGCAGCGGCTGCGCTTCGAGGACGATGCGATCGTCCGTGAGGCCCTCGCCAGCGGCCGCCGCGTGCTCCTCGTCGCAGGGCACCACTGCAACTGGGAATGGCTGCTCCTCGAGGTTTCCCGACGCTTCGGCGAGCCGCTCGTGGTGCCGTACAAACCGTTATCCCGTGCGAGCGCCGACCGCCGGGTGCTCGGCATGCGCAGGCGCTTCGGAGCCACCATGGTTCCCGCGAAGGAGGTCGGCAGGTACCTCGTCGCGCGACGCCGTCAGGTGCGGCTGATCGCGATGCTGGCCGACCAGTCGCCACCCGCCCGGAGCGAACACCAGGTCTGGCTGCCGTTCTTCGGCCAGCGCACCGCGTTCTTCCAGGGACCGGGCTGGATCGGCGCGCGCCTCGGCTTCGAGCCCGTGTTCATCGCGATGCGGCCGGACGGCCCGGGACGCTACGTCGCGCGATTCGTGCCGCTGGCGGCCCCGGCGGAGCGGCTCGATGCCGAACAGATTCTCGCTGCGTACGTGCGCGCCCTCGAGCGGCAGATCCGCGAGCATCCCGCCCAGTACTTCTGGGCCTACAACCGCTGGAAGCGTGCGAAGCCGCACCATGACTGACGTCGCGGAGCCGTTGCCGCTGCGCGTGCTGTACGGACTGGCCGGTGCCGCGGCGTGGATCGCGTTCCGTCTCTTCCGCCTGCGGCACGACGTGATCCGCGGAAACCTCGCGCGTTCGTTTCCCGGGGAATCGGCGGTGAGGCTGCAGGCGATCGAGCGTGAGTTCGCATGCCGGCAGGGCGAGGCACTCGCCGAACTGCTCTACACGCCGCGCCTCGACGCAGACCAGATGCGCGCGCGGGTCGTACTGACCAACCGGGAGGTGCTCGCCCACGCGCCGCCTGGCCGACCGCTCATTCTGGTCGGGGCGCACCACTGCAACGCGGAGTGGGCCCTGCAGCGCATGGCGCTCGAGTTCGGGGGGCGGTTCGTGGGCCTGTACAAGCCGATCCGCAATCCGAGCGTGGATGCGTGGTTCCGCCGCGTGCGCTCGCGCTTCGGCGCAAGGCTGGTGCCGGCGAAGACGGTGCTGAAGGAACTCGCGCGCAGCCGCGATGTGGCGGCGATCGGCCTCATCGCGGACCAGGCCCCGACCACCAGCCCGGAGAAACACTGGACGCGATTCCTGGGCCAGGACACCGCCTTCTACATGGGGCCCGAACTGCTCGGGCGCGCGCTGCGCGGCCCGGTGCTCCTCGGCCGCATGCGGCGACTGGGGCGCGGCCGCTACGAGTTCGGCTTCGAAGCGCTCAATGTGCCCGGCGAGCGGCTGCCGCACGGCGAGATCACCGACCGCTACGCCCGGGCGCTGGAGGCGTGGATTCGCGAGGACCCCGCTGGCTGGTGGTGGTCGCACAAGCGCTGGAAGCTCACGCGCGAAACCGCCTGACGACGCTGCTGCTGCGCTGCGGCGTCCGCAGGCCGCCCCTCGGCCGCCGGCGCCTCAGGCGCTGGCGAGCTTCTGCTCGAGGTGCTTCGCGAGCTGGCTCACCGTCGGGAAGTCGAACAGCTCGGTGAGGTCCACGACCCCGGGGTAGAGCTCGTCGATCTTCTCGTGGATCTGGATCAGCGAGAGCGAGCTCGCGCCGATCTCGAACAGGTTCTCGTCCACGTCCACGTGCTTGCCCGCCAGGACGTCGTCCACGATCGCCTTGAGCTGGCGCTCGATCTGGCCGGCGGCCGCGCGGCCGTGGCCGTGCGCCGACGACCAGGCCGCGTCGAATGCCGCGAGCTCGGCGGCGAACTCGCCGTCCTCGTAGGCCTTGGCGAGCGCCGTGCGCTGCAGCTTGCCGCTGGTCGTCTTCGGAATCCGGCCCACGGGCACGACGCGCGCCACCTCGACGCCCGCGTGCTCGTTCACCAGATGGACGGCACGCGCCGCGATCGGAACGAACTCCGGCATCTCGCCACGGTGCAGGATGAACAGCACGAGCTCGTCGCTGGCGCCCTGTGACGGGCGTACGCCCGCGGCCGCGACCTTGCCGAGCTCGAGCCCCGGCTCGCCCTGCAACACCGCCTCGAGGTCGTGCGGGTAGTAGTTCTGGCCGTTGACGAACAGGATCTCCTTCGACCTGCCGGTGATGTAGAGCTCGCTTTCGTGCCAGAGCCCGAGGTCGCCGGTGCGCAGCCAGCCCTCGGCGTCGATCGCTGCGGCGTTTGCATCCGGGTTGCGGAAATAGCCGCGCGTGACGTTGTCGCCCTGGATCAGCACGTGGCCGACGTGACCCGGCGCAACCTCGACGCCCGCATCGTCCACCAGCTTCACGCGCGTGTAGGGAATCGGCCGGCCCTCGCACATGAGCCTGAGCGCGCTGGGGTCGTCGGCGGTCACGAGCCGCACCGGCGAACCCAGGCCCATCGAGCGGCGATCGACGCTCAGGTAGCGATGCCCCGACCCCGGCGTCGGGAAGCTCACGGCGAGCGACGCTTCAGCGAGGCCGTAGACGGGGAACATCGCGTTGCGCCTGAGGCCGTAGGGTGCCATGCGATCGAGGAACTCCTCGACCAGTTCCACCGAGATCGGCTCCGCGCCGTTGAAGATCAGGCGGACGCAGGAGAGGTCCACGCCGTCGAGCGTCTTGTCGCCGAGCGCGCGCAGGAAGTGCCGGTAGCCGAAGTTTGGCGAGCAGGTAATCGTGACGCGCCTGGCCGCCGCGAACTTCATCCACAGGAGTGCACGCCGCACGAACAGGTCGGTGGGCATCAGGTACTGCCGCGAACCGGCGTACGTGACCATGAGGTGGAAACCGATCAGTCCCATGTCGTGGGTAAGCGGCATCCAGCTCAGCGTGACGTCACGCTCGTTGAGGCCGATCGCCCGGGTCACGCCGTCCATGTTGGCGAGCAGGTTGGCGTGGGTGAGTACCACGCCCTTGGGCTCGCTGGTCGAGCCCGAGGAGAACTGGATGAATGCCGTCTGGTCCGGCGCGACTCGCGCCGGCGTGCCGTCGCGCGAGATGTCGTCGAGCTGGTCGATGAGGAACGTGCGCCGTTCGAGGGACGCCCACGACGAGCCCTCGCCCTGCTCGGCGGCGAACGCGGCGAGCCGCTCGCGCAGCTTCCGATCCGTGTAGAGCAGTGGGTCGCCCAGCTGGCGTGCGATGCGCAGCAGCTTGTGCTTGTGCTCGTCGCTGATGCCCACGGCCACGGGAACCGGCACGATGCCGCCGTAGATGCACGCCCAGAACGCATCGAGGAACTGCTCGTTGCCCGCCACGTGCAGGATGAGCAGGTCGCCCGGCTGCGCCCCGATGCGCTGCAGGTGATACAGGATCCCGAGTGCGCGCCGGCGCAGGGCGGCCAGCGTCAGCGTCTTCTCCGCCTGCTCGCCCTCCAGGTAGCCGATGGCGAGCGGGCCTCGACTGCGGTGGTCGAGCATTTCGGGAAGGGTCTGGTACTGGATCATGGACTTGGGCCCGCGGTTTCTTGTGGGACGCGCTGCGGGGCCGCTCGTGGCGGGCAGCGAAGCGTCCGCGATTCTCCCAGATGGCCGGGTGCCGGTCACGCCGGTCGGCTGGCGGGGGCCGGGACGCGAGCGGACAATCCCGGTGGATGACTAACGTGCTGATCTTTCACGCGACGCTGCCCGGCGAAATCGATGCAGGTCCCGCAGCGGCATTGCTCGCGCGGCTGCCGTACGCCCGGCGCCTCGAACTCGAGCGTCGCGATCCGGCCGCACGCCTCGCGAGCCTCGCCGGCACTGCGCTCGTGCTCGCCGGTGCGGGCCGGCTTCGGGGCAGGCCCGTGGAGTTCGCGAAGTTGCGCTTTCCGCTGGGCGGCAAGCCCATGCTCGCGGGCGGGCCGTGGTTCAGCATTTCGCACTCCGTCAGCCGTGTCGCCGTCGCGCTCAGCGACTGCAGCGAGGTCGGTCTCGACCTCGAGGATGTGCTGTCCGGCGCAGGCGCCGTGGGATCCGAAGCGACCGGTTCGCTCGGGCGGTGGACGGCGACCGAGGCCGCGCTGAAGGCAGTCGGCGCCGGGATCCGTTCGGCGGGCGACGTGCGGCTCTCGGCAGATCGCTCGATTGCACAGCTGG
>Ga0209254_10001211_pt1 | contig 22892 bp, 21 predicted proteins | sample FrelakmetDIP11DI_FD_187148 | JGI IMG/M metagenome (GOLD analysis project Ga0209254, IMG submission 187148) | Freshwater lake sediment microbial communities from the University of Notre Dame, USA, for methane emissions studies - DIP11 DI (SPAdes)... | ecosystem: Environmental > Aquatic >...
GCGAGAAACACCAGGTAGGCTGCCGCGACCAGGATCGTGCCCTGCCAGGCGCGGCGGCCGAGCGTCGCGAGGCGGCGCCCGCGCGGCGCACGCAGCACGGACACGACGGCGGCCAACGCGATGCCGGCGACGGTCAGGACGAGCGCATCGAACACGGCGAAGGGCACCGTATTCGACGCGCTGGTCAGCAGCCGCTGCACCGGCGGGAACCAGATCCGGGCGAACCACTCCTCCACCCATGCCGCAGGCACCGGAAGCACTGCGGCCGCAACGGCGGCGGCCACAACGACGGCGCCCGCGACTTGTTTCCCCATCGCTGCCATCATAACCGGGTGAGCGCCAGGGACCGGGCTTTCGAGGCGGGGCGCCGGCTGGACTCCGGCCGGCCATCCCGGGTATAAACGCCGGAGATGCCTGCCACGTCAGCGCACACTCCGCCGAGCGGGCGTCGCATCGAAATCCGCGGCGTCGTGCAGGGCGTAGGGTTCCGCCCGTGGGTCTACCGGCTGGCGAGGGCGCACGGCGTCGGCGGCTGGGTCCGCAACGACGCGGGCGGCGTCACCATCGAGGCGTTCGGGGCCGGCCACGACCTCGATGCCTTCGTGGAGGGATTGCGGATTGCCCCGCCGCCCGCGGCGCACATCAGTGCACTCACGTGCCGCGCGATCGAGGGGCGGCAGGCACGCGCCTTCGAGATCGTAGCGTCGGCGCCGTCAGCCGGGCGGCGCGTCTCAATCCCGGCGGACCTGGCGACGTGCCCGGATTGCCTGCGCGAAATCCGCGACCCCGACGACCGCCGCTTCGGGTATCCCTTCACCAACTGCACGAACTGCGGTCCGCGCTTCACGATCGCCATCGACATCCCCTACGACCGCCCGAACACCACGATGGCGGCGTTCACGATGTGCCCCGCGTGCCAGGCGGAATACGCGTCGCCGGCGGATCGCCGCTTCCACGCGCAGCCGAACGCCTGCCCGGCGTGCGGTCCCAGGCTCTGGCTCGCCGGCCCGGACGGAGGCGAGATCGCCGCGACCGATCCCATCGCCGCTGCCGCCGAGGCCGTCTCGCGCGGCCTGATTCTGGCGGTAAAGGGACTGGGCGGCTTCCACCTCGCCTGCGATGCCGCGAACGCACAGGCGGTGGCCCGCTTGCGGAGCCGCAAGCGGCGGGACGAGAAGCCCTTCGCGGTCATGGCCGCCGATCCGGCCGCGGCCGATGCGATCGCCGTGCTCGATGACGAGGAGCGGCGGCTGCTGTCGTCGGTGGAGCGGCCCATCGTGCTCGCCCGGCGGCGCGCGGCGGCGCCAATCGCCGCCAACGTGGCGCCGGGCAATCCGCTGATCGGCGTCCTGCTGCCGTACGCCCCGGTGCATCACCTGCTCGCGGCGGCCGCCCGAGGCCCGCTCGTGATGACCTCCGGGAACGTCTCCGAGGAGCCGCTGGCGTTCAGGAACGACGAGGCCCTCAAGCGGCTGGCCGGCGTCGCCGACCTGTTCCTCTTGCACGACCGGGACATTGATACGCGCTGCGACGACTCGGTGGCCCGCGTCATCGCGGGCGCGCCGGTGGTGCTTCGCCGCTCGCGGGGCTACGTCCCGCGGGGCATCCCGGCGCCCGGGCTCTTCACCGAACCGGTGCTCGCATGCGGGGCGCTCCTCAAGAACACCTTCTGCCTGGGCGTCGAGGGCACCGCGTTCCTTGGCCCGCACATCGGCGATCTCGAGAACCTCGACACGTTCGAGGCCTACGAGCACGCCATCGGCCGGATGGAGCGCTTTTTCGGCACGCGCCCCGCCGTCATCGCGCACGATCTGCACCCGGACTACCTGTCGACGCGCTACGCCCTCGCCCGGCCCGACGCGACGAAGATCGGCGTCCAGCACCACCACGCGCACGTCTGTGCCGCGATGGCCGAGCACGGGATCGGCGGGCCTGTCATCGGCGTGGCCTACGACGGGACGGGGCTCGGCACCGATGGCACGGCCTGGGGCGGCGAGGTGCTGGTGGCCGACTACCTCCGCTTCGCGCGCATCGCCACGTTCCGCCCCATTCGGCTCGCAGGCGGCGACCTCGCCGTCCGGCAGGTCTGGCGTCAGGCGTTCGCGCTGCTCGACGACGCATTCGGCGGCGACGCCCCGATTGACCAGTTCCCTCTGTTCGGCCGCGTCGGGGCTCGGGAACTGGCCACGGTCCGCGGCATGCTCGCCGGCGGCGTGAACTCGCCGGCCGCGCACGGCGCCGGCCGGTACTTCGACGCGGTCGGCGCGCTGGGCCTCGGCCGGCTGGAGGCGCGATACGAGGGACAAGTCGCGATGGAGTGGAATCTCGCGGCCGATCCGGACGAACATGGACACTACGCGTTCGCGATTGGCGGAGAGCCGGGCCTGTCCGAGCTCGATCTCCGGCCCGCGATCAGGGCGCTGGCTGGCGAGTTGACCACGGGCGTGCCGCCGGCAACGGTGTCGGCGCGCTTCCACAACACGCTCGCGGCCGCGACGGTGGAGCTCATCGGGCTGGCCCGGCGCCGATCGGGAGACTTCCCCGTCGTGCTGACCGGCGGCGTGTTCCAGAACGCGCTGCTCGTCGAGCGCGTCTTGCGCGCGGCCGGCCCCGGCGCCCGGGTGCTGCGCCATGGTGCCGTACCACCTGGCGACGGCGGACTGGCGCTCGGGCAGGCGGTCATCGCGAGCGCGGTCGTTCAGTCGGGCAGGCGTGAAGTGGAGGAGGACGTATGTGCCTCGGTGTGCCTGGCAAAGTGATCGCCATCGAGGGCAACTGCGCGACGGTGGATTTCTGGGGAGTCCGGCGCCAGGTTCTCCTCGACGTGGTCGACGAGCCAGTCGCCGTCGGCGACTACGTGCTCAACCACGTCGGCTACGCGATTCGGCGCATCCCCGAGAGCGAGGTCGGCGAGACGCTCGCGCTCTTCGAAGAACTGCTCGCCCAGGATGACGCGGCCGACCTCATGGCCGGGGACGTGCGGTCCGAAATCGCCGCCACCGGAACGGTGCCCGATGCCGACGCCTGATCCGCGGGCCGCGTCGAGCGAACTGAAGTTCCGCGACCCGGTCCGCGCCCGGGCGATGGTCCGGGCCCTGGGGCGCATCACCGACGCCATCGGACGGTCTCCCGTCTCTCTGATGCACGTGTGCGGGAGCCACGAGCAGGCCATCGCAAAGTATGGGCTGCGCGCGTCGTTCCCGGCCGCCCTCAGGGTCATCATGGGCCCGGGTTGCCCGGTGTGCGTCACCGACGCCCGGGAGGTCGACGAGGGCGTGGCGCTGGCCCTGCAGGGCGTGCACATCGCGACCTACGGCGACATGCTGCGCGTGCCTGGCTCCGCGATGTCGCTGGCGGACGCCCGGGCCGAGGGCGCGCAGGTCCACGTGATCTACAGCGCCGGACAGGCGGTCGAACTGGCCGAGCGCGTCAAGGAACCAGTGGTCTTCTTCGCCACCGGTTTCGAGACGACGGCGGTGGCCACGGCCGCGATCGTCCTGAAGGGGCTGCCCGACAATCTCTCCATTCTCTCGGCGCACAAGTTCATTCCGCCAGCGATGGACGTCGTCGCCTCGGTGCCAGGCCTGGCGGTGGAGGGTTTCCTCGCGGCCGGGCACGCGGCCACCATCACGGGCTGGGGCGTGTTCGAGCCGTTCGCCGAGCGCCATCACCTCCCGGTGGTCGTCGCCGGCTTCGAGCCGCTCGACATCCTGGCCGGACTCGTGCGGCTGCTCGAACTCGTGCGCGACGGCACGCCGGCGGTCGTCAACATGTATCCCCGCTGCGTCACCAGAGAGGGCAACCTCCGCGCGCAGGCCGCGCTGTGGGAGGTGTTCGAACCGTCGAGCGGCCGCTGGCGCGGCATCAGCGTGGTGCCGGACGGCAATCTCGCGCTGCGCGGACGCTTCGCCGGCCTCGACGCGCGGGCGCGGTTCACGATTGACGTCACGCCTCTTGCTCGCCACGCGCCGCCTGCGCTCGCCGAGTCGTGCCTCTGCGGCAGCATCATGACCGGCATCTCGTCGCCGACCGACTGCACGCTGTTCGGCGAAGCGTGCACGCCGGACCACCCGGTGGGCGCCTGCATGGTGAGCACCGAAGGCACCTGCAGGATCTGGCACCAGTATGGCGGGCAGCCCGACCTCGGAGACCTCGCATGAGCCAGCGCGGCCTCGATGACAGGATCGGCCTGAAGCACGGTGCCGGGGGGCGGGCGATGCGCGCGCTCATCGAGCAGGTCTGCCTGGCCGGCCCGGGCGGCGGGCCGGCGGTCGACGGCATCGGGCCCGCGGCGATGGACGACGGGGCCGCGATTCGCGTCGGCGACCGCTGGCTCGTGCTCACTACCGACTCGCACGTCGTCGATCCCCTCTTCTTCCCGGGCGGCGACATCGGCCGGCTCGCCGTCTGCGGCACGGTCAACGACCTCGCCGTCATGGGCGCGACGGAGGTGACGGCGCTCACGTGCGCGATCATTCTCGAAGAGGGTTTTCCGCGGGCGGATCTCGAACGCGTGTACGCCTCCATGCGCGCGGCGTGCGACGAGGCCGGCGCACCGATTGTGACCGGCGACACCAAGGTGATGGGCCGCGGCGAGATCGACGGCCTCGTGATCAACACGGCCGGGGTGGCCTTCTGCGACCGGCCGGTGCCGGACGCGGGCCTGGCCCCGGGCGACGTCGTGATTGTGACCGGCACGATTGGCGACCACGGAATGGCGATCATGGCCGCGCGGCACGCCCTGTCGCTCGACGGCGATCTCCGGTCGGACGTGGCGCCCGTCAACGGAGTTGTCCGCGCCGCGCTGCGGGCCGGCGGCGCTGGCGTGACGGCGATGAAGGACCCGACGCGCGGAGGGCTGTCGAGCGCCCTCCACGAGATGGCGCAGAAGTCGCGCGTCGGCATCCTCGTCGAGGAGTCGGCCGTGCCGGTGAAGCACGACGTGCGCGGGGCGTCGGATCTGGTCGGCATCGACCCGTTTGTGATGGCGTGCGAAGGCAAGGCCGTGATCGGCGTGCGGCCGGACGCCGCCGACGCCGTGCTCGCGGCCATCCGCGCCCACCCGCTCGGGCGGAATGCCGCGCGCATCGGGTGCTGTCTCGCGCAGCACGCCGGGGCGGTGATCCTCGACACCGGCCTCGGCCGCCGAATCCTGGCCGAGTCCGACGGCGAGCCCCTGCCGCGGATCTGCTGAGTCGCCGGAGACATGCGATGCACGAGTACTCGCTGATGGTCGCGCTGATGGAACGCGTGGAGGAGGAAGCGGCCGCGCACCGCGCTCTCGCCGTGCACCGCGTCCGCGTCCGCATCGGCGAACTGTCCGGAGTCGAACCCGAACTGCTCGAGAGCGCGTTCGCCATCGCGCGGGCTGGAACCATCTGCGCGGGCGCCGCGCTCGAGGTCGAGCGCGTGGCGGCGCGGTGGGCCTGCTCGAGTTGTCAGCGTCCGATGGACGCCGGCGGCCGCCTGCAGTGCGCCGCGTGCGGCGCGCCCGCGGCGCTTGTCGCCGGCGACGAGATTCTGCTCGGGCAAGTCGAACTGGAGGTGCCCTGATGTGCGAGACCTGCGGCTGCGGGGACCCGCACGTGGTGTCGGTCGAAATTGCGGAACGCATCCTGTCGGTCAACGACCGCGACGCCGCCCACAACCGCGAGCACTTCACCTCGCGCGGCGTGCTGGCCATCAATCTGATGGGTTCGCCGGGGTCGGGCAAGACCGCCGTCCTCGAAGCCACGGCGCGGGCGTTCGCGGGGCGGTTCCGCGTCGCGGCCATCGCCGGCGACCTCGAGACCGAGCGCGATGCCGAGCGCCTGCGCCTCGCGGGCATCCCGGCGCGCGCCATCACCACCGGATCGGCCTGCCATCTCGACGCGGCGATGGTCCACCATGCCCTGCACCACGACAGCCTCCGCGACGCGCGACTGCTGTTCATCGAGAACGTCGGCAACCTGGTGTGCCCGGCCGTCTACGACCTCGGTCAGGCCTTCAACGTCGTGGCGCTGTCGGTCACCGAGGGCGAGGACAAGCCGCTGAAGTACCCGGTGATGTTCCGCAAGGCCGACCTGGTCCTGATTACGAAGACCGACCTGCTGCCCTACCTCGACGTGCGCCCCGACACGATCGACGAGGCGCTCGGCAGAGCGATGCCGGTGCCGCAGTCCCTCCACGTGTCGGCCCGCAGCGGCGACGGGATGGACCGCTGGTTCGCCTGGCTCGAGACGCAGCTGGCGGCGCGAAGCGGTCCTCGCCCGGACCCCGCCGCCGGCGGCCACATCCACCGTCGGGACTGAGCCAGGCCAGGCGCCTGCCCCATCCGCGCGTATCTGCCGGAATCCCGGCATGACCGGCTGTCCGCCCCGCGTAGGAGTTAGCAACACGTGTCCGTGCAATGTGTTACAGTCGCAGTCAATTGTGGCAGTTTCCTTGCTGTTCTTCCTGACGGCCGAGAATCCTGACGGGCCGCGTTGCTGCCCGGCTGGATCCCGCCCTTCTGGCCGGTCCGCCCGTGAAGTGCCGCCGGCCCCCGCACTGTTGCCCGTGATGTCGGCTGCTCGCGCGGATCGCCTATGATCCTGACGTTTCTCTTTGCCACCTTCCTGGCGTCGCAACCGGGCCAGGCGACGCCTCCTCAGGCCCCGGATGTCGAGACTTGCCTCGCCTGCCACGGGGATTCGTCACTGGCGGTCACCCTGCCGAGCGGCGAAACACGGTCGCTGCACGTCAGCCTGGACACGTTCCGGGCGTCGGTCCACGGCAACAAGCTCAGCTGCACGGACTGCCACCAGGACATGACGTCGGTGCCCCACGAGGCGCGGCCGTTCAAGACCCTGCGGGACTTCACGCTCGCGTATTACGAGCAGTGCAAGCGATGCCACTTCGCGAACTACACGAAGACGCTCGACAGCGTGCACTTCAAGGCTCTCGAGCGGCGCGACCGGATGGCGCCCACGTGCGTGGACTGCCACGGCGCCCATGACATCGCTCCGCCGCACACGCCGAAAGTGAGGATCTCGCAGACCTGCGCGCGGTGCCATCAGGGCGTCTTCGACGTGTTCCGCAAGAGCGTCCACGGCCGCTTCCTCGAAAAAAGCGACGACGTGCCCGGGTGCACCGACTGCCACGGCGTGCACGACGTGGCGGGCCCGCGTGACGGCGATTGGCGGAAGCGCACGCCGGGTCTGTGCAGCAATTGCCACGCGAACAAGACGCTCATGGACAAGTACGGCATTTCGACAGCCGTCGCGAAAACCTACGTGGCCGATTTCCACGGCATGACGGCGTCGCTCCAGCGCGCGGGGTCATCGTCCCGCCAGACGAGCGTCGTTGCGCTGTGCACCGACTGCCACGGCGTGCACGACATCACGAAGGTCGACGAGCCGGGCTCCCGCGTGCTCCGCGCGAACCTGGTCAAGACCTGCGCGCGCTGCCACGAGGGGGCCAGCGACAACTTCCCGGCCGCGTGGATGTCGCACTACGAGCCGACGTGGGAGAAGGCGCCGCTCGTATACGGCGTCCAGCTCTTCTATGACATCCTCATCCCGTTCATGGTCGCGGGGCTGCTCCTGCAGATCCTGCTTCACTTCTGGCGCATGGTCGTCAACCGATGAGCACTTATCTCACGCGCTTCACCGTCCGCCAGCGGACCGAGCACGTCCTGGTGATGTCGCTGTTCATCATCCTGTCTCTCACCGGCCTCCCCCAGAAATACTTCGACGCCGGCTGGGCCCGCTGGATGATCGACCTCATGGGCGGCATCGATCGCATCCGCTGGTTCCACCGGGCCGCCGGGCTGTCATTCACCGCGATGACCGCCTTCCACCTCATGTTCGCCATCGGCGCGGTGGCCAGCGGCCGCTCGCCGCTTTCGATCGTGCCGAACCGCAAGGACTTCACCGACGCGATCCAGACGCTCCATTACTACCTCGGCCGCGCCGACGCGCCGGCGCGATTCGATCGGTTCGACTACCGGCAGAAGTTCGAGTACTGGGGCCTCGTCCTCGGCGCGGTGGTCGTCATCTCGACCGGGCTCGTTCTCTACTTCCCGATCCTCTTCACCCGCTTCTTTCCGGGCGCGCTGGTGCCGGCCGCCAAGGTGGCCCACAGCAACGAGGGGCTGATGGCGTTTCTCGTCGTCATCCTCTGGCACATCTACAACGCGCACTTCAACCCCGACGTGTTCCCGTTCGACAAGACGATCTTCACGGGCAAGATCAGCCTCGAGCGCATGAAGCACGAGCACCCGCTCGAACTCGAGCGCCTGAAACAGGTGCAGGACATCGAGGAGGGTTAAGTGCACGCGCGGATCGGAGCGCTCGCCCTCACGTGCGCGCTCCTGACCGTCGTGCACACGTGGCCCATGGTCGTCGCCCCGCATCGCCATTCGCGCATCGACAACGCCGACTACCTCCTCAACGCCTGGGCGATTTCGTGGGTGGCCCACCAGGGCGCCACCGATCCCCTCCGGCTGTTTGACGGCAACATCTTCTGGCCCGAACCGCGGACCTTGGCGTACTCGGAAGCCATGATCGTGCAGGGTGCCATCGCGGCCCCGGTCCGGGCGCTCGGAGGAAGTCCGGTGCTGGCGTACAGCACGGTCATGCTCGCCGGGTACTTCCTCACCTCCCTCGCCTTCGGGCTGCTGGCCTACCGCTGGACCGGCAGCTGGGCGGCGGCGTTTGTGACGGCCTCGGCTGCGGGATTCAACTCGCACCTCTTCACGCGCATGGGACAGCTGCAGGCCATGCACGTCGAGTTCATCGCGCTGGCGCTCTTCGGCCTGGACAGGATCTTCACGCGGGGCAGGGTCCGCGACGCGGTCACGCTCGGTGTCGGCTTCGCGCTGCAGGGCCTGACCTCGATTTACCTGCTGGTGTTCACGGCGTGGGCGATGCTGTTCGCCGGTCTCACCCGGTTCGTGACGGCCGGCCGTGGGCGCAGGGGGCGCCCGGCGATGCTGACGGCGCTGGCTGCGGGCGTGGCGTTGCTCCTGCTGAGCTTCTATCTCGACGCATACTATCGGCTCCACCTCGACCAGGGATTCGCGCGGACCAGCGCCGACAACACGGCGCTGGCCGGCTCCTACACCGACTATCTCAGCTCCGTGTCGTGGGCCCACTTCTGGTGGAGCCGGCCGTTTGTCGAAGTCAGCCGCTCCATCAACTTCCCGGGCATCACCGTGCTGGTGCTGTCCGCCGCGGCCGTCGCCTCGCGCCGGGTCCGATCGGACCCCCGCGCCACGATGTGCATGGCTGTCGCCGTCGGCTGCGCGGCGGTGTCGATGGCGCCCCGGCTCCCTGGCTACGCGCGCGTGCACGACGTCGTGCCGCTCTTCTGGGCGGTGCGCGCGCAGGCGCACATCGGCCAGGTGGTGCTGCTCGCGCTCGCCGTGCTCGCCGGGTTCGGCATCGCCGCGATCGAGCGCCGACAGGGCGCCCGGCGGGGCTGGCCGGCGGCGGCCATCGCAGCCGTCGTGCTCGTCAACGCGGAGGCGCTGCGGGCCCCGATTCCCTATCGTCCGTTCGAGGGAATCCCCAAGGTCTACGAGACGCTACGGCCGGAGCGGGGCGCGATCGTCATCGAGTTGCCGATGTACGAGCGGCGCGCCGCCTTCGCCAATGCCCCCTACATGCTCAACTCCACGAGCCACTGGAAGCCCATGGTCAACGGCTACAGCGGATTCCTGCCCGCGAGTTACGTGCGCCTGTGGTCTGAGGTCCAGGGCTTTCCTGGCTATGACGCCCTCGAAGCCATGCACCGTCGCGGGATCACGCACGCGGTGGTTCACGAGGCCGCCTTCATCGGCATGTACGGGCGCCAACGCTTCGACGACATCGGGGCGGTGCGTTCATTGCGGGAGATTGCCCGCGAGGGCGACATCCACATCTACCGGTTGCACTAGGAGGTCGGATTGGTGTGGAGCGCAGCCGGCCAGGCCATCCTGCACGCGACGGTGGCCGCCCTTCTCATCGAAGGGCTGCTCCGGCTGTGGCGCGTGGAGGACCCGGGCGAGCGGCTCGCGATGCGGGGGATCGCCCTTGCCGCGCCTCTTGTGCTCACGACGATCTATCTGGCGGCGACGCCATGGCGGGCCGAGTCCTGGTTCGTCGAAGACTGGTCCCTCTTCGCGGGCGCGCACTGGAATCACGTCCGTCTGGGCGGCATCGGCCTGGCATCGGCCGCGAGCGCGGCACTTTCGGCGGCCGGCACCGCCCTGTTCCTGCGTGACGCCCTGCCGTTCATCGGGGATCGCCTCGCCCGGACGGCGGCCGGCGACGGGCTTCCCGACAGCCACCCGGCTTGCACGCGGGTCCGGGACGCGGTCCACGCGGTCGACGCGGCCGAGGCCCGAGGCGACGCTCGCCCGACCACGGTCACCGTCGTGGCGCTCGAGTCGCCCGTCCTGATGTGCACCGGGATCGGCCCCACGGAGATTGTCGTCTCGACGGGCACGCTCGACCACCTTGACGATACCGCCCTCGAGGCGGCCCTCGCGCACGAGATGGCGCACCTCGCGGCGCGCGACCCGCTGACGGGCTGGTGGCTGATGGCCGCGCGCACGGTGCAGTTTTTCAACCCCGTCGTCCAGATCGTGGCGCGGCAGGCCGTCCAGGACCTGGAGCGCCGCGCCGACATCGCCGTCACCAGGCGGGGCCGCGCGCGTGGTCTGGCCGACGCCGTGCATCGGCTGTCGCTCGCGGACCACGTCCACTCCGACCTGACCCTGCCGGCCGATGGCCGGCACCCGGCTGGTCGCCTGCTCGCGTCGGCTCACCGCCGCGCCGTTGATGCCCGCTGCGAGCTCCTGCTCGATGGCACACTGCCCGCGTGCCAGCCGTTCCGCGCCTGGCGGCTCGCCCTGGCCGCCTCGGCCCTGGCCGTGCTGCTGTTCCTCGTGGTCTAGGCACGATGACGGACATGAAACACCGCGCCGGCGACCCGATCGTCGACCCGACCCCGGCGTCGTTCACGCCGCTGGGGCTGGCCCGGATGGTCGGGGTCTGGCTGCTCGCCATCCTGGCCGCGGCAGCGGCCCTGCGCGTCGCCGACGCCGTTCCGCGCGTCCTGCTCGACCTGCCCCGTGGCGTGGCCCGCCCGGCCGATCTCGCCAGCCTTGAACGCGAGTCTGGCCGGCGCATGCCGCTCCCGGCGTATTTCCCGGACAGTCTCGCGTGGCCGCCCGCCGAGGTCCGCCTGCACTCGGGGGGATCGGCCGCCATCTGGTGCCGGCAGCGGCCGGCCGGCGGCCTGGCCCTGATTCTCGCCACCGCACCGCCGGGCGAGAGGGCGATTGCGGCGGCGGTGCTGCCCTCCGCGGCCGAATTGCAGCGCGAGCGCGCGCCGCTTGGCGGTGTTCCCGCCAGCGTCTCCCGCGTGCGGGACCGGGATGGTGCCGTCTGGCAGCAGGTGGAGTGGCGGACCTCGCGGCAGATCATTCTGCTGCGGTATCGTGGTACCCTCGGCGAACTGTTGAAGATCGCCGGCAGCGTGCGCGAATGAGGCAGCCGTGAGTCCGTCACGATCCCGCTGGAACATCAGGGGCATTCAGTCCCGCGTCGGGCTGCTGGTCGTGCTGGGCGTCCTCACGTCCATGCTGCTCCCGGGTTGGATCGCCTCGAAGAGCCTTGCCGCGCTCGCCGACGAGATCCTGTCGGGGCGGTTGAGCGAGGCCACCTCGGCGACGGGGCACCTTGTCGCCGTCGTCGATCGCGAGTGGAGCAAGCTCCAGGAGGTGGCCACCGGACCGGGCATGGCCGCCCAACACGACGATGCCGCGAGCCAGGCGCTGGTGCTGTCGGCGCTCAGGACCTCCTATCTTCGCGCCGAATTGATGCGCGACACGTACGTCACCGACGCGGACGGCCGCGTCCGCCTGCGTGAACCCCAGGCGGACCCGGCGGATCCTGTCGTCCTTCCCGGAGCGGGCGAGGCGCTGCGCAGCGGGCGGCCGACCGCCACCGGCCTCGTGAACGGCCCGCACGGCCCCGCCGTCTTTCTCTTCGTGCCGTTCCGCGACTGGACGGGCCAGGCGGCGGGCCTTGTCGCCGGCGAGATCGATCCGCGGGGATCCCGTTTCGCGGCGGTCCTCGTCGAGCACAACGCCCGGCCGAGCGGCGGTTCGATCGATGTCATCGACAGTGCGGGGGTCATCCTCGCCAGCACGGATCCGGCCCGCCAGGGCTCGGCGAGCGACCATCGCCAGCTCCTCGCCAACCTCATCCGGACGGGCGGCTCGACCCGCGGCACGTGCCACAGCTGTCACGAGGGGTCGGAGCGGCGCACAACCGACCTGATGGCGTTCGCCTCGGCCCGGTCGCTCGGCTGGGGCGTGCGGGTCCGCGAGCCGGAATCGTCGGCCCTCGCGGGCACGACACGGCTGCGCACGACGCTGCTCGCGCTCGGCCCGGTGCTGCTCGGCCTCGGGCTGCTGTTCGCGTACGGGGCGGCCCAGAGCCTGCTGCGTCCGCTCGGGGTCCTGACCAGCACGGCCGAGCGCATCGCCGCCGGCGACATGGAGGGGCCGGTCCCCGATCTCGGCGCCGACGAGGTCGGCCGCCTGGGGCGGTCGCTCGAGCACATGCGCAGCCGGATCAAGTCGTCCCTGGACGACATCGAGGAAGCCAACGCGAAGCTCGAACGCCGCGTCGAGGCGCGCACGGCCGAGCTGCAGGCGCTCTACGCGCAGCTCGCCGAGCGCGACGAGGCGCGCAGCCGGCTGCTTCGCCAGGTCATCACCGCCCAGGAAGACGAGCGCAAGCGGCTGGCGCGCGAACTGCACGACGAGACCTGCCAGACGATCAGCGCCCTCAACATGCGCCTCGAAACGGCCGTCACGGGCCTGCCGCCCGGCGCCGACAGCGCGCCCCTTCTCGAGGCCCGCGCGCTGGCCGTTCGGACGCTCGACGAGCTGCACCGCCTCATCTACGACCTCCGCCCCTCGGTGCTCGACGACCTCGGCCTGTGGTCGGCCATCCAGTGGTACGCGGACCGGCAGCTCAAGCCGCGCGGCGTGGCCGTGCAGTGCGAGTTCACCGACGTCGAGCGCCGGCTGCCGCAGGTCATGGAAACCGCCCTCTTCAGAGCGGTGCAGGAAGCCGTCAGCAATATCGGCAAGCACGCGGACGCGGAGCACGTCCTCATCCAGTGCAGCTTCGAGCGCGACGTGCTCACCATCGAGATCGAAGACGACGGCAACGGCTTCGAGCCGTCGGCCATCACGCGCCCGAAAGACGAGGGCCACGGGTGGGGCCTGCTCGGCATCACCGAGCGCGTGGAGGCGCTGGGCGGCGCCGTCGTGATCGACACCGCTCCGGGCCAGGGTGCCCGCATCGTCATCACCGTCCCCGTTCCCCCGGAGGGCGCGCGTGCCTAAGATCCGTGTGCTCATCGCCGACGACCACGCGATTGTCCGCGAAGGCGTGAAGGCCCTGATCAACATGGCCGACGACATGGAGGTGGTCGGCGAGGCCGCGGACGGCCGCGAGGCGATCGCGCAGGCGCAGGCCCTCGAACCCGATGTCGCCGTCATGGACATCGCGATGCCGGGGCTCGGAGGCCTCGAGGCGACGATCGAGATCCGCAAGCTGTGCCCGCGCACGCGGATCCTGGTGCTCTCGCAGTACGACGACCGCGAGTACGTGCGGCGGTTCCTCAAGGCGGGGGTCTCGGGGTACGTGCTGAAGAAGTCCGCCGGCTCGGATCTCGCCTCCGCCATCAGGTCCGTCCACCGGGGCGGCCTGGTGCTCGACCCGGAGGTGGCCCGCGAGGCGATGCGCGATCGCGAGGCGGCGGCCGACGGCTCCCGGGCGGCTGATCCCTACGACACGCTGACCGACCGCGAGAAGCAAGTGCTCAAGCTCGTGGCCGAGGGGCACAGCAACAAGGAGGTCGCCGACGACCTGGGCATCAGCGTCAAGACGGCGATGTCCCACCGCGAGCACATCATGGAGAAACTGGACCTGCACAGCCGGACCGAGCTGATCAGGTTCGCGATCAGACAGGGCATCATCAGGGTCGATTCATAGGACCGGGTTCGCAACCTGCGTGCGGCGGCCCGCCGGCGCCGCGAGAACGGGTTTCGAGACCGCGTGAACTGCGAGGGCGGCATGCATCCGTGGCACGACATCTACGTCGACGATCACCTCATCGCGCACGAGTTCCCCGTGGTCATCGAGGTGCCGATGGGGAGCAAGAACAAGTACGAACTGGACAAGGAAACCGGGCTGCTCCGGCTCGATCGGGTGCTGTACGGGGCGGTCTACTACCCCGCCAACTACGGCTTCATCCCGCGCACCTACTGCGACGACGGGGACCCGCTCGACGCGCTGGTGCTGGGGCAGGAGCCGGTCCACCCCCTGACCATCGTCGAGGCGCGCGCCATCGGCGTCATGCGCATGCGCGACGAGAAAGGCCTGGACGACAAGATTCTCGCCGTCAATACCTCCGACCCTGCGGTCAACGGCTACGACGACCACACCCAGCTGCCACCGTTCCTCACCAAAGAGATTCAGCGGTTCTTTCAGGACTACAAGGTTCTGGAGAACAAGCAGGTCGTTGTGGAGGACTTCATCGGCCCCGGCGACGCCATCAAGATCCTGCAGGAGGCACTGGCCCTGTACAGGCAGCTGAGGCGTGGAGAATTGCGACGCGCCTGAGCCGTGTCCCAGCCGCCCCAATTCTGAGTGGCGGTTTCCGTTGAATTGTTCTACACTGGCGCCGCGTCGGCGACCGCACGGCCGCATCTCGCCCCCCGCCGCGCTCCGGAACGATCTGACTCAGGCCGCCGCCGATCGGGCGACGGCTCCTCGGAGGCTGGGGTCATGCCACTCTCGAACGTGCGGTGGTGGAAGCGGTTGGCGGTCATCTTGCCGGCGGCCATTGCCCTCGGCACGCTCCTGCTTGTCGGGTCGGCCGCCCTGCTCTTCCTCCAGGCCCAGGAGCGGCACCTGCTGAACGAAGTCCGGCGTGGCGTGGTGCTGTTCAGCGAGACCATCAAGAGCAGCACGTACCACGACATGCTCGCGGATCGCCGCGACAGCGCGTATCTCGTGATGGATACGATTGGACACCAGTCGGGCATCGACCGCGTCCGGTTCTTCAACAAGGAAGGGCGGGTCACCTTCTCCAGCAATCGCGCCGAGACCGGCACGCTGGTGGACAAGCGGGCGGAGCAATGTTACGGCTGTCACGAAGCCGGCCGGCCGCTCGAGCGGCTGACGACGAGCACACGCGACCGGATCTACACGTCGCACGGCCACCGGGTGCTGGGGATGGTCACGCCGATCTACAACGAGGGGGCCTGTTCGACGGCCGCGTGCCACGCGCATCCCCCCGAGAAGCGCGTCCTCGGGGTCATCGATATCGGCTTCTCCCTGGCGGAGATCGACGCGCATTTCGCCGCCATCCGCCGCAACACCATGCTGTCGGCCGGGCTGGCCGTCCTGCTGCTCGGGGCGTTTGTCGGGTGGCTCGCGCAGCGCGCCGTCGTGCGGCCCGTGGCCCAACTGGTGGGCGCCACCCGCGCGGTGGCCGCAGGAGACTATACGACGGAGATCAGCGTCGCCACCACGGGCGAGCTCGGTGCGCTCGAGCGGTCCTTCAACGAGATGATCGGCGCGCTCTCCGTCGCGCGGGCGGAACGGCAGGGCCTGCTCGAAACGCTCGAACAGCAGGTCGAAGAGCGGACGGCGGCCCTCAAGAACGCCCAGGCGCAGCTGGTGCAGTCCGAGAAGCTTTCGTCGCTCGGCCGGCTGGCGGCGTCGATCGCCCACGAAATCAACAATCCGCTGGCGGGCATCCTCACGTACGCGAAGCTGCTCATCCGGATGTTCGACTCCGGCGAGATGGACGAGCCGACGCGCGCAACCAGCGTGAAGCACCTGAAACTGGTGCAGCGCGAGACGGAGCGCTGCACGGCGATTGTCCGCAACCTGCTCGACTTCGCCCGCCAGCGCCCGCTGTCGCTCAAAGACACCGACTTCGCGGCGGTGATCGAGGAGGCGGTCTCGCTGGTCGGCCACCAGGCCACCCTCAAGGGGCTCACCATCGCGAAGTCGGTCGCGCCGGTGCCACTCATCAAGGCCGACGCCGGCCAGCTCCGCCAGGCCGTTGTCAACATCATCCTCAACGGGTTCGAAGCGATGCAGGGGGGCGGATCGCTGCGCCTGCGCTGCGGGCCCGCCGCCGGCGGGACGCACGTCGAGTTCACCTGCGAGGACTCCGGCGTGGGCATCCCGCCGGACCGGCTGGCCAAGATCTTCGACCCGTTCTTCTCCACCAAAGAGATGGGCACCGGGCTGGGCCTGTCGGTCGTCTACGGCATCATCGAGCGCCACGGCGGCACCATCGACATCCGCAGCGAGGTCGGCACGGGCACCACCGTCGTCCTGCGCCTGCCCGTCCAGCACCGAGCCGAGGCCTGAGACGCGAGGCGCAGCGATGGCCGCGGACGTGCACATCTGGTGGATCGGCGCCGACGCGGCCGACGACCGCCTGATGGACGCGGTTCGCGAGCGGACGGCGGTGGCCTTCCACATCCATGCCCGCCTGTACCGCCACGGCGACCGGCCGCACCAGGCCTTCGACCCCCGCCGGGGCCAGCATTCCTCGACGGCGATTCTGAAGTGGCTCATCGGGCGCGACCAGCCCGGCCGCCGGACGCTCGCCGTGACGGATGCCGACCTGTTCATCCCCGTGCTCACCTTCGTGTACGGCGAGGCACAGCTCGGCGGCCGGGCCGCAGTCGTCTCGACCGCGCGCCTGGGCGTCGAGCAGGGCGGGCGCCACGACCCCGCGCTGGTCGCGGATCGGATCGTCAAGGAATGCGTCCACGAACTCGGACACACCTTCGGGCTGCTGCACTGCGACACACCGGGATGCGTCATGCGGCGATCGATCAACCTCATCGAGGTCGACGCGAAGACCATGACGCTCTGCGGACCATGCGAAGCCAGGTACCGGGAGCTTCGCGAGAAGGACGGACATCATGAGCAAGGAACGCACGCGCATCCTCGTGGTTGACGACGAGGAGATCGTCCGGGAATCGCTGTCGGGATGGCTGGCGAAGGACGGTTACACGCTCGCCACCGCCCACGACGGCCCGACCGCGCTGCAGATGCTGCGCGAGGGCCGGTGGTCGATTCTCCTGGTCGACCTGAAGATGCCGGGCATGGATGGCCTCCAGGTGCTGGAGGCGGCGAAGCAGGCCCAGAAAGACGTGGCCGTCGTCATCATGACCGCCTACGCCACCGTCGAGACCGCCGTCGAGGCCATGAAGGCCGGCGCCTACGACTACCTCGTCAAGCCGTTCGACCCCGAGGAACTCAGCCTGATGATGGTGAAGATCGTCGCGCAGCAGACGCTCGTACGCGAGAACGTGCTCCTGCGCAAGGTGCTGAAGCGGGAATTCCACTTCCGCGACATGGTCAGCAAGAACCCGACGATGCACCGGATGTTCGATCTGGCCAGGAGCGCCGCGCGCAGTCAGTCCACGATTCTGATCCTCGGCGAGAGCGGAACCGGCAAGGAATTGCTCGCGCGCGCCATCCACGCCGAGAGCCCCCGCCAGGCCTCGCCCTTCGTCGCCGTGTCGTGCGCGGCGCTCACCGAGACGCTGCTCGAGTCGGAGCTCTTCGGGCACGAGAGAGGGTCGTTCACCGGCGCCGTCGCTCGGAGGAAGGGCCGATTCGAACTGGCCCACGGCGGCACCTTGTTCCTCGACGAGATCGGCGACATCAGCCCGAAGCTCCAACTCGACCTGCTCCGCGTCCTCGAAGAGCGCAAGCTCGTGCGCGTGGGCGGCGCCGATCCGGTCGACATCGACGTGCGCATCATCGCCGCCACGAATCGAGACCTGAAGAAGGCCGTCGCAGAGGGCCAGTTCCGCGAGGATCTGTTCTACCGCCTCAACGTCATCCCCATCCTCCTCCCGCCCCTCCGGGAGCGCCGGGAGGACATTCCTCTCCTCGTCGAGCATTTCCTGGAACGGCTGGGTGTCGAGACGGATCGTCAAATCGAAGGGGTGTCGGCCGACGCCCTCGCCGCCCTCATGCGTCACGATTGGCCGGGCAACGTGCGCGAGCTCCGGAACGTCCTCGAGCGCGGCATGGTCGTCGCCAAGGACCCGATGATCCAGCCGGAGGATCTGGGCCTCTCGGCGTCGGGGATCAAGCCCGAGTCGCACGATCCCGGCCTCACCCTCGACGAGGTGGAGCGGCGCCATATCACGCTGGTGCTCCAGCATGCCGGCGGCAATGTCACCCAGGCGGCCCGCACGCTGGACATCGATCGCGTGACGCTCTACAACAAGATTCGGAAGTACGGGCTGCGCCGGGGCGATGATGACGGGTTCAACGCCTAGGACCGGCGTCAGGGAGCCGAGGGCAACTCGATGATGAAGCGGCTGCCGGCGCCGGGGCGCGTGTCCACCGACACGACTCCCTGGTGGGCAGCGGCGATCATCTTCACGAGGGCCAGACCGAGCCCGGTGCCGCCGCGCCGCCGCGTCGTGGAGCCGTCGAGCTGGTGGAACGGCTCGAACAGCTCGGGCAGGCGGGCCTCGGCAATCCCCGGCCCGGTGTCCGCCACCCAGATGCGGACGCGATCGCCCGCGCGCTCGGCTCCGGCCTCGATGCGGCCGCCGGCCGGCGTGAACTTGATGGCGTTGTCGAGCAATTGATCGAGGACCCAGCGCAGCTTTTCGGGGTCCGCCTTCACGGCGATGCCCGGCGCAGGCCCGTGCACCTGCAGCGACAGGCCCTGTGACGCCGCTCGATCCCTCATCGCGGCCACCGCGCGCGCGAGCGCATCGGCCACGGACACCGCCGCCGGCCGCAGCACCATCTCGCCCCGGGCGCCGATCGCGAACTGGATCAGGTCGCCCACCAGCCGCTCCAGCTCGCCGACGCCGCGCCCCATCACCTCCACCGCCTGGCGCTGTTCATCGGTGAGGGGCCCGAGGTCCCCGGCGGCCATGAGCGCCGTGAAGCCCTTGAGCTTCGTCAGCGGTGTCCGCAGTTCGTGCGACACGTTCGAGATGAAGTTGCCCTTCAGCCGATCAAGCTCCGTCAGCTTGCGGTAGGCCTGCTCGAGTTCCCGCGTCCGATCCGCCACCCGCTGCCCGAGCTGGGCGTTGGCGGCCCGGAGCGCGGTCTGGAGCTCCTGCACCTGCTCGACGCTGGCGAGTTCCAGCTGTTCGCGCGTCAGCACGCCCATCTCGAGCAGGATCTGGCCGAGCGTCTGGCGCACTCCTGAGCCGGTCACCTCGCGCTGGCGCCCCAGCGCGGAATCGAGTTGGCCGGACGTGATGTAGCCGCGCTTCGTCAGGAACTCGCCGAATCGCGAGAGCAGCGCGTCGCCGACAAACGGCGTCCCGGGCGCGGCCGGGATCACGCTGAGCGCCTGCCGCTCGAGCAGCACGGCCGCCAGCGCGACGTCGATGCCGCAGGCCGGGCATGACGCGAGTCCTCCCTCGACCGCGGCGCCGCATCGAGGGCACAACAGTCTGCGCCCGCTCTCCGGCGCTTCGGGCTGAAATTCGGACGTCGGCGCTGATGGCATCCCGCTCCCGTGGCTCTCGGTACGTATCGGCACGTCAAAGAACTCTCATGAGAGCGTGAAGCGAGGACATTCTTTACGATACCGTTGAAATTCGCAAATTCAAATAATCGCCAGTAATCCGGCCAGATCGAGCTTGAACCGCCGCCAGGTTCCGTTTGGCGCGCTGAAATCTTCTACGCTCCACGCGTTCGCCGTACATCGCCGCACACGCATAGTCGAGCCATATCTCTTTTATTAACATTGATTTACATCGCCATTCCAGAGACACATCTTCGATGGATCGGTCCTTGCTTTCTCACGGAGTGGATGAAAGGGGCGTCTGCAATGTCCTGCCCATATCTCAAAGAAGTCGTGATGCTCTACTGTCAGGCCTACCCAGTGAAGAAACTGGTCCCGCTCGACCGCATTGCGACGGCCGACCCCTGCCTGGGCCGGGACTACGAGGCCTGCCCCCTTTTCAAGGACGTGCTGACCCGCATACGGGCGCACAGCCAGCCTGCTGCGGCGGCCGCTACGGTGCCGGACACGTCGGCACGAAGGGAGGTCTTCCGATGATGATCATCCCCGCACTCGCGCTCCTCGGGCTCATGCTCGTAGGCGCCTCGTGGCTGGTGGCGGCATACGGCCGCTTCTGAGCCCACGACATACCCAACAGGGGTCACCCGAATGAAGCTGAATCGACGGACATTCTTCAAGGTTGCGGGAGGAGCGGGGGCCGTCGCCCTCGCCCCCGCCACTTCCGCCGGCGCGACGACCTCGGCAGAGGCCCTCGACGCCGGCCGGCGCGGCGTCCTGGTGGACACGACCAAGTGCGTCGGATGCCGGGCTTGCGAAGCGGCGTGCGCTGAAGCCAACACGCTGCCGGGTCCGGCCATGCCCGGCGACGCGTCGGTCTTCGCCACCCCGCGCAAGACCGACCCGGCGTCGTTCACCGTCGTGAACAGGACGGCGGTCTCTCCGGAGCGCTTCGCCAAGCAGCAGTGCATGCACTGCCTCGAGCCCGCCTGCGCCTCGGCGTGCCTGGTCCGCGCTCTGGAGAAGACGCCTGCCGGGCCCGTGGTCTATCACAAGCAATACTGCATGGGCTGCCGCTACTGCATGCTGGCCTGCCCGTTCGAGATGCCGAAGTACGAATACGACTCTCCGGCGCCCTACGTCAGAAAGTGCACCTTCTGCGCCGAGCGGCAGGCGAAAGGCCTGGATCCTGCCTGCACCTCGGTTTGCCCGGCCGGCGCCCTGACGTTCGGGAATCGCAACGAATTGCTCGATATCGCCCGGGAGCGCCTCTACACGAAGGGCAGCCCGTACGTGCGCCACATCTACGGAGAGAACGAAGTCGGCGGCACGAGCTGGCTTTACATCAGCGACATTCCGCTCGACAAGCTGGGGCTGCCCGCCGGGCTCGGCACCTACGCATATTCGTCGCTCACGCAGGCGTCGCTGGCCGCGGTCCCCTTCGTGCTGACGCTCTGGCCGCCGCTGCTGATGGGCATCTACAGCTTCAGCCGGCGCCGCCAGGAAGTCGAGGCACGCGACGCCGAGGCGCGAGAGGGGGCCGACCATGTCTGAGCAAACGACCGTTCCCGCGCTCACCGGCCGCGACTGGGCCAAATCGAAACTGTTCCTCGGCATGTCGGTCGGCGACTATCTGAAGAGCCTCGTCACGCCGGGCAACTTCGTGGTCGGCCTCATCCTCGCCGTCGGGTTGCCGGTGATCGTCTATCGATTCGCCTACGGGCTCGGAGCCTCGACGAATCTGTCGCAGACGACCCCGTGGGGCCTCTGGATCGGCTTCGACATGCTGGCCGGCGTCGCCCTCGCGGCTGGCGGCTACACACTGGCGAGTTCGGTCTACATCTTCGGTCTCGAGAAATACCACCCCGTGGTGAGGCCGGCCGTGCTGACCGGGTTCCTGGGATATATGTTCGCCGCCCTCGGCCTGGCGGCCGATCTCGGACGGCCCTGGAACCTCCCCGTGCCGTTCTTTTTCTCCTGGGGCGGTCCCTCGGTCATGTTCGAGATCGCCTGGTGCGTCGGCCTCTATCTGTCGGTCCTCGGCATGGAATTCCTGCCGCCCGTGTTCGAGTGGCTGGACTGGCCCCGCGCGCGCATGTGGGCCGTGCGGATGACCATCGGCCTGACCGTCTTCGGCGTGATGCTCTCAACGCTCCACCAGTCTTCCCTGGGCGCGCTGTTCCTGATGGCGCCGACGAAACTGCACCCGCTGTGGTACTCACCGTTTATCCCGGCCTATTTCTTCATCTCGAGCATCGCGGCGGGCCTCAGCATGGTGATCGTGGAAAGCGCGCTGTCGCACCGCGCGTTCCAGTCCCGCACCGACCACCGGGTCGATCTCGATGGCATCGCCCTCGGTCTGGCCCGGGGCGCGTCGATCGTCCTCTTCGCCTACTTCTTCGTGAAACTCCAGGGCGTTGCCGACGGCGGCCGCTGGTCCCTGCTCTCGACAGGCTACGGCTACTGGTTCCTGGTCGAGATGTTCGGGTTCATCCTGCTGCCTTCGCTGTTGTTCGCCTACGGCGCGCGCCACCACCGGGTGACGCTGGTGCGCTGGACGGCGGCCTGGACCGTCCTTGGCGTCATCGTGAATCGCCTGAACGTGTCCATCATCGCCATGAACTGGAACGCGCCGGAGCGGTATTTCCCGAGCTGGATGGAAGTTGTGGTCTCCATTACGCTCGTCACCCTCGGAGTAACCGCGTTCCGCTGGATCGTCAACCGTATGCCGGTGCTCCGGGAACTGCCCGAGTACGGCGATTCCGCCTCGCACTGACGGGAGCCTTGCATGATTCCCCACGATATCCTCACGCTCTATTCGGCGAAGATGCTCGAGTACGGCATCGCGGTGCTGTTCCTCCTGCTGTTCATCCCCTTCTGGCGCTACGTCCAGGGCCCGGCGAAAGCGCCGGCGCTTGCGCCCGCCCGCAGCCGCGTCCCGGTGGTCAGGGCGGCCGAGTGGTTCCTCACTCCGGCCGACCGGCTGTTCCACCGCGGTCACGCGTGGCTGAAGGGCGGGGACGGCGGACTGGTCACCGTCGGCCTGGACGATTTCGCCGCGAAGCTGGTCGGGCCCGTTTCGCGCCTCGCGCTTCCGGCGGTCGGCGCCACGGTGGGACAGGGCGAGCACGGCTGGCGCCTGACGGCGCCGGACGGGCGGTCGGTGGACATGCTGTCGCCGGTTGACGGCACGGTGGTCCAGCTGAACCCGGCGCTCACAGAGTCGCCGGCTCTCGCCGAACGCGATCCGTACGGCGAAGGCTGGCTGATGAAGGTCCGCCCGTCGCGGCTGCGCGCCAACAAAGTCAACCTGATGGCAGACC